>Ga0102590_1000999_pt1 | contig 48504 bp, 52 predicted proteins | sample AraplaMF_Col_mMF_FD_76859 | JGI IMG/M metagenome (GOLD analysis project Ga0102590, IMG submission 76859) | Arabidopsis root microbial communities from the University of North Carolina, USA - plate scrape MF_Col_mMF | ecosystem: Host-associated > Plants > Roots > Endosphere | place: USA...
GTCCTGCAACAAGGACTATTCCTGCGTGAAGGGTTTTTGCCCGTCCTTCGTCACCGTCGACGGCGGCAAGCCGCGCCATCGCGCGCCGGCCGATCTCAGTGACATCGGTGCGATTGCCGAGCCGGCCGCTCGGCCGACGCTGGATAAACCCTACAACATCGCCGTCGGCGGCGTCGGCGGCACCGGCGTGCTCACCATCGGCGCGCTGCTCGGCATGGCCGCTCATATCGAAGGCAAGGCCTCGATGATCCTCGACATGTCGGGCCTGGCGCAAAAGGGCGGCGCGGTGCTCAGCCACGTACGGCTATCGGATCATCCGGCCGAGGTGACGTGCTCGCGCATTGTCACCGGCACGGCCGACGTCGTGCTCGCCGCCGACGAGGTGGTTGCGGTCGCCAAGGACACCATCTCGCTCTGCGACACCACCCGCACCCGCGGCATCATCAACAGCCACGTCATTCCCACCGCCGATTTCGTGCTCAACCGCGACTTCAATTTCCAGACCCGCAAGCTGAACGGACTTTTGGAAACGGCGCTGCACAAGGACTCCGTCTTCTTCGACTTCACCAAGCCGGCCGAGCAACTCCTCGGCGACAGCATCGCCACCAACATGATGATGATGGGCTACGCCTATCAGAAGGGCCTGCTGCCGCTGTCGGCGGAGGCGATCGAGCAGGCGATCGAGGTCAACGGCGTCTCGATCAAGATGAACAAGGAAGCCTTCCGCCTCGGGCGCCTCGCGGTCGCCGATCCCGCGCGTCTCGCCGGCATGCTGAAGGGCACCGACGAGGTGGTTGCGCCAAAATCTCTGGACGCGATGACGCTCGACGAGGTCATCGAGCATCGCGCCAGGCACCTGACCGCCTACCAGAACGGCCGTCTTGCCAAACGCTATCGCAAGCTGGTCGATCAGGTCCGCGATGCCGCGAGGCAGGGCGGTTACGACGACGCGTTGCCGCGCGCAGTCGCGATCAACTACGCCAAGTTGCTGGCCTACAAGGACGAATACGAAGTCGCGCGCCTTTTCACCGACGGCAGCTTCGAAAAGCAGCTGCGCGAGCAGTTCGAGGGCGACTTCACGTTCAATTTCAATCTCGCCCCGCCGATCCTCAGCAGCGGCCTCGATGCACTGGGACGCCCGAAGAAGCGCGCCTTCGGCCCGTGGATGCTCTCAGCGTTCCGCGTGCTCGCAAAGTTCAAGGTCCTGCGCGGCACGCCGCTCGACGTGTTCGGCCGCAGCGCCGACCGCAAACTCGAGCGCGACCTGATCGCGGGCTACGAGAAGGACGTCGCCACCGTGCTCGGCCTGTTGTCGCCGCTCACCATCGACACCGCGGTCGAACTGCTCTCGCTGCCCGACCGCATCCGCGGCTACGGCCCGGTGAAGGAGAAGGCGGTGGCGGACGCCAAGGCCCGCTACGCCCAGCTTGCGGCGGATCTTGCGAGCCCGCCGCCGGCTCCGAGGCAGATTGCAGCGGAGTAGGGAAGGTCCCGGATGGTGGGCAAAGGCGCAAAGCGCCGTGCCCACCATCTAGCTGGGATGAGTCCGAAGACGTGGGCACGCTGCGCTTTGCCCGCCCTACAGCACTATCTGTTGTGCTGCCCGTCGGGCAAGACACCCATGCCGTGGGTCAATCCGCCCGCGCAAAAACATTCCACTTTACCGAAATTCGGAATTGACGTATCCATCCGCTACCTCATCCCTCTCAAAGGGGCGTATCGCGATCGTCACGAAACGCGGGGTGAGCGGCGGTGGACGTGGGCTGCGTCGCACGGGCGATTGTCTCGTGCACGACGGGCGCGGTCTCGCGTACGGCAAAATCGTGTGGTCCTGACGCCCGGGGTCTGTGCGTCAAGTCTTGCGATCGCTCGCAAGGCGACGGGGGCAATAGTGCAACGCTCCCCGGGGAGAGCACGACATAAGCCGTAAAGCCACCGCGCAGGGAAGGCCGGATGTTTGGCTTCACCTGTATGCCGCTGTGCAGCCTCTTGTAGCGCAACCTTCGCACAGTGGACCGTGGGTGCCCGGCCGGCACCCGGTCTTCCCTGCGCCCTCTGTTTTCGGAGGGAAGCAAGACAGAAGCAAAGCTCGGGCGAAACGCGCCGCGAGGATGCTAAACTGCGCCCGCAGACTGCACGGGGATGAAAAGAGCATGGATGCTGCTCGACGTATCGTCGTAAGCTTGCCGCTCGCAGAGCTATGGACCGACAGCGGCCCGCTTCATGCCCAGCGGGCGGAGAGAGTTGGAGAGGCGGAGATAGTACAACTACTGCAGGGCGGCTCGACCTTCGTCGTTGCTGCTGTGGGGAAGCCGCTGCAGTGGATACGGGCCGCGGACCGCTTTACTTTCTGGAAGGCTGAGCTGAAATGTCGGCTCGTACCAGCGGACGTCGACAGCTTTGATATCGGCTCCTATCCGGGCAGCTACTGCTATCTGGCATCGGCATGGCGCAATCCATCTTCGTTACCAATCGTTGTCTTGGAAGTGCATCATTGATTGTTGCTCCGGAGAGCCGCGATCGAGCCCTCTCTCCCTCACCCTGAGGAGCGCGAGGCGGCGTCTCGAAGGGCGGGGAGCCCCGGCCGGGCCTGCATTCTTCGAGACGCGCGTTCCACCCTCCCAGGGATGAGGGACCGGGATTTCCGCGCTCGCTATCATTCCACTTGCCCCAGGCCGCTGCCCTCTCGCCCGGCGGAATATTTCCGCGCTTGCCAATCAGGCCACCGCGGTTCAGAAAAAAGGCGAAGAAGAAACGCCAGCGGAGACCTCTGTTTTGACCATCAAGGGCAAGGCCTACATTGCCGGGATCTACGAACACCCGACCCGGCATGCGCCGGACAAATCCACCGCCCAGCTCCACGCCGAGGTCGCCAAGGGCGCGATCGAGGATGCGGGGATCAGCAAGGACGACATCGACGCCTATTTCTGCGCAGGCGATGCGCCCGGCGGCGCCTGGCCGATGGTCGACTATCTCGGCCTGAACACCAAGAAGCTGCGCCACGTCGATTCCACCGAGACCGGCGGCTGTTCCTACATCATCCATCTCGGCCATGCCGCCGAGGCGATTGCGGCGGGCAAGTGCTCGATCGCGCTGATCACGCTCGCCGGCAAGCCGCGCACGGGCGCGATGCCGCCGCGGGCGCAGGGCGCCGAAGCCGATTTCGAGACCGCGTATGGCGCGACCACCCACAATGCCTATGGCATGTGTGCCATGCGCCATATGCACGACTATGGCACCACCAGCGAGCAGCTCGCCTGGATCAAGGTCGCGGCCTCGCACCACGCGCAATACAATCCGCATGCGATGCTCAAGGACGTCGTCACCGTCGAGGACGTGCTGAACTCGCCGATGATCTCCGATCCCCTGCATCGCATGGATTGCTGCGTCGTCTCCGACGGCGGCGGCGCGCTGATCGTGACCACGCCTGAGATCGCGAAGAGCCTGAAGAAGCCGCTGGTGCGGCTGATCGGCCATGGCGAAGCCATGAAGGGCCCGCGCGGCGGCAAGGATCTCGATCTCACATACTCCGCCGGCATCTGGTCCGGCCCGCGCGCGTTCGCGGAAGCCGGCATCACGCCGAAGGACATCAAATACGCCTCGATCTACGACAGCTTCACCATCACGGTGTTGATGCAGCTCGAGGACCTTGGCTTCTGCAAGAAGGGCGAGGGCGGCAAGTTCGTCGCCGACGGCAATCTGATCTCGGGCGTCGGCAAGCTGCCGTTCAACACCGATGGTGGCGGCCTCTGCAGCAACCATCCCGTCAATCGCGGCGGCATGACCAAGATCCTCGAGGCCGTCAGGCAGTTGCGCGGCGAGGCGCATCCGAAGGTGCAGGTTCCGAATTGCGATCTCGCCATCGCGCATGGCACCGGCGGCCTTCTGGGCGTTCGCCACGCCGCCTCGACCGCCATTCTGGAGCGCGTGTGATGAGCGAAGCTAAGAAGTACCCGGCCCCTGTAACCAATCCGGAGACTGCAGCGTTCTGGGATGCCGCGAAGCAGGGCAAGTTCATGATCAAGCGCTGCACCGCCTGCGGCGAGGCGCATTACTTCCCGCGCTCGATCTGCCCGTTCTGCTACTCCGACAAGACGGTGTGGGAGGAGGCTTCGGGCGAGGGCACGATCTACACCTGGAGCCTGATGCGGAAGTCGCCGACGGGGCCTTACGCGATCGGCTACGTCACGCTGAAGGAAGGTCCGTCAGTCCAGACCAACTTCGTCGATTGCGATCTCGAGAAGCTGAAGATCGGCCAGAAGGTGAAAGTGGTGTTCAAGCCGACCGACGGCGCACCGCTGCCGTTCTTTACGGTGGCATAGTCTTTTCTTCCTTCCCCCCCTTGCGGGGGAAGGTTGCGCGAAGCTCCGGATGAGGGGTATCGCTCCACGGAGAGAATTTTCAACGCGGAAGCAACCCCTCACCCAAACGCGTATGTGGCCGGCGTCTCGTAGCCCTCTCCCGCAAGGGGAGAGGACGCATCAATGAGCGCCGGTGAAATGCCGGGAGGAAACAAAAAATGTCCGCCAGATATGAAGAGCTCAAAGCCCTCAAGAACATCGGCCAGAAATACGCCTACACCGATCGCGAGGTGATGCTCTACGCTTATGGCATCGGCCTCGGCGCTGATCCCATGGACGAGAACGAGCTCGCCTTCGTCAACGAGGGCACCCTGACGCCGCGGCCGCTGAAGGTGGTGCCGACCTTTGCGTCCGTGGCGGCGTGGGGCTCGGGGCCCGGCGAGATGAATCTCAACCGCGTGATGGTGGTCGATGGCGAGCGCGACATCACCTTCCATCAGCCGCTGCCGGTGGCAGCCAACATCACCGCGGACTCCTCTGTCGTCGAGGTCTACGACAAGGGCAAGGATAAGGGCGTCGTCATCGCTCACCAGACCGTGTTGAAGAACGAGAAGGGCGAGAAGCTGGCAACGCTGGTTGCCTCGCGCTTCGCCCGCGGCGACGGCGGCTTCGGCGGGCCGAACCTGACCCAGCCCGATCCGCACAAGATCCCGTCGCGCAGCCCCGACAAGACCATCGACATTACAACGCGTCCCGACCAGGCGCTGGTCTATCGCCTCTGCGGCGACCGCAATCCGCTTCACTCCGATCCCGAGTTTGCCAAGAAGGCCGGTTTCCCGCGCCCGATCCTGCACGGCATGTGCACCTACGGCATCACCTGCCGCGGCGTGCTCCAGACCTATGCCGACTACGATGCGAGCGCCTTCCGCCAACACGTCGCGCGGTTCTCCTCGCCGGTCTATCCCGGCGAGACCGTGACCATGGACCTCTGGAAGGACGGCAATACGGTCTCGTTCGAAGCCAAGGTGAAATCGCGCGGCGTCACCGTGATCAAGAATGGCAAGACGGTGCTGGGTTAGGCAGGCCGCTGACGCGGCTCTGAGTTATTTCGTCATGCCCGGGCTTGTCCCGGGCATCCACGTTCTTTCGTGCAGTTGGCTACCAAGTTCGTGGATGGCCGGGACAAGCCCGGCCATGACGGAGCGAGAAAAACAAACAGGGAGAAGCCACCATGGGACTGCTCGACGGCAAGGTTGCGCTGATCACCGGGGCTGGCGGCGGGCTCGGCGAGGCCTACGCAAGACTGTTCGCGCGGGAAGGGGCCTCGGTCGTCGTCAACGACCTCGGCGGCCCCCGCGACGGCTCCGGCGCCGATAAATCGATGGCGCAGCAGGTCGTGGACGCGATCAAGGCCGAGGGCGGCAAGGCGGTCGCCAACGGCGCCGACATCTCGACCATGGAGGGCGGCCAGTCGGTGTTCGACGACGCCATCAAGCATTTCGGCCGCGCCGACATCCTGGTCAACAATGCCGGAATTTTGCGCGACCAGACCTTTGCCAAGGCCTCCGAGGCCGACTGGGACAAGGTCATCAAGGTCCACCTGAAGGGTACCTTTTGTTGCACCATGCCGGTGTTTCGCTGGATGCGCGAAAATGGCGGCGGCGTCATCGTCAACACCTCCTCGACCTCGGGGCTGATCGGCAATTTCGGCCAGTCCAATTACGGCGCGGCCAAGGGCGGGATCTGGGGGCTGTCCAACGTGTTGGCGATCGAAGGCCGGAAGTACAACATCCGGATATGGACGCTGGCCCCGGGCGCCCTGACCCGCATGACCGCAGACCTGCCCCGCTATAAGGAGAACCCCGGCGCGGCGCTGGGGCCGGACGGCATCGCGCCGGCCGTGCTATACATGGTCAGCGATTTGTCGGGCGATCAGACCGGCAAGGTGCTGGGCGTGTCCGGGCCCCGCGGCGTGCGCGAAATGCGGATGATGGAAATGGAAGGCTGGAAACCGCCGCACACGGGCTGGAAGGCTCAGGACATCGCCGATCATGCCAAGGAGATCTTTTTCTCCGAAGAGCAGATCAAGATGGGGGCGCGGCGGTTTTAGCCCTACGAGAGAGAAAACAAGGAAGACGATGAAACTGACCGCCGACGCCAAGGGCACCTTCGCAATCGCGCCGACGCCGTTCCACGATGACGGCCGGATCGACGAACGCTCGATCGACCGCCTGACCGATTTCTACGAGGAGGTCGGCTGCGATGGCGTCACGGTGCTCGGCATCCTCGGCGAGGCGCCCAAGCTCGACGCAGCCGAGGCCGAGCAGGTGGCGGTGCGCTTCGTCAAGCGCGCCAAGAAAATGCAAGTGATCGTCGGCGTCTCCGCGCCGGGCTTTGCCACCATGCGTGCGCTGGCCAGGGCATCGATGGACGCCGGCGCGGCCGGCGTGATGATCGCGCCGCCGCCGAGCTTGCGTACCGACGACCAGATTGTCGGCTATTTCAAGCAGGCCGCCGAAGCCATCGGCCCCGATGTGCCGTGGGTGCTTCAGGATTATCCATTGACGCTGTCGGTCATCTTCACCCCCGCCGTGATCCGCAAGATCGTCATGGACAATGCGAACTGCGTGATGCTCAAGCACGAGGACTGGCCGGGGCTGGAAAAGATCTCGACGCTGCGCGGCTTCCAGAAGGACGGCTCGCTCCGTCCGCTCTCGATCCTCTGCGGCAATGGCGGCATGTTTCTCGATTTCGAGATGGAGCGCGGTGCCGACGGTGCCATGACCGGCTACGCCTTCCCCGAGTTGCTGATCGACGTCGTGAACCTCTCGAAGGCCGGCAAGCGCGACGCCGCCCACGATCTGTTCGACGCGCATCTGCCGCTAATCCGCTACGAGCAGCAGCCGGGCGCGGGCCTTGCCGTGCGCAAATACGTGCTCCAGAAGCGCGGCATCATCGCTTCGAGCGCTCAGCGCAAGCCCGGCGCGACCATCACCCCGGCGGCGAAGGCGGAGGTCGAGTACCTGCTGTCGCGCGTCGCCCGTGTCGACAAGCGCGCCAATCTCGGCCCGCAATCCAGCGCTGCAGGTTAAATGAATGCCCGAAACATCAGCGTCACGTCCGGCCTCGACGATTCTCCTGCTGCGCGATGGCGCGGAGGACATCGAGGTCTTCATGATGGTCCGCCATCATCAGATCGAGTTCAACTCGGGCGCGCTGGTGTTTCCGGGCGGCAGTGTTGATGCCGGCGATCAGGAGATTGTCGCCCGTGCCGACCTGTATTCGGGCGGCGAGGGCCTCAGCGAGGCGGACCGCGGTTTTCGTATCGCCGCGATCCGCGAGACCTTTGAGGAGAGCGGCATCCTGCTGGCGCGCGCGAAGGACTCGGGCACGCCGATCGATGCCAGGCGCGCCGGCGAGATCGCGGCTGCGCATCGCGTCGCGCTCAACGAGCACAAGATCAGCTTCCTCAGCATTCTGGCCGACAACGGCCTTCAGCTCGCACTCGACACGCTGGTGCCTTACGCGCACTGGATCACACCGGAGGGCCTGCCGAAGCGTTTTGACACCTGGTTCTTCCTCGCCGCAGCTCCGCCCGACCAGCTCGGAGCGCATGACGGCCGCGAGTCGACGGATTCGATCTGGGTGTCGCCGCGTGAGGCGGTGGAGGGTGGCGAGAGCGGACGCTTCAAGCTGCCGTTCCCGACCACGCGCAACCTGATCCGGCTCGCCAAGCAGGGCAGCGTCGATGCTGCGCTCGACCATGCCCGTGGCCTTTCCATCGTCACGGTGATGCCTGTGATGACCAAGACCGAAACCGGCCGCCAGCTCCGGATACCTCGCGAGGCCGGCTACGACGGCGAGGTGTTCGAGGTCGGCGCCGTCGGCTGACACACTTCGACAGGCGACGAACTATCGCGCGCCGTCGCTGCCGTATGTTCCGTCCTCTGACAGCGAGGCGGAATGAGCACCATGGACAATCGGCAGGATACCAGCATCGCCGTCGAACTGGCGCTGCTGGTCGCGCTCGCAACGCTCTGGGGTGGCTCCTACACCTTCATCAAGCTCGGCGTCGCCACCATTCCGCCAATCACGCTGATCGCGGCCCGCACCGCGATCGCGGGCCTCCTGCTGCTCGCCGTCATGTGGGCGCGCGGCATCAGGATGCCGACGGATGCGGCGACCTGGCAGCGCTTCGCGTTCCAGGCCGTGCTCAACAGCGTCATCCCCTGGACGTTGATCGCCTGGGGCGAGCGCCACGTCGATGCCGCGCTCGCGACCATCCTCAATTCCGCAGGACCGATCTTCACCTTCCTGCTCACGGCGATCGTCACCCGCCACGAGGCGACGTCACCGCGAAAACTGTTCGGCGTGGTCGCCGGCATGGCCGGTATCCTGCTGATCGTCGGCGTCGACGCTTTCCGTGACGTCGGCAGCGGCCTCGTCGCGGAGGCGGCCATCGTCGCGGCGACCATCTGCTACGCCTGCGCCGCGATCTTCGGCCGCAGCTTCAAGGGTCTCGATCCCATGGCGCCTGCGGCCGGCTCGCTGCTGGCAGGGGCCGCGGCCCTGATCCCGGCCTCGCTGATCGTCGAGCAACCCTGGACGCTGTCGCCTTCGCTGAGCTCGGTTCTGGCGCTGCTGGCCCTGGCGGTGTTCTCGACCGCGGCGGCGTTTGCGATCTATTTCCGCCTGATCCAGACCCTGGGTTCGGTCGGCACCACCGCGCAAGCCTATCTGCGCGTGCCCATCGGGGTCGCCATCAGCGTGACCTTCCTTGGGGAAACTCTGAGCCAGACCGCCTGGATCGGGCTTGCCTGCGTCGTCCTTGGGGTCGCCGCCATGACGATCCCGGCGCGCAAGGCCGCCGCCGTCAAAGCGTCATAATCGGGAGGGCAGGACAACTGCGATATTAAGGATATTGGCCGGCCTGAGGCATGTTCCCCCGGGGGGGCATTACGTCGTATATTGGGCCCCCAGTAGCCCGGTCCCTCAACCACACCCATGTCCGCCGAATTGACGCCGACCCCTGAGAAAAAGCGAACCTTCTCGCTCTCCATCGGCCAGCTCACGTTCGGCAGCTTCCTGTTGGTGCTGGCGGTGATCATCGTCACCTCGACCGCGAGCGTGATCGCGATCCGGCACATCGACACGACCTTCGCCGAGCTGCAGCGGCTCCAGAGCGTCGGCGACCTCGCCGAGGACATCGACCGCCGCATGAACGAGTTGCGCCTTGCCGCGCGCGACTTCGTCACCGATCCCGGCGCCGGCATCCAGTTCAAGCAGGTGGGCGAGGCGGCCTCGACGCTGAGCGATATCCTGAAGAAGACCCGCATCGAGCTCGCTCCTGAGCAGCAGGACATGATCGACGGGGTCACCGAGCGCCTTGCGACCTATCGCAACGGCCTCGAACGGATCTCGACCCTGATCGACCGCCGTGCCCAGCTGCTGGCCGGCCTGCCACCGCTGCGTGACCGGTTCGATGCGGCCGTCGGAGGCACGGCGGACCGTGAGCTGGCCTCGCGCCTGTCGGAGGCGCAGAGCCGGATCGCGCTCGGCCTGCTGGCGCGTAACCCGTCCGCGGCCGAGCAGGCCGCACAGAGCATGCGGATGATGGAGATCGCGGATGCCAGGTTGAAGGCAGCCGTGAGCGACTATGCCGAAGCCATCATCGCGGTGGCTGTCCGGGAGCGGCAGATTGCCGACATCGACCGCGAGGTGCTGGGCACGGAGGGCCGGCTGATCGGCCGCGTCACCGAATTGCTGCGCGAGGTCAGCGCAAGGCGCGGCCACGTGCTGTCGCGCGATTTTGCCCGCACGCTGACGGAGGCGCGGTGGCAGAGCATCGTGTTCGGCACCATCGGCGTGCTGATCGGCATTCTCGCGGCCGGCTTCGTGGTGCGGCGCACCGTGCGGCCGCTGGCGAAGATCGCCAGATCGATCCGCGCCCTGGCTGCCGGCGAGAAGAACACCTCGATCCCGTCGGCCGACCTCGACAATGAGATCGGCGACATCGCGCGCGCGGCCGAAGTGTTCCGCCGGGCGCTGGAAGAGGCCGACACGGCGCGCGAGGCGGCGGTGCGCGCGCTCACCGAGCAGCGCCTCGCCGAAGAAAGCTACCGAAAACTGTTCGAGGGCTCGGTCGACGGCATCTATGTGACGACGCCGGCCGGTGACCTTCTCAACGCCAATCCGGCGCTGGCGCGGATGATGGGCTATGACAGCCCGCAGCAGTTGATCGACAGCATCAACGACATTGCCCACACCATCTACGTCCATCCCGAGGCGCGCGTCGAATATCAGCGGCTGATGAATCGCGACGGCATGGTGCGCGAATTCGAATACCAAGTGCGCCAGCGCAGCGGCGACATCCTGTGGCTTTCCGACAGCGCCACGGGCGTGCGTGACGAGGCGGGCAACATCGTGCGCTATGAGGGCACGCTGCGTGACATCACCGACCAGAAGCGGGCGGAGGACGCCATCGCCGAAGGCCGGCGCCTGCTCCAGCAGGTGATCGACACCGTGCCCGCGGTGATCAACGTCAAGGACCGCGATCTGCGCTACGTGCTGATGAACCGCTACATGGCCGGAATCTTCGGCATCGAGCCCGGTGACGCACTCGGCCGCACCACCGCGGATCTGATGTCGCGTTATGGCGCGGCCAAGACCGACGAGAACGACAAGAGGGTGCTCAAGCTTCGCAAGGGCCTCGGCTTCTACGAGGAGGAGTACAAGGATTCCTCCGGCAACATGCGGCAATGGCTGGTCAACAAGCTGCCGCTGCTCGACGCCGAAGGCGAGATCGAGCGGATCGTCACCGTGGCGCTCGACATCGGCGAGCGCAAGCGCGGCGAGCAGGAGATGCGCAAAGCCAAGGAATCCGCCGAGACCGCGCTGCGTAATCTGCGCGAGACCCAGGCTTCACTGATCGAGGCGGAGAAGCTCGCCGCCCTCGGACGGCTCGTTGCCGGCGTCGCGCATGAGGTCAACAATCCCGTCGGCATCAGCCTCACGGTGGCCTCCGCGCTGGAGCGCAAGACCGCGATGTTTACCGCCGAGGTCGAGCGCGGCGAACTTCGCCGCTCCACGCTCAACGATTTCCTCAACACCAGCCGCGATGCGTCCTCGCAGCTCGTCTCCAATCTCAACCGCGCCGCCGAACTGATCCAGTCGTTCAAGCAGGTCGCTGCCGACCGAAACTATTCGGACCAGCGCAGCTTCGACCTCGGCGATCTCACCGAGCAGGTTGTGATGAGCCTGCGGCCAGGCCTGCGCAAACACAATCTGACGCTCAACGTCGAGTGCCAGCCCAGCCTGACCATGAACAGCTATCCCGGCCCCTATGGCCAGGTGCTGACCAATTTGTTCCTCAACTCGGTGGCGCACGCCTTTCCGGATGGACGTCCGGGCATCATCGACATCCAGGTGCGCGAGTCCGGCAAGGACAACGTCGAGATCATCTTCGCCGACAATGGCTGCGGCATGTCGCTCGACGTCCGTCGCCGTGCCTTCGACCCGTTCTTCACGACGCGGCGCGACCAGGGCGGCACCGGTCTCGGCCTGCACATCGTCTACAGCATCGTCACCAACAGGCTCGGCGGCCGGCTCGATCTGGATTCCGAGCAGGGCGGTGGAACGCGGATCCAGATCATCCTGCCGCGGGTGGCTCCGCTGGAGCAAGCTGCCGAATAGCTTCGCGCCTAGTCTGCGTCTGCAAGTTTGTGGAGCGTGGCGCCGAAGATCTGGCTGGCCTTGCCGACCAGCGCCGTGCCCGTCATGTCCCCGCGCGTATCGGTGAAAGTGCCGGTCACGCCGATGCCGACAGCCGCTGGGCCGCCAAACAGGGGATTGTCGTCGCCTCGCGGGGAGGTATGCCGCTGCACCAGCACCTCACCCTTGAAGGTGTTGTCCTTCACTACGTAGCTGCCGGTGTAATAGAGGTAGGCATCGCCGCCGAGGATCTTGCCGTCGCGGAAAAGAATCACACCGCTGCCCTTGCCGACCCGGCCATCGAGCAGGTTCACGTGAATCGAATAGAGGCCGTTCTTCATAACGTCCCGTAGGCCGGCCGCCCTCGCCCAATGGCGTAACCGGTAGTGCTTTTATGCCAAAGCGCATCCGCTCGCGCAACGCGGCAGTTTGCCGGCCGCCGCCCACCGACGAGCCGTAGTTGTCCCGGCTTGTCTGCGACAGGGCTATGACCGTCTCATTGCGGGGCGAGACCAGTTGGAGCGAATCAAAACTGGCCCGCGAAATGCATAACCATTGTTGCACTAGCCGCGGGGTGCTGGAGCAAGAGCAACGTGACCAACTGGATCGATTCCGGCGGCAATGAGCCGCGTCTGTACAGTGCGCGTTCCACGAATTGCAAAAGCGAACACCGGAGGACAAGTCGCGCGACGCGCTGGCCAAGCGTGGCGAGCCTGCCTTGTGCCTTGGCCCTGATCGCCCTCGTTGCCCCGCTCGGGTACGCGCGCGATCGCGGTCAGTTCGTCAACACCAATGCCGATTTGAAGGCCTGGTTCGACGGATTGCGAAGCGGCAAGGGGCCGTGCTGCTCCGATGCCGATGGCTCGGCGCTCTCGGACACCGACTGGGAAAGCAAGGACGGACATTTTCGTGTCCGCGTCCCGCGCCTGGGCTATGTGCTCGACGGCCAGCAGCAGGAGCTCGTCTGGGTCGACGTACCGGAGGAGGCCGTGATCTCGGAGCCGAACCGGGTCGGCCGGACCATGGTCTGGCCGGTCTATGGCTACATGGGCGTGACCATCCGCTGTTTTATGCCCGGTAGCATGACTTAGCCGGTCGGCAGCCCGCCCGGCTTCTCGTCGATACCTGATGCGTGCCGCGTCAGGTGTATTTCTTGTCGCGCTCGAGCAGCTCGATGGAGATGCCTTCGGGGCCGCGGATGAAGCAGATGCGGACGCCCGGCCGGAGCGTGGTCGGCTCGCGCGTGAAGCTGACGCCCTTGGCCTTGAGCTCGGCCGCGACGGCGTCGATGTCCTTCACCGTGAGACCGAAATGGTCGAGGCCCTGATGCGGGTGCGGGGGCGGCGGGTTGACGGCGTTGTCGCCCTCGAGCGGCGCGATGAAGATTTTTGCGCCGCCGAGGTTCACGTCGATCCGTCCCGGTGCGCGCACGACCTCGCCACCGAGAATGTCCCGCAGCCAGGTCGCCGTGGCCTCCGGATCGGGGCTGCGCAGATGGACGTGATCCCAGGTGACGACGACAGGCATTTCATGTTCTCCCAACGGGGGGCTGCGATGTTGCAGCGCATATTAGCGATGGCGACCGACGATCGCCACCGTCCTCGCCGATTCGCATCTGCGCGGGAACCCTAGTTCGTCTGCTCGATTAAGGTAAGCAGTGGCCCAGTCTTCGAACACTGCTTCGGCCGCCATCGGTGACATACCCATGAGTGCGAGGTTTGACCGGATCGGGTTGGGACGTTTTGTCGGGAACGGCGAGCGACTGGCGCGGACCGTGACGATCGCGAGCGTCACGTTCGGCCGAGGCCTGCTATGGGGGCTGGCGGCCCTCATTGTCGGCTGCGGTGTCTGGATGCTGCTGCCTCTCTCAAAAGGAAGCAGTACCGAGCCGGTGAAGTCAGACGTGGCTACCGTCGAGCCTGCTGTCCCCAGCGATGTGGCAACTGTGGTCTTGCCGATTGCTCAGGCTTCAACTGCGGCAGAGATCGATCGTGTCAGAATTTCATCGCAGACCTGGCGTCGCGGCGGGCTCGGCTCGAAGGCACTGGTGACCTTCACATTGCGAAACGACAATGACTATGCCGTAAAGGATCTGGAGATCGTTTGCGCGTTCGCACGACGCGATGGCAGTCATCTCACCAACCGCAGCCGTGTGTTGGCCGATACCGTTAACATGAAGAGCCGCAAAACGTTTGTGGGCGTGGCTGTCGGCGTCATCAACGTTAACGCCGATCAGGCGAAATGTTCGCTGATTGCCGCGCGGCGTGCATAAAGTGCGGCGTTTTCTGGTAGCGTAAAAGTGACGGTCATTGCCCCTTGGTAAAAAACTCGGCGTTGCCATTTGAACCGCAAGGCCGGGTGCAGGAACCAATCAGAGTATAGCCTGTTGAGGCGAAGTGCCCACGCGGGGATGCGGTGGGCGGAGTTCGGTCAATGCCCATCTTTCGGTATTTCCTGTTTGTCGGTGGAGCCTTGCTCGCACTGTTGTTCGGGGCGGACTTCGTTTGGCCGACCGCGCCCGTCGCCAAAGTGATCGCAATGGCAAGCAATGATCAGCCCCTGATCCGGATCCGGTCGGATCGTCACTTGCCGGATCGCGTCGTGCTTGACACCAGCCAGCCCACGATTGTCGCGCCTGCGCTGAAGACGGCCGCCGTGGCCGCGCCGCAGCAGCCCGTGCAGGCAGACGTGCTGGCCGAGATGTCGGCCAAGGCAAGGGTGCGCGAAACCTTTGCCCAGTTCACGCCGGCTCCCAAGGCTGAGACCGCCGCGGCAAGGAGGACCGACGCCAAGCCGCAGGCAGAGGTCGCTCAGGTCCAGGTTCCTCACGTTCAGCCCAAGCGCAAGGTCGCCCGGATTCATCCGGCGCCGCAGCAGCAGGGCCGTCCGATGATGCTGGTGGCCCAACAGCCGCATTTCGGGCTCTTCAACACGACCTGGTGACATCGCCTTCGACCCGCCTCGAAACGAGACGGGTGGGGCTTTTTATTGGTCAGTCTCTCTGCTAATTCGAACCCATCCGAACCCCGCCCGGCGTGCTGGCCTGCCAGCCGCGGTCCGGGGTTCCGGTTTGGCCCAATCCCAGGGCCGAGGCGCTCGTAGCTCAGCTGGATAGAGCATCGGATTTCGATTCCGAGGGTCGGGAGTTCGAATCTCTCCGAGCGCGCCAGTCGCATCAGATGCACGGACAATCCTGGAAAACTCACGACCTGCCCATCCACGGCACCAACCGCGCTTCCAGCACGAGAAAGATCCGGTTCAGCGCGTAGCCCGTTGCGGCGAGGTAGAGAACGGCGGCGTACATCAGGTCGGGCCGCATCGCGTATTGCGTCTCAACCAGATAGTATCCGATGCCGCTGGAACCTGCGATCATCTCGGACAGCACGGCGACGACGAGGCAAAGGCTGGTGGCCGTGCGCAGGCCCGCCGCAATCGCCGGCAAGGTGGCGGGGAAGACGACCTGGACGAGCAGGCGAACCGTCGGCGTCCGGAAGGTCCGGGCGGTCTGGATCAGCGTGTCGTCGACGGTCGCGACGCCGGCGAAGGTGTTGCTGAAGATCGGAAAGAAGCTCGCCAGTGCCACGACGAAGATCTTCAGCGCGTCGTCGACGCCGAGCAGCAGGATCAGCGGCGGGATCACCGCAGGGGTCGGCATCGGCCGGACGATCTCGATCAGCGGAAGCAGGGCGTAGCGCAGCATCAGGTTTCTGGCCAGCACGATCCCGAGCACGATACCTGCCACTGAAGCGGCGACATAGCCGATCGCGGCCCGGCGCAGCGTCGAGGCCAGCGCAAGCAGGATTTCGCCGCCCGCCAGCTGCTCGATGGCCGCCGCGAAGACCTGCGAGACTGGCGGCCAGTAGGCGCTGACGATCCAGCCCGCCCTGGACGACACTTCCCAGAATAACAGCAGTACGGCGAGCAGCAGGAAGCCGTAGGCACGGCGATCGACCCCGTTCGGATCGGACCGGCGCGAACGCCTGGAGTCGCGCACCCCTTCCACACCGTCCATCGCTGACATACGTGACCTTTCCCGATCTCAACGCGCCAGCGGATCGACGATCTTGTCGAGATCGAGCGGCGCCGGAATTAGCTTGCTCTCGATCATCAGTTCCATCGTCTTCCTGACCTGTGCCATGTCGGTGCGGGAAGGCGCGGTCGGCACCGGGGCCAGCCTGAGCAGCGCGACGTCCGCCTTGGTGTAGCCGCTGATCAGGGTGAGCAGCGCCTCGGTCGTGAGGTTGGCGTTGTACCATTCGACGCCCTTGCGAAGCGCCGCGACGAACTTCTTCACCGTCTCAGGCTTCGTCGTGAGCAGCTTTCCGGTCGTGACATAAAGGCCGACGTCGACGCCGGGCTGCACGTCCGAATAGGGCATGCCGACCTTGCCGAGGCCGCCCTTCTGCGCGGCAACGATGGAGAACGGTGGGACCATGAAAGCCGCATCGACCCGCTGCTGCCGAAGCGCGTCCTCCATCTGCGGGAACGGCACTTCCTTGAACGTGACGCGCTCGGGGTCGCCGCCCGTCGTCTTTACCCAGGCGCGGGCGTAGAGCCAGATCACGTTGTTGCGGGTGTTGACAGCGATGCTCTTGCCTTCGAGGTCCTTGCCGCTCTTGATGCCGGAATCGCTCTTCGCGAAGATTCCCGTGGCATCGAGCTTGGGGTCCGTGACGTTAGTGCCGGCCGCGATGACTTTGACATCGAGCCCCTGCTGAGCGGCCAGCAGCGCCGATACGACGTTGCCGTAGGCGATGTCGAAGCTGCCGCCGACGAGGCCGGGAATTCCTGCCGCGCCGCCGGCGGAGGGGGTGGTGTCGATCTCGAGCCCGACCTCGCGGAAATAACCCTGCTGAACGGCGGCGAACAGCGGCGCTACGTCGCCGATCGGGATGATGCTGACGCGGACTTTTTCCAGATCGGCCGCTTCCGATGCGGCCGGCGGCGCGGCGAGCCCCAGCATCGCCAATCCCAGCCAAACGAATGCTCTGCGCATGATTTTCTCCCTTTCGGTTGTCAGCTTCGGCCTCGCCAGGGCACCAGGCGTCGCTCGGCGATGTCGAACAGTTTCGTCAAAACTCCGCCCAGTGCGACCAGCACGACGATCCACGCAAACATGTCGCGGATCTGGAACGAGCGCTCGAGGTCGAGAATGCGAAAGCCGATGCCGTCTTCTCCGGCCAGCATCTCGGCGAGGATGACGAGCACCAGCCCGATGCCGAGCGCGACGCGCATCCCCGCGAGAACCATCGGCAGCGACGCCGGCAGGATGACCGAGACGATCGTGCGCGCGCGAGAGACCTGCAGCGTGCGCGCCGTTTCCAGCAGGACCGGATCAAGCCCTCTGACGCCCTGGAAGGTGGAGATCAGTACCGGAAACACGGCCGCGAGCACGACGAGGGTGATCATCGTCGCCTTGCCGATGCCGAGGAACAGGAACAGCACCGGGACCAGCGCGGGTTTCGGAATCGGGCGCACGATTTCGACCAGCGGCTCGAGCAGCCCGTAAAGGGTTCGGCTGGTTGCCATGGCAATGCCGATACCCGTCCCGATCGGCACGGCGAGCCCATAGCCGACGGCGAACAGGCCCACCGTATGCACCAGCGGAGACACGATCGCGCCGGAGGCCATCAGCGCGAATAACGCCGCGATGACTTGCGAGGGACTGGGCAGCAGCACCGGGTTGGTCCAGCCGAGGCGCGAAGCGAGCTCCCAGATGCACAGCACAACGATCGGCGAAACCAGCCCCAGCAGTCCGGGGCCGATGCGGTCACGCCGACGCGACATGCCCGTCATTCCCGGTGAGCAAGGTGGTGGTGATGTGATGGCGCAGTTTCAGGAAACGCGGATCCTCGCGCGTTGCGAACTGGTCGCGCGGCCGGGGCAGGCCGACGTCGATGACCTCCCTGAGCGAGGTGGGCCGTGCGCCCAGCACGGCGATGCGGTCGGCGAGGAAGATCGCCTCTTCCACGTCGTGGGTGACGAGGATCGCGGTGAACTTCCGCCGCTCCCAGAGCTGCAGCACCAGGGTCTGCAACTCCATGCGCGTCAGCGCGTCCACGGCGCTGAAGGGCTCGTCGAGCAGCAGCACCTGCGGATCGGCGGCAAGCGCCCGCGCGATAGCGACACGTTGCTGCATGCCGCCGGAGAGTTGCCAGGGATACTTGTCTTCAAAGCCGCCGAGGCCGACCTGCCGAAGGTAATCCCGGCATTGCGCCCGCAATTCGCCGCGCCTTGCCCGGGGCGCGCTCTCCACGGGAAACATGACGTTGTCGATGACCGTTCGCCAGGCGAAGAGGGACTTGGCGTATTGCTGGAAGAGATAGATCACGCCCGGCGGCGGCTCCACAACGGGCCTTCCGTCCAGAACGATCTGGCCCCTGGTGGGGTCCATGAGACCTGCGGCCATCCGCAACAGGGTCGACTTCCCGCATCCCGAAGGTCCGACGACCGCAAGAAACTCCGATGGCGCGGCCTCAAGCGTGATGTCGTCGAAAGCAACGAAATCGGCGTCGTCACCAGTCCCTTCGAAGACCTTCGAAACGCGGTCAAACCCCAGCCTTTGGCTCACGTCGGCCCTCGCGCTCGTCCGGGAATGTCTGTGCGCAAATCTGTTCGCCTATTGAACAAGCGTTCGTCTAACTGGAACTATCATGCCATTCATTCTCGATGTCAACGAACACCATGGACCGCGCGGCGGACGGTGCGCGCGGCGATGTTGTCGGCCTTCGCGCAGCAACAGATCGGCACGGCGGCGTCTGCGAAACGCTGTCTGTACAGCCGATCGAGAGGAGCTGCAGAATCTACGGCTCGCGCGTCGCCGCGCTGGGGGCCGGTTTCCCGATCCCTTCGGTAGCGAGCGAGGTTCAGTTCGAGGGATTCTTTCGACGAGAATTTCGGAGCGCCGATTTACTTCAGCTGGCAGACGCGAAGCGAAGCTAACTCGCGTCGCCGGCGCCATCAGATTCGCCGTGTCGTTCGTCCGAAATCCTGCAAGTGAGCTCGATGACCTTGTCAGCGCGACGCTCTGATCAGGGCTTTATCAGATCGGGGCTTCGGACCAGATCGCTGTAATCCGCATAACCTGTCTACTTGCCTTGGATCTTCAGCCCATTCGGGCCGACGTTAATCTGGACGCCGTCGGGCTGCTTCTTCTCCTGGTAGAGATTGTAGCCGAGCACGCTTGCGGTGACGACCAGAGCGCCGATGATCAGAAACAACAAATTGCGGCTGATGGACATTCGCTTCCTTGAACCGGGTTGATGACGGCCAGAAAAACCCCGCGTTTGGGATTCGCGGGGTGTCTGGCAAGTAACGCGGCTCAAGGGAACTGGTTCCAGGGCTCGAAAAGCGAGTCCGAGGCCGGCATCTGGCGCTGGGAGGTCAGTGTGCCGAAAGACCGGTTTGCCGGCCGCGCGCCAGCGTGGCGGAAGGAGCTTCGTGGAAGGTCGCACGGTAAGCGGCGGCAAACTCGCCGAGGTGATGAAAGCCCTGGGCGCGTGCGCATGTGGCGACCGACGCACCACTGCTCCTGAGGAGCTGTGTGCGGGTCGCCCACAGCCGCTTCAGGCGGATGTACTGGTGCAGGCTCATGCCGCGCACCTTGGTCACTGCGCCGCTGAGAGTCCGCACCGAGACTCCGAATGCACCGGCGAGATCGGCCGTATAAATCGGCGCTGTCGGATAGGCCGCGATATAATCGTCGATCTGCTGCACGAGCTTCGCGGATCGGGCGCCCGCAATCGGAGCGCCGCCGACCGCCAGCGGGTCAATGCGAAACAGATCATCGAGGGCGAGCAACAGGCCCTCCTGGAGATGTCCGGCGACCTCCGTCGTCTCGAACATGTGCGGCTCGACCGAGGCGGTGCGCAGGATGTCGAGCACGAGCTGCCTGGCATGAAGTTGAGCGGCGCTGTCCGCGACGCGAACCCACAATTTGTCGGCACGATCGAACCAGCCGCGATCTCTGAGCAAGGGCGAGAAGATGATCAGCGCGTGATAATTGATCTGGGGCTCGACGAAATGGCAGTCATGGTTGCCGCGCAGGGCCACGAAGAAACGTGCATCGAGATTCACCCCGCTCGACGTCGCGCGCAGATCGTCGGTCATCGGCAGGATCACCATGCCGCCTGGTGCGCGGTAGGAGGTATCGAGGATGCGCGCAAACGACTTCGCGACGATGATCCGGCACGCCGGCAGGTTCACGACCGCGCGCGCCGCCGCGAAATTGGTGACGTCTAGCGGAATGCTCCGGGCATCTTCGAGCGACTCGGCCGGTCGAAACGCGTCGACATCGGCAAAGCGGACCAACTGAAGGGCGGAAGAGGGGGCAAGCGCGTCGAAGAACATGCGTCCGGCCGGGTGCTGAAATGTGACAATCAAATGAACGTCTGTACAGCGCCATCATTGGCGAAACACGACGATTCAGTAAACCGGATTCCGGGCCGTAGTATTGCGGACATCATGCCACGTGGCCGGACGGATTGATGTCACCGTCAACGGTCTCGGTTCATCGGCTGGCCGGTGGCGAGGTCGATAAAGTGGAGCCTCGTGCATGCGGGACAGGTGATGGACTCGAAGCTACGACCTTCAGGTCTGTGCTGCTTTTCCAAATGCGTTTGCACATTCATGCCCGTCTGGGGGCACCGGAAAACAATAAAATCCACCATCAAGACAGCATGACTGGATGGCGCGCGGCGTCCTTGATCTAGATCAGTTTTGGAACCGGTCTAGATTGGATCACGTCGCCATTCAGGATCTCTCAAAGCGAAGGGGCCCCGGAGGGCCCCTCTTGATGTCACCAGCCGCGATAGCCGTAATAGCGGGGCCCGTAGAGACGGGGTCCGTAAGGGCGGGGACCGTAATAGCGCGGGCCATAATATCGGGGGCCATAGTACGGCCGCGGGCCGTAGTATCCATAAACGTTCGGACGCCAGAAACAGCGCCCCCAGGCATCGCAGACCATGCGGACCTGCTCGACGCCGGAGGCCTGCGGTGTCGCAGGCGCGGGTGCGATGGGCATGGCGGACGCCACCGGCGATGCCGCGATGGCACCGAACAGGGATGCGGCGACGAGGCCAATCTTAATCTTCATAATGTCTTCCTCCGCTTACGCAGGACAGGATATCGAAGTTGTTCTGATCAAATTGTGGCGGAACCGAAATGTAATGCTGATGAACAAATCTTCAGCTGGTCCGCCACAGGCCTGACCTTCGGTCTTGAGAGACTATCCCAGGTTCGGGCGCGTGACCAATGCTGCGCGGGCGCTGCCTTCAGCAGGCCGTCGCCGGCATCCTTGATCCTGCGCAATTCACCGGCGCGGCTTCGTCCCTAGTCTCGTCTCCGTGGCCTGGCTTTCGAGGACATCGAAGGGCGGACTCACGGATTGCTTGGAGCTGTGCAATGGACAAGATGAGATTAGACAAAGGTGACTGGCTGGTCGTGTGCGATGGGCGCAAGGCGCTCATTCTGGAAAACCTCGGCGACGGGATGTTTCCGAACCTCCACACCAAAGAGGTGCACGAGCAACCCAATCCGTCGACCAGCGCGCAAGGGACCGATGCGCCGGGCCGGTTGCATGCCGCGGCCGGCGGCGCGCGCAGTTCGGTCGAGCAAACCGATTGGCATGACGAGGCGGAGCGCGCTTTCCTGCGCAGTCTGGCCAGCCGGCTCGATGCCGCCGTCAGCACGGGCGAGACCACGGCCCTGACCATGGTGGCCTCACCGCGCGCGCTCGGCATGATCCGCGCCGACTATTCGGACGCGGTGCGCAAAGCACTTCAGGGCGAAGTCGGCAAGGACCTCGTCAAGCTGCCGGTTTACGAAATCGAGAAGCAGTTGCTACTGACGGGCGCCGCCAGATAGGGATGCCCGTCAAGGACGCGCTGGCGCTCCTCAGTAGCAGGGGTGCCGGCGGCGGTCTTGGCCGACATAGGCCGCGGCGCTGCGGTAGCAGTGATTGGTCGAGGGGCCGTCATAGAAGGCGAAGGTGCCGGGCGCGATGCCGGGGCCGTAATTGTGCACATAGCTGATCGGGTAGGGCAGCGGGCTGGCGTAGCGATGGTACCGGTGATGTCCCCGTGCCTCCGCGAGACCAGGGGCTAGGATTGCGGCCGACAAGGCAGCAACCGCGGCTACAAGCTTCAATTTGCTCATCTCGATTCTCCGGAACCCGCTCGAATAGATGAGCCGTTTATAGCCAGTTCGAGCGGCCGGGACACCCGTCCAGGGGCCGTAAATCGGGGCCAATCCCGCAGATTCCCGGGGGGGTGTGACAGAATTGCCGGAATGGCCGTCCATGGCTGCCCATTTTTGGCCTTTTCGGGATGCTTAACGAATTCCCCACACAAGTATGACCAAACAGAATTCGGTTGAGAATCCTATTGCCGGCCCTTTGGGGGTCCTTCGAGGCCGGTCCATTCCTGAAGGCTTTCGTCGTCACGCCGCCATGCGCATCACGCTTCTGAGTCTGCTGTTGCTCTGCATCGCCGCCGCCACGCCGGCGCGCGCCGAGCTGCACATCACCCGCGACCACGGCGGCTACGTCGAGGAGTACAAGGCCAAGTACAAGCGCGTCCGCGAGAAGGGCGAGCGCGTCATCATCGACGGCATCTGTAACTCGGCCTGCACCCTGGTGCTCGGCATCGTGCCGATGAACAAGATCTGCGTGACGCCGCGCGCGAGCCTCGGCTTCCACCAGGCCTATTACGACAAGGCCTTCACCTTCGGCATCAAGGTCACCAGCGCGGAGGGGACCTCCGATTTGATGTCCTATTACCCTGATACGGTGAAGGACTGGATCCGCCGCAATGGCGGGCTCACCACCGACATGAAGAAGATCAAGAACGGTGTCGATCTCTGGAAGATCATCGATCCCTGTCCGGAAGAATGGTGAGCGGGTGAACTGATCCGGCGCTTTCGCAATCTGTCGCGGCGCAGCATCTCTTACGTGGAAATTCGGATTGCCGCATAGGCCCCGGTGGGGCAATGAGGGCGGCAATGAACCATAATCAAGAAGCCCTGACCGCCCGCGCCGCGCCGATCCTGTTCGTCGTGCTCTGGAGCACCGGATTCATCGGCACCAAATATGTCATCAATAACGCCGATCCCTTGACCTATCTCGCCATCCGCATGGCGGTGGTGGTCGGCCTGATGGCGATCATCGCGGCGATCGCGCGTCCGAAATGGCCCGATCGGATCGGGATCGCGCACAGCGCTGTGGCCGGCATCCTCGTCCATGGCTTCTATCTCGGCGGCACCGCGATCGCGATCGCGCATTCGATTCCGGCCGGGCTGTCGGCGCTGATCCCGGGCCTGCAGCCGATCCTGACCTCGACCATCGCCAACCGCTGGCTCGGCGAGAAGGTGACACCGGTGCAATGGGCCGGCCTCGTGCTCGGCCTCGGCGGCGTCGTGCTGATCCTGCACGGCCGCCCCATGACCGGCGAAGCCGGGCTCGGCTGGCTCGCCTCGGTGGTCTCGCTGATCTCCATCACGCTCGGCACGCTCTATCAGCGCCGCTACTGCAACCACATCGACTGGCGCGCCGGCAATCTGGTGCAATACGTCTCCGTCACGATCTTCTTCACGATCGGTGCTTTCCTGTTCGAGGATCGCGTCGTGCACTGGACGCGCGAGTTCGTGCTCGCGCTGGGCTGGCTCGCCGTGGCGCTTTCGATCGGATCGATCGGGCTGCTCTACTGGCTGATCCGTCACGCCGCGGCGACCTCGGTCGCGAGCCTGTTCTATCTGGTGCCGGCGGTGACGGCGCTGATGGCGTATCTGCTGTTCGGGGAGAGGCTCGACGCGCTTGCGATTGCCGGCATGGTGATGTGCGCGGCGGCGGTGTTCGTAGTCAACCGGCGCTTCTAGAACGGTAGACCAAACGGCGGGAATACATCCCTGACGTGCGCGGCGCGTTCGTGTTAGGCTGGACGCATTTCAGTTTCCCTTTCGGAACGGTGATTTCCATGAAGAAGGCGCGGCGCGCACTGCTCGGCAGGTCCCTGAAGCCGGTCCGGATTGCCTGCATCAACTACGCGGAAGAGATGATGAGCGACCGGATGATGGCGAGGCTCACCGCCGCGCTCCAGAAATGCTACGACGAGCATTTCCTGCCGGTCTGGGGCTATCCTGTCGATCTCGATGTCACGAGGAAGCCGAAAACGACGGACTGGCAACTCGTCTATTTCGACGATGCCACCCACAAGAACTTCCTCGGGCGGCATGAGCTGACGCATCGCGGTCAGCCGATCTCGAAAATCTTCCTCAAGGCGCTCGGCGAGGATGATCCGGTCAGCCTGGCGGCGTCGCATGAGCTGTTCGAGATGGTGCTCGATCCCATGGCCAATCTCTGGGCCGACAAGAACAGGAATACGCAATACGCCTATGAGGTCTGCGACGCCGTGGAGGAGGACTCCTTCCTCGTCAACGGCTTTCCGATGTCGAACTTTGTCTATCCGTCCTGGTTCGAACCGTTCAAGCATCCCCGCGGCACCAGGTTCGACCACAAGGGAACGCTCAAGGAGCCGTTCTCGATGACCGAGGGCGGCTATGTCATCAAGAGGGTCAACGGCAGGAAGGTGATCAAGCAGTTCGGCTCTCCCGAGAAGCGGCGGCGCTTCGCCAAGGAGGACCGGCGCGGCCACCGCAGCGAATTCCGCGATCCGCAGGGCGAGCATCACCCGGGCCGGCGCGCGGCCGGGAAGCGGGGGTAGGGTCAAGGAGCCGTCTCCGGGCGCCGCCGGCACCCGGAGACAGGCTCGAGCGCTGCGATCAGCGCTTGGCCTTTTTGGCCTTTTTCTTCTTGGCAACTTTCTTTGCAGTTTTCTTGGAAGCCTTCTTGGCGGTCTTCTTCGCCGATTTCTTCGAAGTTTTCTTGGCCGCCTTCTTCGACGACTTCTTGGCTGCCTTCTTCTTGGAAGCCTTCTTTGCCTTCTTCGGCGCTACTTTCTTCGCGACCTTCTTGGCGGCTTTCTTCACCTTCTTGACGGCGGTGACAGCGGCGTCCTTGGTCGCCTCCACGGCGGTGGTGATGGTGTCCATCGCCTGTTCGGTGATCGTCTTCTCGTCGTCCATATCGTCCCCCACGGTTTGTATGAAGCGATGACGATAGCGGGTTTCAAAATTGTGTCAAAGCAACGCTCAACCTTTGCGGATCTTCGCGTAGGCCGCGAGCGCGCGTTCGCGCCCCTTGGCGTGATCGACGATCGGTTGCTGATAGGTCTTGCCGAGCGTGACGCCGGCGCTCGCAAGCTCGATCGGCGTCGCCTGCCAGGGCTGGTGGATCAGCTTGGCCGGCATGTCCTTCAGCTCCGGCACCCAGCGCCGGACATAGGTTCCGTCTGGATCGAACTTCTCGCCCTGGAGGATCGGATTGAACACGCGGAAATAGGGCGCGGCGTCGGCGCCGCAGCCGGCGACCCATTGCCAGTTGGCCGGATTGCTCCCGGCATCCGCGTCGACCAGCGTGTCCCAGAACCAGCTCTCGCCATCGCGCCAGTCGATCAGGAGATGCTTGACCAGGAAGGACGCCACCACCATCCGGACCCGGTTGTGCATCACGCCGGTGTGCCAGAGCTCGCGCAGCCCCGCATCGACGATGGGGTAGCCGGTGCGCCCGCGTTGCCAGGCGGCGAGTGCTGTCTTGTCGGGCTTCCAGGGGAAGCCGTCGAAATTCGCCTGCAGGTTGACGGTGGCGAGGTCGGGGTGATCGTGCAGGAGGTGGCGGCAGAACTCGCGCCAGCCAAGCTCGCTCAGGAACTTCTCGACGCCGGGGCCGATCGCTGGGTTCTCGGCCGCAGCGAACCGCGCGGCGTGCCAGACCTGGCGCGGGCTGAGCTCGCCGAACCTCAAATGCGGGGAGAGGCTTGAGGTGCCCTTCCGGTCCGGGCGGTCGCGATCGCCAGCATAGCTGTGCGCGGTGTGCTTGAGGAAGTCGCGCAGGCGCGTACGCGCGGACGCCTCGCCGGGCTCCCAGCTCTCGCGCAGGCCGCCGGCCCAATCGGGCTTGCTCGGCTCGAGCTTCCAGCTCTCCAGCGCATCGCTGGTGATCTTCGGACCCGCACGCAGCTCCTTCGGTGCGGGCAGGGGCTTTGGCGGATCGCCGAGCGCCAGCACGCGGCGCCAGAACGGGGTGAAGACGCGCAGGCCCCGGCCTTCCTTGTTGCGGATCGCAGAGGGCGCGACCAGGACGTCGCCGGGGAAGATATGCGAGTCGATGTCCAGCTTTGCCAGCGCCGCCTCGAGCGCTTTCTCGACCGACTGATGCGGCGCCTGCACGATCCCGTTCCAGTAGACCGCGGCGGCTCCGCCCTCGCGCGCCACCTCGGGGATCACCCTGGCTGCCGGCCCCTTGCGCAGGATCAGCGATCCACCACGCCTGGCGATGTCGGCGCCGAGCGCCCGCAGCGATTGTGCCAGCCACCAGCGCGCCGCGCCGCCCGGCGCACGCCCGGCTGCGTCGTCGAGCACATAGAGGCAGATAACCGGCGCACCGGTCTTCGCGGCAGCGTGAAGGGCGGGATGATCGGACAGGCGGAGGTCATCGCGGAACCAGACGATGATGGGAGTCGCGCTTGGCATGATCGGGAGTGTGTCTCGCGGAGCAGGTCCTTTATATACGAGACACAGGAGCAGAGTTTCATGCGCAGGTCACCCGGAGGACATGCGTGCTCCGGGCTTCCTGCTCATCTATCGGTGCGAGCGCAGCCGTTACTTCGGCTGCGGCACGATCCGGATGTAGGGCTTCGGTTCCTTCCAGCCCTGCGGGTAGATCGTCTTGGCCTCGTCGTTGGAGACCGAGCCGGCGATGATCACATCCTCGCCCTGCGACCAGTCGGCCGGGGTGGCAACGCGATGCTTAGCGGTGAGCTGGAGGGAGTCAATGACGCGCAGGATTTCCTGGAAGTTACGGCCTGTGGTCATCGGATAGACCAGCACCAGCTTGATCTTCTTGTCCGGGCCGATGACGAAGACGTTGCGGACGGTCTGGTTGTCAGCGGCGGTGCGGACAAGGGGATCGCCCGAGATGGCGGCCGGCAGCATGCCGTAGAGCTTGGAGACGTTGTAGTCGGTATCGGCGATCATCGGGAAGTTCGGCGCCGCACCCTGGGTCTCCTTGATGTCTTCCGACCATTTGGCGTGGCGATCGACCGGATCGACTGACAGACCCATCAGCTTGACGCCGCGTTTGTCGAACTCCGGCTTCAACCTGGCGAGCGCACCGAGCTCCGTCGTACACACTGGCGTGAAGTCCTTCGGATGCGAGAACAGCAGCGCCCAGCTGTTGCCGATCCAGTCGTGAAACTTGATCTTGCCTTCGGTGGTCTCGGCTTCGAAGTCAGGGGCGGTAGTGCCGATCGGAAGTGTCATGGTTTTACCTCATCGCATTGAATTTGCTTGGGAATTCATTTGTGGCCGTCGTCGTCAGTATAGGGGCTTGGCGAGGCCAAGTGAACGTCAAGTGAACCGCTTCAAGTAAAATGTGAATTCCTTCTGTGAAGGGCCGATTTCCTAGCACCTTTCTGTTACAGCCGCGCCTGCGACGAAACATCTCCACCGTGGATGCACGGTCTCGATTGCCCCGAGAAAGCCTTTTATGACTCGCATCACGCTGGCCCGACGTTTGATGGAACCAAAACGATCCTGACAGCGACCAATTGGCAACCATCGAGAAAAGTCGCGATCCCCGTATCGAATCATTAACCACCTCTTTACGCCCGCATGAAAATGCTGGTCGGTCAGAAGAAATCTGGAAGTGAACTAATGTCCGCCGCTGCCCATATGTCTGTTGAGTCGCCGTCCCTCGAACCGTCCTGCCGCGATACCGCGGCTCATGCACTCTCCATCGTGCGCGACGGCGTGATCACGGGCGAAGGCCCGACCACCAAGGGCCGGGTCCACTTTTCCCGTTCGCTCGATGCCGATGACACGGCCTGGTGCACCCGCATCCTGACCGCTACGGCCGTCAACGACCAGCCGGTCAGCCGTGCTGAAGCCGAAGCGCTGTTCGAGATCAACGAGGCCGCGACCGAGCGCACCGACGGTGGCCGGTTCGACGATTTGCTTGCCAAGGCCGTGGCCCATTATGCCGCCAGCGCCTCGGGTCTGAAGGTGCCGCCGCGCAGCGTCGCGCTGTCGGCCGAGTCCGACATCGAGAGCTGGGCGCCGTCCTATGCGTCCAAGGTCAACAGCGAGATGCTGGAGTGGATCGCCGGCCAGATGCGCGGCAAGCGCCAGAACAACCGTCGCCTGATGGCGATGGTGGCGACCTTCCTGGGCGCCACCGCACTGCCTCTGGCGGGCCAGTTGCCGAACGTGTTCGACATCGGCATGTAAGAATTCCGCGCCTCTCTTGAGGATGCGAAAGAAGCGGCGGGGTTATTTCCCCGCCGTTTTTTGTTTGGCGGTGTCCGGCTCGAGGCCGAGCGTGCGGCCCGGGAAGCCGGCGGCGTCGAAATAACGCTGGCTGCCGACGCGCTGCACGTTGAGCACGGTCTCCAGACCGTTCTCGGACTTCTTCTTCGACCTCTCCACGCTCTTGTACGCCTTCGGCACGATGCCGTTGGGCAGCGCCTCCGACATCACGCGGCCGACGAGGCCGCCGTTCTGCGAGCCGCGCAGGCCGAGGAGCTGGGCGGCGGTCATGCCTACGTCGGCATTGCTGACGGGGATCTCGCTGACATAGCCGGCTTTGAAGTCCGGACCGATGGCGGCCATGAAGTTCATGGTGTCGCCGCGGCTGAAGCTGCCATGCATGCCCTGGCCCTGGCGCAGCACGGTGTCGGCGACCTGCACCGAGCAGTTGGTCGGCGCCTCGCCGCATTCGCTGGCATAGGAGCGGAAGTTGACCACGATCGACGGCGTCGGCGTCGCCGACTTGCCGCGCAGATTGATGCTCGACAGTGGCAGCGTGCCCGGGAAGCGGCCGAGCGAGTCCTCGACGAACAGGCCTGAGACGTAGTCCTGATCCAGCAGCGCCTTGATCGTTTTCGCTGCCAGCTTCTTGTCCTTGTTCGGCAGGTAGATCAGGTCCGAGCCGCCATTGGTGGCGACGACGAGATCGGGCTTTTCCGGATCCTTGCCGAGTACGCCATTGCCGGCTTTGGGATGCTTGTTGCCTTCGACCTTTGCGTTTTTGTCGTTGGGGTCGAACAGCGGCAGGTCGAGCGCCTTGGCGAGGTCGATCGCCAGAAAGCCCATCGGCAGGAAGTCCTTCGGCGTGTCGTCGTAGCTGACTTTGGCCGAGGGGCTGGTCTTGCTTTCCTTGGAGATGGTCGAAAAGCCGTGGTCGGCCTGCACCATGATGTTGGTGGTGGCCGCGAGACCGAGTTCGTCAAGCGCCTTGCGGAGCTGGGCGAGGTTGTTGTCGGCGTTCCTGATGCCGGCCATCGAGGTCGGCCCGTTGATGCCGGGCAGGATCTGGTTGAGGCTGTCGCCGGTGTTGTGCTGGCTGCCGTCGGGGTCGCGCGACCAGAACACCAGCACGAACGGCTTGTTGCGCGCCTTGAACATCGGCAGCACCACCTTGGCTGCTACGTCGGCGAAATAGGCCTGCTGCGCCACGTTGGCGACAATGGTGCCGGGCGTCTTGGCATCGCCCGCCTTGCTGTTGTCGCCGCGCGGCGGCGTGGCGAGGGGCAGGCCGGCCTTGGTCAGCGCCGCTTTCACCTCGTCCGACAGTGCTACGCCGTTCTTGCCGCCGGTGGAGTCGTCGAACACGACCGAATGCAGGCCGGGTTTCTCGGGCTTGTCGGTGTGGTCGAACTGGTAGGTCGGGCCGACCTTGCCCAGCGCCGCCGTGCTGTATCCCTTGTCGCGAGCCATCTTCAGGATGGTCTCTTCGTTGAGATAGTCGCCCTTGAAATGCTCGTCGATGTCGCCCAGCACGGCGTCGTTCTCGATGAAGGGGACCACGGTGTCGCCGGCCGGACCTGAGGTGTAGTTGGTCCAGATCGTGTTGGAGAACACGCCGGTGTCGCCGAGATAATGGCCGGTCGACATCGCCGAGCCATTGGCCATGGTGAAGGTCGGGAACAGCGAGTGCGAGTTTTTGAAGTTGACGCCCTTGTCGCGAACCTCGGCCATTGCGGGTGCGGTTTCAGGAGTGACCTTCAGCGCGCGCAGTCCGTCGGGAATGAACAGGATCAGGTTGCGGGGCGTGTTGTTCTGGGCGGAGGCAAATCCGGTGGACAGCGCTGTCAGTCCGACGGACAGCAACACCAGTGAACGGCGGCGCATCAAGTCTCTCCTGCGATGAGGCGAATGGCCGCGGTCGCGGCCCCCGGCATCGTTTAGTTTCGCTGTATGACAGTTTTGTTACAAGGCCTGCGACGAATGCAAGAGGGCTGGGGGAGGGGGATTGTTCTCACAGACTCGTCATTGCGCTCTACAGCGTGTTTGTGGTTGCAGACACGGCTTCGCCTTCTCGCGGCGCATTTCGCCCGAGCCTTGGCTGGTCGCGTCACCCCCAAAATGAAAGAGGGCGCAGGGAAGACCGGGTGCCGGCCGGGCACCCACGGTCCACTGTGCGAAGGTTTCGCTACAAGAGGCTGCACAGCGGCATACAGGTGAAGCCAAGACATCCGGCCTTCCCTGCGCAGTGGTCTTACGGCTTATGTCGCGCTCTCCTCGGGGAGCGATGCACTCTTGCCCCCGTCGCCTTGCGGCTGACGATGCGCGCGCCCGGTCGGGCCGCCACATCACCGCAACGCTTGACGCCAGCCTGCGGGCGTCAGGACCACACGATTTTGCCGTACGCAGATCACACCGGTCGTGCGCGCGACGCCTTCGCTCACGGTTGCCCGCCCTGCGAAGCTTTTCGCGCCGATGTGACCCACGTCCACCGCCGCCCGGCCCGCGTTCGTGACGATCGCGATACGCCCCTCTTCCTTGGGCCGGAGTGCGAAATGTCTAACAAAAATCCGAATTCTAATAAAGAGAAATATTTTTCAGCCTGTCTCTTGACCCGTGCTTGGGTGTTTTGCCCGACGAGTTGCACAAGGGGTTGTTGCGGGAACGGTCATTCCGGCGCAATCGGCACTCGCGGATTTTGCGCGAGGGCCGGGGCTGGCTTGACTGTCGCCGGGGTAGCTCCGCTCCTGGTCAGATCGCGCCGCAGCGCAAGCGGGGCCGCCCTGAGTGCGTAGATGATCGCGATCTGAGTCCTGTTCTGGATGCGGTATTTGCGCATGATGTTGCCGATATGCGCACGCACCGTGTTCTCCGAGATTTTCAGCTCGTAGGCGATGTTCTTGTTCTGCATTCCGCGTGCGATCAGCATCATCAGTTCGCGTTCACGCGGCGTCGGCGTAATCGAGTCTTTCGGATCCGGGCTCATGACTGGCTCCTCCCTGGCCGTTGAGTTGTTGTCGCCGTCCCAGCACGTTCTCACTCCGTCTTGAGCGCTTCTATCGGACTGAGCCTGGACGCCTTATGCGCAGGATAAAAACCGAAGATGAGGCCGGTTGCGATCGAGAAGACAAGGGCCAGGCCAATTGCTTCGCTGTCGATCGATGTGATCCAGCCCGCCATGCGCGCGACCGTCATCGACAGCGTGATTCCACCGACAACGCCGATGGCGCCGCCGAGAAGGCAGAGTACGAGCGCTTCGCAGAGAAACTGGAGGCGGATGTCCCGCATCCGGCCGCCGAGCGCGCGGCGAATGCCGATCTCCCGGGTGCGCTCGGTCACCGACACCATCATGACGTTCATGATGCTGATACCGCCGACCAGCAGCGAGACCGAGGCGATGGCGACGAGCAGCAGCGCCACGGTGCGGATCGCGCCCTGCTGCGCTTCCATGGCAGCAGCCGGATCTTGGACCTTGAAGTCGTCCTCCTGGCCGGCAGGGATACGGTGGCGCTGTCGCAGCAGGCTTTCGATCTCCGATCGCGCGCCCGCCATCTGGCCATCCGCAGCCACCTTGGCGATGATGTAGGCGACCGAATCCCGGTTGATGTTGCTCGCGCTGCCGAGGAAGCGCAGCTTGGCCGTGCTGAGCGGCACGAAGGCAACGTCGTCCTGTGCCGGGCCCTTGCGATCGAGCACGCCGACCACTTCGAGTGGCACCTTCATGATCCTGATCTGCGCGCCGACGGGATCGTCGCCGGGCGCGAACAACTCGCGTGCGACGGTGCTTCCGAGGATCACGACCTTGCCGGCACCGGCCTCCTCGGCGGCGGAAAAATAGCGTCCGGCCTCGAGCTGCCAATCACGGACCATGAAGTGGCTGGTCGTCGTGCCGTTGATGGTCGTGTTCCAGTTCTTGCTCTCGTGGATGACCTGCGCCGTTCCGGCGATCGAGCCGGCCGCGGCCTGAATTTCCGGAATCTGCTCGAGAATGGCACGCACATCGCTCTCGGTCATCGTCAGCTTGCTGCCGTCCTTGAGACGCACGCCGCCCTGATAGACCGCCCCCGGCGTGATCATCAGCACATTGGCGCCGATCGAGCGGATCTGTTCCTGAAGGCGAAGCTGCGCGCCGGACCCGATCGCAAACACCGTCACGATGGAGGCGACGCCGATCACGATTCCGAGCATGGTGAGGAAGCTGCGCAGCGGGTTGAGGCGCAAGGCGTGCAGAGCAATCTGGAAGCCCTGGAGCATCGTCATGGCGTAAGGCCCCGTTTCGGCAAGAGTTGCGCCGACGTCTCGTCGCTGACGAGCTCGCCATCGTGCAGGCGAATCGTGCGCCGGCACTGCGTCGCGATGCCGGGATCGTGCGTGATCATCACGATGGTCTGGCCGGTCCGGTTAAGCGCCGCGAACAGTCCCAGGATTTCGGCACCGGTGCGGCTGTCGAGCGCACCGGTCGGCTCGTCGGCGAGCACGATCAGCGGAGAGGCGATCAGCGCCCGCGCGATCGCGACGCGCTGCTGCTCACCACCCGAGAGCTGTCGCGGAAAGTGATGGGCCCGGTGCAGCATGCCGACGGCCTGAAGGCTCTCTTCGGCGCGCGCCAGGCGCGCCTTGCGACCGACACCGCCATAGACCAGTGGCAGCGCGACGTTCTCGATCGCATTGTGGCGCGCCAGCAAATTGTAGGACTGGAACACGAAGCCGATGCTGCGCGCCCGCAAAGACGACCGGCGATCTTCCGAGAGCTCGGCGACATTGGCACCCTCGAGATGAACCGCGCCTTCGCTCGGCAGGTCGAGCAGCCCGATCATGTTCATCAGTGTGGACTTTCCCGAGCCCGACGGGCCCATCACAGCCACGATCTCACCTTGCGCGATGTCGAAGCTGACGTTGCGCACCGCAGGCACCGAGACTCCGTCGGTGCGGTAGGTCCTGGATACGGACCGAAGACTGATCAGGGGCAGGGGAGTGCTCATGATCCGAACCTGATTCCGAGGAACTCCATACCTGCGGGCCTGATGGCCTGGCCGACGGCGACCTGACTGCCCTCGACAAGGTTTCCGGTCTTGAGCGCAACCTGTTCTGTGCCGGCCGCGCCGACCGTCACCGCAATGCGCTGCAGCGAGCCGCTGGAAGTTCGGACCCAAACGCCGCTGTTCGCAGTGATTGCATCCGGCCGCATGCCGGATGGCTGGAAACGCAACGCGGCGAGCGGCACTTTCAGCACGTCGTCCTGCCGCTCGATCACGATCTTCACCAGAGCGGTCATGCCGGGCAGCAACGCGCCGTCGAGATTGGAGGTCGACAGCACCACGGTGTAGGTGACGACGTGCTGCTGATTTTGCGGTGCCTTGCGCACCTGCCGGACCACGGCCTCGAAGCGGCGGTCGGGATAGGCATCTACGGTGAAATGAGCGCGCTGGCCGGGGACGATGCGCCCGATATCGGCTTCGTCGACCTGGGCATGGATCTCCATGTCTTCCAGGCGGTGGGCAACCACGAAGGTGGTGCGCGACTCCAGGCCCACCGCAAGAGTCTGGCCCTCGTTGACGAACCTGCCGACGATGACACCGTCGATCGGCGAACGGATCACGGTGCGGTCGAGATCGGCCTGGGCCGCAGCAAGCACGGCTGCCTTTTCCGGCACGGCCATTCGCGCCTGCTGCAACTCGGCCTCGATCCGCCGAACGTCGGCCTGCGCGCCATCCACGGAATAGGCATTGAGGGACATCATGATCTCGGCCTCGCGCTCCTGGGCGAGCCGGGCGGTGAATTCCGTCTGGGCGTCGTCGACCGTCGAGGTCGCCACCACGTTCTGCGTCTGCAGGGCGAGTTTGCGCTGCAAAGTCTTCTGCGCCGACGTCTTGACCGCTTGGGCGCTCTCGAGTTTGGCGGCAAGCACGTCGCGGCTGCCCCTGGCGTTCTGCAGGTCGATCCGGGCCCGATCGAGCTTGGCCCGCGCGATATCAACCAGCGAGTTGGCAACGGCCATCGAAGCCCTGGCTTCATCGACCTTGGCTGCGAAGCTGCGCGGATCGATCAGGGCGAGCGGCTGGTCCTTGCTGACGGTATCGTTGAAGTCGACATAGACCCGAGCGAGCTGCCCCGACAGCTGGGAACCCACCTCGATCGTCTTGACCGGTTGGAGCGCTCCCGTCACCGTTACCGTCTGTTCGATGCTGCCGCGCTGGATTGCAGCGTAGCGGAACATCGGTGCATCCGAGCCGAGAGTAGGGGAGGTACGCCCGTCCGGTGCAAGGAACCGCTTCGTCGCTTCGTAGGCGCGGGCCATCCCGTCCCCCGCATTTCCGGTCGCGCCCGCGATGACGGCTGGTGGCGCGACGTAGGGCAGGGCGAGGCCGCATCCAGTTCCGAGCAACACCATGATTGGTACAAATCGCATATCAAGCCCCGCCTCTTGAAATGACGTTGAGAGCGGAAAAGTCGAATATCGCGCTATGGTTGTATTTCGATCGAGGCGATGGTGGCGCCTCGGCAATATGTCGTCGTTCTTAGTGCGACGGACGGGTGCGCTCCATGATCCAGAAGTAAACTACGAAGCTGTGAGCTTTCGCGACTTGCGCGGATCGCATACCGGGCGTATTCAAAACGTAGCGCGCGGTATCGAACTCGATAGCTGACTTTACGTCCCGGCTGGTCCAATCGGCGAGCTGATGGTGTTCAAGTTGGCGCAGAGTGGCGGCGTCATGATGCAAGTGGCGAGATCACGGCCGGAGACGCCTGATTTCCGCATTTCGGTGACGGCATTTCGCCGGCAGACCGCACCTGTCGGCATCAAAGCTCTCCCATCACGAAGCCTGATTTGTGAACGCCTTCACTCTTGCCGACGGAGTGTTGGCCTTAAAGACGTCAAGTTGGGGAGCCGACGAAGCTCGTCCGTTCCGTGCCGACGCATTCAAGCACCTTGTTGTCGCTTGCAAGAACAATGGATGGCTCGCGCTGGGCTATCGAGCGCAAAGTCCGGGAGTCTGTCGCAATGAATTCAAATCAAGCTACAGTTTATGTCGTTGACGACGAAATCCAGATACGAAACGCGATCGGGCGCCTTTGCGAGGAGACGGGACATCAGGTGAGGCTGTTTGCCTCGACGGATGAATTCCTGAGCGAGAACCTGTCTGAAGGCCCGTCATGTCTCGTGCTCGACGTTCGCTTTCCCGGAACGTCGCCGACCGGGCTCGAGCTTCAGCACAGGCTCGCCGAAACGGGCGTGCTCATACCGATCGTTTTCATCAGCGGCCATTTAGACATCCGGGTCTCGGTCGAGGCCATGAAGTACGGCGCGGTCGAATTCTTGCCAAAACCCTTCCGCGAACAGGAGATTCTCGATGCGATCCGGCACGGCATCGAGCGCGATCGCAGGCGCATCGAGCGCGAGAACGCGGTGCGCGAGGCGCGCCGGCGCGTTGAAACGCTGACGGCCCGCGAGCGGGAGATCATGCTGCTGATGGCTGAGGGGCTCGTGGCCAAGCAGATTGCGGCAAGACTCGGCGTCAGCGAGGTGACCGCCAAGGTTCATCGCGCCAGGATGATGCGGAAGCTGGCGCTGCGTTCGCCGATCGAAGTGGTGAGATTGATCGATTGCATGGGGCGAGAAGCCGCTACGATGCGGATCGGCGCGAGCCATTCGCTGACCTAGAGCTGCCGGCGGCGAGATGCAGCACAACGTTTAGTCCTTACTGATTAGCATGAACTGCAGTCTATCGCACCGAGCACCATCGGTTCACAGTCGTCCCTGCGATGTCGGCATCCTCCAAGACGGCATCCGAACCCAGTCAGACAACTTGGCTAGAAAGGGATATTCCATGCGCAAATTGTTTTTTGCCTCCGTTGCCGTGTTCGCTCTGTCTTCCGCCGCTCAAGCGGCCAACACCGCCAATACAGTTCAGATCGGTGGCGCCAACAGCTCCTCCGTGACGCAGAACGGTGTGACGAATGACACCTCCAACACGACCCAGCTCGGCTTCTTCAATTCCGCGACCACTTCGCAGGGTCTCGCCACTCCGTCACTCAACAATGCCAGCACGGTGACCCAGGTCGGCGGTATCGTCAATACGGCCACCACCATGCAGAACGCCTTCGGCGGCAACAGCAGCTCGATCTCTCAGAGCTCGTTCCCATTGCTGCCGCCGAGCAACAGCGCAACCGTCGGGCAGAACTCGATCCTGCTCTTCGGGAACACCAGCGTCATCAACCAGCACTAGTCCAGCCCCGAACGGTCCCGGGCGCCTCCCAGCGCGGTGCGTCCGGGCCGTCTCTGAAAGTACCGCACCCGAGCGGCCCGACCGATGACGGATCGACGGCTGATATTCGCGGAGGAATCACATGCGCATCAAATTCATTATTGCGACGGTCGGCGCCCTCGGCGCGTTGACAGCTGTCGAGGCTCATGCCGGAAATTCGGCGAGCGTGCTGCAGTTCGGTGGAACGAACAGCTCCTTCATCTCCCAGAGCGGGGGCACCAGCAACACGGCCACCACCCTGCAATTCGGCACCACGAACTGGGCGACGACCCTACAAACGGGATCGCCGTTCTCGGTAAACTCGCTGACGATCGGGCAAGGCGGCTCTTCGACCGGCCCTGCGATCAACAATACGACCCTGGCCGGTCAGGGCGGCGGCTCGAACACGAGCCTGATCGGCCAGATCGGCACCAACAATGCAGCCTTGCTGTCTCAGTTCGGGCTTTTGAACGGATCGACGATTCTCCAGCAGACACCGTGACCGGGTGGTTCGTCCCTGATTTCCGCAACTGTGCAGAGGCCTGCCATGAAATACCGCCTTCCCCCCGCCGCCAGTATCGCAGTTCTGATTGTCTGTTGCATGCAAGGTAGCCTGGCGCAGGCGCAAACCTTCGACTTCAAGAACGTCGTGTCGGTCAACGGTCCTCCCGTCGTTGTGAACCAGAGCAGCCAGTTCAACATGACCGGCCTGTTCATGGTCGGCGGCAACACAAGCGGGACCGTCGTGCAAACCGGGACCACGAACGCCGTCGGAATCCTGCAGTTCGGCGGAACGACGTCGGCATCGATCAGTCAGACCGGGATTTTCAATTCCGCATCGGTTGGCCAGACCGGCCAATCGGCCACCAGCTTGCTGTCCCAGCTCGGCACCATGAACGCGGGGGCGATCGCGCAGTTCGGAACGATCAACTCGTCGACGGTGATCCAGAAAAGCCCATAAGACGCGCGCATCGTTGCGATGTGAGGATGAATGGGGGAAGCGCGATGAGATGCGGCAGGCAGATCTTGGCGACGACCGCAGCGTTCGCAGTCATGTGCGCGGTGACCGAAGCATCCGCGGGATCCGTCCAGCGCAGCGTGACGAACCGGAACGTGAGCATCGAAACGATAGTGCAATTCGGCGACAATGTTCAGCCGGTCACGATCGAGGAGAACAGCCGCATCAATATCGCGCGGGTGATCCAGATCGGCGGCACTGGCACCGTGGATGCGACGATCATCCAGAACGGTACCCGCAACTATGCTAACGTGATCCAGGTGGGCGGCACGACCAACGCCGCGATCGGTCAGTCAGGCGCGAGCAACACCGCCGACATCACCCAGATCGGCAATTCGACCAACGCTCTCCTGCTGCAGATCGGGGACATGAACTCGGGCGCGGTAAGGCAGTTCGGACGCTTCAACTGGCTCGCGATATTTCAGTTTGGCCGATGACCGAAACAAAGAGGTGTGACATGAAGTTCCTGCTGCTCGCATCCGGGATGAGCCTCATGGCCATGATCGGGATCGCTTCGGCCGGGGCCGGCGAATCCGGCGATGGCCACACCACCGCTGTCCAGGACGAGAACGGGACAGCGGTGATCACGCAAAGCGGCGATCCTGCGCACGCCGAGGTCAGGGTCGACAAGGAGCCCGGCCGCACGACGATCACCCGCCGCAGCGGCGGCAATACCGCCATCGTCTCGCAAGGCAATGGAAATGCGCAGGACATGCTCGACTGGCTGCGCAAACAGCAGGGCCGCTGAGCGAGCAGAGGCTGCGATTCTGCCGCACCGGGTTCCCCGTTAATCTCGTGCCTTAACCAATAATTAATTATAGGTTTGCGGCTGGGCGACGGCCCGGCCTAGCGTGCAATGGGGAGCCGCGAAGCCAAACGAGTTGGTGCGTATCATGATGTCCAGATCATTTGGGGCGCTCGTCGCCTCGTTCAGCGCCGCCGCGCTGCTCCTTGCCTCCAGCGACAGTTTTGCAAGACCCGGCGGCGCCGCGCCGCATGGTGTTGCAATCGGCGCTGCGCCGTCCGGCCCGGGGGCGCGTCCGTCGATTTCGCCCGGCGCCCGTTTCCGCGGCCGCAACACGCCCTGGGTCTACTGGCCGGGCGGTGGCGGGTTCTTCTACGACAATGCCGGCTACAACCAGCCCTTCGTCGATGCCGGGCAGCCGGCCTCGACCGATATCCGCTACACCTACACCTATGACGTTCCCTGGGACTGGACCCATCGCTTCCCACCGAACGTGGTGCCGTCCGACCGGCCCTATGTGCCGAGTTGCCCGACGGAGCAGGTGACGGTGCCTGGCCGCGGCGGCGGCGAGCACACCGTCAACATCATGCGCTGCTACTGAGCGGCGCTAGCCGAGCTCGAAGCTGGTCACGCCGAAGATGCGGTCGATCCGCAGCGGCGCGATCGGCCCTGTGTACATCCGCGCCGTCTCGAACACCGGCTTGAGGCCGAGCGCCTCGGCGAGCGCGATGGCCTCGCGATTGACGGCGGGGACGTCGAGGAACACTTCGCCGCCACCTGTGCTTGCGAGCAGGGCCTGCACGACGGTCTCCGCCGACGCGCGGTCGTCGGCGACGAGCGGGCCGATCTTGTGGCCGCTCCGGCAGGGCCGGACCACGCCCCACGCGACAAGCCTGCCATCGCGTATCAGCGCGCGGCCGACATGACCCGATGTCGTGATCCAGGCGCGTAGGAACGCGCTGCGCGGAGCCGGGAAAACCGTGGAATCATCGGCTTCCACAAGCGCGAATGGGATCGTGTCCAGCGCGACGAGGTCGGCGGACGGTTTCGTCGAGGCGGTGACGATGCCGCTGTAGCGGATGTTGGCATAAGCGAGTCGGAAACCGGATTTTCTGTAATTGTCCTGCTGTGCCGCGACACCGTCGAGCCCGATCACCCGCGCGCCCGCATGCGCGATCGCCGCGTTCCAGATCCGCAGGCCGTGGCCCGCGCCGCGCAAGCCTGAGCGCACGATGTAGAAACCGAGGAAGGCGAAGCGATCGTCGTAGTTGACGCAGGAGACGGTCGCGACCGGCTCGCCGTCGATCTCCCCGACGAAGAAGCCTGCCGGGTCGGGAATCGCGAAGCAGGCGGCGTCGGAGCGGCCCGGATTCCAGCCCTCGGCCGCGGCCCAGTCGACGGCGAGGGCGATCTCCTCGGGACGTAAATTGCGGATCTGCAAATCGCTCATGACGCATGTCCTCGGCGGTGGACCTACCGGCAGGTCCGGCGGTAGAAGGCCTGATGATAGGCCGGGCCATAGCAGACTGAAACCGGGCTCGCCTCAACATGGGGATGATCGGTCATGGCAGCAGAGAAGGTCGCACTCGTCACCGCCGGCGGCAGCGGCATGGGAGCAGGAGCCGCGCGTCGGCTCGCGGCCGACGGCTTTCGCGTCGCGATCCTGTCGTCCTCCGGCAAGGGCGAGGCGCTGGCGGCCGAGATCGGCGGGCTTGGCATCACAGGCTCCAACCAGTCGAATGATGATCTGAAACGTCTCGTCGACGGCGCGATGGCGAAGTGGGGACGCATCGACGTGCTCGTCAACAGCGCCGGTCACGGTCCGCGCGCGGCGATCACCGAGATCACCGATGAGCAGTGGCACACTGGCCTCGATACCTATCTGCTCAACGTGATCCGTCCGACCCGGCTGGTGACGCCGCTGATGCAGGCGCAGAAGGCCGGCGCCATCATCAACATCTCGACCGCCTGGGCGTTCGAGCCGAGCGCGATGTTTCCGACCTCCGCGGTGTTCCGGGCCGGCCTTGCCGCCTTCACGAAGATCTTCACCGACACCTACGCCATCGACAACATCCGCATGAACAACGTGCTGCCGGGCTGGATCGACAGCCTGCCGCAGCAGGACGCGCGCCGCGACAGCGTGCCGATGAAGCGCTACGGCAGGGTCGAGGAGATCGCGGCGACGATCGCGTTTTTGGCGTCAGACGGCGCCGCCTACATCACCGGCCAGAACATCCGCGTCGACGGCGGACTGACGCGCTCGGTTTGAGCCGGGAGATTCGAATCGCGCTGGCGCGGCCTTGTCGTGACGCGACGCGGACGTGCGTTGCGCGTCGCTGCTGACGGGTGATGCGTGGCTAGCTCCGGCCTTACCGGGGCTATCTGTTGTTGAGTGCCACGCGCGGGCTTCGGCAGGTCATTGCGTGTCGGTTCAGTCACACCCGTCACGTTTCGTGCGCGCGGGATCATTCAGTTCGCCATAGTCCGGGAGGGTTCGCTGCAGTCCAAGACGCGAAGCAGTCGGCCACTCCATACCCGATCCGAGCCGGATGTCGTCCATCCGCAGATTCGGTAACGCGATGTTCGATCGCGTGAGGCAAGGGGACTGGAATGAAGACTTTTTCGCTGGCAGTGGCCATGGTTGTTACTGCCACCGCATCCGTGCAGGCGGCCGACCTTGCGGCGCACTACACCAAGGCGCCAGCAATGGCGCCAGCCGCCAACTGGACCGGTTTATACGTCGGCGCCAATGTCGGTGGGCAGTGGGGCAGTGGGGACCCGAGCACCTCGACCATCGCGATCCCGGGGGGCTATTTCGATCCTACCAGCATTCCCGCCGTCAACGCGGTCGGCGCCCAGAGCGTCAATAGCTCCAGCGTCACCGGCGGATTCTCGGCAGGTTATAACTGGCAGGTCAACCACGCCGTGCTGGGTCTCGAAGGCGACATCAACTACTTCGGCTTCAGGGGGAGTGCGGCGGGCACGGCCTTGTACCCCTGCTGCGCACCGGACACCTTCACCGTCAATTCGTCGGTCTCGGCGGACTGGCTCGCCACCATCCGCGGCCGCCTTGGTTTCCTGGTGGCTCCGGCCTGGTTGATCTACGGCACGGGCGGCGCAGCAATTGCGGAGGTCAAGGGCAGTTTCAACTTCAGCGACACGTCGTCGGCGGCAATGAGGGAGTCCGCCACGATCCGCGACACCCGCCTCGGCTGGACCGCGGGCGTCGGCACCGAATACGCCTTTGGCGGGGGCTGGTCTCTGAAGGCGGAATATCTCTATGTCGATCTCGGCCGTGCCTCGGCGACCAGCACCAATCTGGTTCGCTCTATCGATGGGCTGCAATTCCCGGGCAACGTCTACACGCACTCGCTTGACCTCAAGGCGAACATCGTGCGGGTCGGCGTGAACTACAAGTTCGGTGAACCGGGTGCCGCCAGGTACTGAACTTCATCCCGTTCCTATTCTGGCGGCGAAAGCCCCGGCGTGAAGCCGGGGCTTTCTGCTTGATGGCACTGTTCAGTGCGCAGCCGCCAGCTGCGCCGGCGCAAGCAGGATCTTGTGGCGGGCGAAAGAAGACGAGGTCCCGATTCACGCTTGCGCGTTACGGGTTCCGCCATCGGCTCGCGAATTTAACTTAGCTAACCGGCTAACAATTATTGACGCTCAGGCCCCCGGCTTGTATAGTTAGCTTCATGGCTAACCAATTATCCCGCCTCGACCAGGTTTTCGCCGCCCTTGCCGATCCCACAAGGCGGGCGATCGTGATGCGGCTCTGCGCCGGCGAGGCGTCGGTCGGCGAGCTTGCCGATCCCTTCGACATGGCGCTGCCGAGCCTGATGAAACACATCCATGTGCTGGAGACGAGCGGGCTCGTGCAGTCGGAGAAATCCGGCCGCGTGCGCACCTGCCGCCTCAGTCCCGACGCGCTCCTTGGTGCGGAAGACTGGTTCCAGCAGCAACGCGCGATCTGGGAGGCCCGGCTCGACCGGTTCGAGGCCTACGTCATGAAGCTCAAGAAGGAGAGGGAGCCGGCTGGAAAGCCGTCCCGAACACGCAAACGGAAAGGTGCCAAGTGATGACGAGCTCTGCCAATCCCGCCCTGTCGCAATGGTCGCTCGACCGCGAGATCGTGATGTCGCGCGTGATCGACGCGCCGCGCGATCTCGTGTTCGAGGCCTGGTCCGACCCGAAGCATCTGCCGCAATGGTTCGGCCCGAAGGGCTTCAAGGTCGAGACCTTCGAGATCGACGTGCGCGTCGGTGGTGTCTGGCGCTTCAACATGATCGGCCCCGACGGTACGGTCTATCCGAACCGGATGCGCTTTCGCCGCATCGAGCGGCCGTCCCTGATGGAGATGGACCATGGTGTCGACCAGGACGAGGATCCCGGCATGTTCCGCTTCACCGTCACGTTCGCCGAGCAGAGCAACGGCAAGACCGTGCTGATGATGCGGCAACTGGCCTCGAGCGCCGAGCAGCGCGACGGCATGATCGGCTTCGGTGCCGTCGAATACGGCTACCAGACGCTGGACAAGCTGGCGGCGTATGTCGGTGGGATGAAGAGGTAGACCCGCCGTCTCAATCGTCAAGCCGGCCATGACGGATGAGACGGCAGGAGCATGCATCACTCGCAGCCTTCACTCCCTCGCCTCATCCGCGACGATGCCGCCGAGCTTCTGCCAGCGCTGGCCGTCGAACTGCACCATCTGGAACTGCTTGTTGACGCGGTAGTCGGTCGGCGTCGTCGTCACCGAGATGCCCGGGAGCGTCAGGTCGAGCTCGATGTTCTTGAGGTTGGCGGCCTGACGCATCACGTTCTCGCGGGTAAGATCGTCGCCGCATTGCTTCAACACCTGCACCAGAAGCTGTGCGGTGATGTAACCGTACACGTTCAGGTTCGAATCCTTGTCGCCATCCGGGTAGTATTTCGACATGAAGGCGAGATAGCGCTTCATGCCGGGATCGTCCTTCCACTCGGGATCGGCGGAATCCTTGACATAGCCGACGCTGACGACCCCCTTGGCGTTGTCGAGTCCGGCGGGCTTCAGCACCGCGCTGACCGAGGAGGCGTTGATGTCGATGATGTGCAGCGGCTTCCAGCCGATCTCGGCGACCTTCTTGATCGCCTGCGCCGCCTGTTTCGGCGTCGTGGCGCTGAACAGCACGTCCGCACCGGCGTCCTTCAGGCGCAGGATCTGGGAGTCGATCGTCGGCTCGGTGATCTCGTAAGAGGTCTCGGCCACGACCATCTTCGCCTTGTCGCCGAGACCGGCTTTGAGGCCGGCGAGGTAGTCCTTGCCGAGATCGTCGTTCTGGTAAAGCACGCCGATTTTCGCGTTCGGATGGTTCTTCAGGAGATATTGCGCGTAGATCCGGCCTTCAACGAGGTAGGACGGGTTGAAGCCCATGGTCCAGGGAAAGTTCTTCGGATCGGTGAAGCGCGCCGCGCCGGTCGCTGCGAAGAGCTGCGGGACCTTCTTGGCGTTGAGATATTTCTGCACGGCGACGTTTGGCGCTGTGCCGATGATCTGGAAGGTCAGCAGTACCTCGTCGCTCTCGACCAGCCTGCGGGTCTGCTCCACGGTCTTCGGCGGCGAATAGGCGTCGTCATACTGGATCAGCTCGACCTTGCGGCCGTTCACGCCGCCCTCGTCGTTGATCATCGTCATGTAGGCGGCCTGGGTCTTGCCGATCACGGCATAGGCCGAGGCAGGACCACTGAGCGGCACCGTCTGGCCGACCTTGATCTGGGTGTCGGTGGCGCCGGGATCGTATTTCTTTTGGGCCTGCGCGGCCGGAATCGCCAGCGCGAGAACCAGCACGGATGCTGCGGCGCGTTTAAGAAGTGCGTTTTTCATGTCCATCCCCTGTTTGTGATCGTTATTCGCCTTTGAGGCCGGCCTCGCGGATCAGCCCGGTCCATTTTTGTGTTTCGCTGTCGATGAACTGGCCGAATTCGGCGGCGCTGCCGGCGCGTACCTCGAGGCCCTGGGCGGTCAGCCTGTCCTTGATCGCGGGCACGGCGAGGGCGCGCAGAATCTCGGCCTGCAGCTTGTCGACGATCGCGCGCGGCGTCGTCGATGGCACCATGAAGCCATACCAGCCGGCGGCAGCCACGTTGGGGAAGCCCTGCTCGCGCAGGGTTGGCGCTTGCGGATAGAGCGCGCTGCGCTCGGGTGAGGCGACGCCGAGCACGATGAACTTGCCGCTCTGGATGTAGGGCAACGCGGTCGGCAGCGCCGTCAGCGTGGCGTCGACGCGTCCGGCGAGCAGCTCGGTGTAGGAGGCCGCGTCGCCGCGGAAGGGGATGTTGAGGCCCTTGACGCCGGCATCCCGGAACAGGAGCTCGCCGGCGAGATGCGGCTGCGAGCCGGCGCCGGGCGAGGCGAAGGTGAGGCCGTCCGGTTTCGATTTGCCGTAGGCGATCAGCTCCGGCAACGTCTTGAACGGCGCATCGGCGCTGATGATCAGGAACAGGGGCGCGATCACGGCCATCGCGATCGGCTGGAGATCCTTGCGGTCGTAGGTCAGCTTGCCAAACAGAGCTTCCGCAGTGGCATAGGGCGCGGCGACGTAGAGGATCGTATAACCGTCGCCAGGCGCATGCGCGACGAGATCGTTCGCAATGCGCGTGCCCGCGCCCGGCTTGTTTTCGACGATGAACTGCTGGTGGAGGCTGCGGCCGAACTCTTCAGCGAGCAGGCGAAGCGAGATGTCATTGGAGCCGCCGGGCCCGTAGGGCGAGATCAGCCGCACCATGCGCGACGGCCAGGCGTCCTCGGCGTGCGCCGTCAGGCCCGAGCCGGCGGCAAGCCCGCCTGCGAGTGTGCCCAGCAGGGTTCGGCGTGTGACCTTGAATGATGCCACTGTTCTCTTCCTCCCTTTTGTTTTTGTCTTGTTTCGACGTCAGATCACCTTTCGCTCGGTGAGCTGTTCGATCTCCCGGTCCGAGAGGCTCAGCCAATCCCGGTAGACCTCGCGATTGTCCTGGCCGACGTCGCCGGCGGCGTGACGTAGTCGCGCGGGGTCGACGGTGAAGCGCGGAACGACGTTGGTCATGGCGACGGTGCCGAAATCCTTGTCCGCGACGCGCGTGATGACCTCGCGCGCCACCACTTGCGGATCGCTCGCGATCTGGTCGATCGCGTAGATCGGTGCGAGCGTGCCCTGCGCGGCATTGAATTTGGCGAGGACCTCGTCGAGGGGATGCGCCGCGCACCAGGCGGCGAAGACGTCGTTGAGCTCGCCGGCGTGCGCGACGCGCTGGTCGTTGGTGGCGAAGCGCGGATCGTCGATGAGATCGGGCCGTCCGATCGCCCGGCAGTTCGCTGCATAGAGTGCGTTGGTCGATCCTGCGAGCGTCACCCAGTGATTGTCGCTGGTCCGAAACACGGCGGCCGGCGCCGAATAGCCGTTGGCGTTGCCGATGCGGCCGCGAATGGAGCCGAGCTGGTCGTGCTCGATGGCGAGGACGTCGAGCAGCCGAAAGACGGCTTCGGTGAGCGCGAGGTCGATCTCCTCGCCGGGCGCATTCGGGTCGCGCGCCCGCTTCCACAGCGCCGCGAGCACGCCGACGGCGCCGAACAGGCCGCCGATCGAATCCCCGATCGGGTAGCCGGGGTGGGTCGGTTCGCCGTCGCTCTCACCGGTGATGTAGGTGAGCCCGCCCATCGCCTCGAAGATCCGGGCGAAGCCCGGTCGCTCGCGGTAGGGCCCATCCTGCCCGAAGGCGGTGGCGCGCAGAATCACGAGGCGCGGCTGGATCGACCACAGCACCTCTTTGGAAAGGCCCCAGCGATCGAGCGTTCCCGGACGGAAATTCTCGATCAGCACGTCGAAGCGCGGAAGCAACTGCTTGAACAGCGCGAGTCCGTCCGGTGTGCGCAGATCGAGGGTGGCAAACTTCTTGTTGCGGTTGGCGGCTTTCCACCACAGCGGCTTGCCGTCCTTGAACGGCGGAAACGATCGCACGCCGTCGCCATGTCCGGGCATTTCGATCTTCAGCACCTCGGCGCCGTAGTCGGCCAGCAATGTTGCGGCAAACGGCGCGGCGATGATCGTCGCGATGTCGAGAACCTTCAATCCGTCGAGCGGACCAGCCATGACATTTCCTTGGATCCCTATGATTTTCTTTGTTGTTTACGCAGCGGCATCGCGGGTGCCGCTTGCTTGACGACGGCGCGGATGCTGTCTGCCAGCGCTACGATGCGCGGGCCGATCTCGCTCTCCAGCTGGCCAGGCTGGAGCCGGAACGCGGGGATGCCGCAATTGATGGAGAACGACCGCTTCGTCTCGCTGGTGTGAAACAGCGGCGCGGCGACTGCGTGGATCGAGGCCATGTACTCGCCCCAGCAGGTGCAGAAGCCGCGGCTCGTGCATTGCGCGATCCCTGCGCGGAATCTGTCGCGGAATGCCGACCATAGCTCGGCGTCGTCGGCCTCGATGCGCCTTTCGAGCAAGGCGGAATCAGCCGGCGGCAGGGTTGCCGCCGCGGCGCGGCCCATCGCGGTCATCACCACGGGGATGGGCATGCCGATATCGGGGACGTGCGGGCCGACGTCGCCGGAGCGCGCGGTCTCGACATAGATCATCGATGTGCCGTCGAGCAGGCCGATCGAGACCGTGCCGCGCACGCTCTGCGCCAGTTCCTGCATCATCGGGCGCGCGACCTGCCGGAAGGGCATGTCGGCGAGCAGCGGATGGGCCATGCGTAGCGCATGGGCACCGACGCGATATTTCGCGCGCTCGGATTCGTAAGTGAGGTAGCCGAGCTCGGCCAGCGTATGCGTCAGCCGCGCCACCGTCGGCCGCGGAATCCCCGTGAGCGTCGACAGCTCCATGTTGCCGAGCAGCGTCGTCCCGGCCTTGAAGGCTTCGAGCACCACGAGGCCTTTTGCGAGTGTCGATGCGAAGGCGGCGTCATCGGCGCTCGACGCCAGCACCGCGGCGGCGGAGGAGGAGGCGTGGGTCGGTTTGGACGCGGTCTGAGCCATTCCTGATTAATGGACCGGGAGCCACCATCTGTCCAATAGATTCCAATAAGTGGCATCTATCGTCCAATATGTGGACAAGGCTGCGTGTCTCCGGCGCAGACAAAAGGATGCGCGCAAAGCGCCCCGCACACAGAATTTTGTCGTGATTGCATGGCCTGTTGTGACAGGATTATTACGAAGACGTGTCACATCGATTACAGCGGAGCGATTCATGTTGCAGTGGCAGGCGCGGTCCAATCCCCTCGCGTGGTGGTGGGGGTCCCTGACGCTTGTGAGCAACGTCAACATCCTGGTCTGGTTCATGCTGTACCGGGAGTTCTACCAGCCGGTCGGCGGCAACTTCGCCGTGCCGTCGGGGATGGGCGTGATGCTGGTGCTCTGCGCAGGTTATGTCTTCGGCTGCGCCTTCCGTTCGTTCCTGCCGCGCGCTGACGTGCAGCGCATCTGCCTGTTCGACACCTGGCTCTCCAGCGTGTTCGTCGGCCGCACCGTGGCGACCGTCGCCGAAGTGTGCTTTGCCGCGCAATGGGCCATCATCCTGCATCAGCTGGGCGGCATGGCCGGTGCCGAGACGACGGTGAACATCGCGCTCGTGATCGTGCCCGTGATCATCATCGCGGAGTGCTTCTCCTGGTACGCGGTCGTGACCACCAATTATCTTTACAACGCGATCGAGAATTCGTTGTGGGCGGTAACCTTCTTCCTCGTCGGGATCGCGCTGTGCCGCCTGATGCCGGAATTCCAGGGTGTGGTGCGTTGGGCGTTGATGTCAGGCATCTTTGGCATCGCGTGCTTCCTTGCCTTCCTCGTAACCGTCGACGTGCCGATGTATCTCAGCCGCTGGCGGGCAGGGCATGTCGAGGGCGGTCGATTTTTGGGCTTGCTCGAAGGCCTGCATGACGTCTCGACGCGCTGGGTGGTGACCCACGACATCGCGCACTGGAAGGGTGAGTTGACCTGGATGTTCCTGTATTTCAGCGCCGCGGTGTGGTCGAGCCTTGCGCTTTGCGCGCTCTACGCCATGGAAGGCTATCTCACGCGCTATCTGGCCTGAGATTTCTTTTTTGACGCGTTTTCTTGACGCGAACCGGTATCCACTTCGCTTGAAAACGCTCTATTTTCCGACCAGGCTGCAC
>Ga0102590_1001000_pt1 | contig 48475 bp, 50 predicted proteins | sample AraplaMF_Col_mMF_FD_76859 | JGI IMG/M metagenome (GOLD analysis project Ga0102590, IMG submission 76859) | Arabidopsis root microbial communities from the University of North Carolina, USA - plate scrape MF_Col_mMF | ecosystem: Host-associated > Plants > Roots > Endosphere | place: USA...
GACGGTGAAGGCAATGCCATCCATCTCGGCGAGCGCGACTGCTCGCTGCAGCGCCGCCACCAGAAGGTCTGGGAAGAAGCAAATTCCCCTGCCCTCAATGTCGAGCAGCGGATGAAGATCGGCGAGATCTGCGCCGATGCGATGCGCAAGCTGAAATACCGCGGCGCCGGCACGATCGAGTTCCTCTACGAGAACGGCGAGTTCTATTTCATCGAAATGAACACCCGTCTCCAGGTCGAACACCCGATCACCGAAGCGATCACCGGCATCGACCTCGTGCACGAACAGATCCGCGTCGCCTCCGGCGGCGGCCTTTCCGTCAAGCAGGAGGACATCGTGTTCTCCGGCCACGCCATCGAATGCCGTATCAATGCCGAGGATCCGCGCACCTTCGTGCCGTCCCCCGGCACGATCACGCATTTCCATGCACCGGGCGGCCTTGGCGTGCGCGTCGATTCCGGCGCCTATGCGGGCTATCGCATCCCGCCCTATTACGACAGCCTGATCGGCAAGCTGATCGTGCATGGACGCACCCGCGTCGAATGCATGATGCGCCTGCGCCGCGTGCTGGACGAGTTCGTCGTGGACGGCATCAAGACGACGCTGCCGCTCTTCCAGGACCTCGTCGACAATCCGGATATCGCCAACGGCGATTATGACATTCACTGGCTGGAACACTATCTCGCCGGCGACAAGACGCATTAGGGAGATCGATGGCAGGGCGACGTGGCAGATATTACCCGGCGATAACCCCGGAAATCCTGCTGCGCGCCTATTCCATCGGCCTCTTCCCGATGGCCGAATCCGCCGACGACCCGGAAATCTTCTGGGTCGAGCCGGAAATGCGTGGGCTCCTGCCGCTCGACGCCTTCCACGTCTCGAAAAGCCTCGCCAAGGCGGTCCGCAAGGCCCCGTTCGACATCCGTTTCGACACGGCCTTCGAGCGCGTGATGGCCTTGTGCGCCGAACCTGCCGGCGACCGGCCGAGCACCTGGATCAATTCCACCATCCGCAAGCTCTATACCGAACTGCACCGCATGGGCCACGCGCACAGCGTCGAGGCCTTCGAGGGCGATGAGCTGGTCGGCGGGCTTTACGGCGTCTCGCTCGGTTCCGCGTTCTTCGGCGAGAGCATGTTTTCGAGGCGCACCAACGCCTCCAAGATCTGCCTCGTGCATCTGGTGGAGCGGCTTCGGGAAAACGGCTTTACCCTGCTCGACACGCAGTTCACCACCGAGCATCTGAAGACGTTCGGCGCGATCGACGTTCCCAAGGACGACTACCTCAAGCTCCTGAGAGCCGCGGTCGAAGTGCCGCATCTGAAATTCTGATTTCCCCTCCTGAAAAATACCCGCGCCGTGTTGCTACGCGCAGATAGCACGCTAAGGTAGAATGATCGAAGGGGATTTTCTGATGAGACATTTTTTAGCGACCATTGTTATTCTTGCATCCATGGGCGGTCCGGCATGGGCCAAATCCATGGAAGAGGTTTTCCCGAGCGCCGCCACATTTTCCGATCAGGAAAAGCAATTCTTCAAGAACTTCAACTTCCAGCAGGGCATGGTGAAGCTGCCGGCCGCCAAGGCGACGCTCGTCGTTCCTCCAAATTTTTATTACCTCAATCCGGTAGACACGAAAAAGGTACTGGTCGATATCTGGGGCAACCCACCGGCCTCGGCCGACGGCAATCTGGGTATGCTTTTCCCGACACAATACCTGCCTTCCGAAAAGATGTCCTGGGGCTCTATCATCATATACGATGCGGACGGTTACGTTTCGGATGCCGAAGCAGCGTCAATCGACTACAACGAGCTTCTCCAGCAGATCAAGAATGGCGTCGTCGAGAGAAATGTGGAGCGGGAGAAACAGGGCTTCGAGCCTATAACGCTCGTCGGCTGGGCATCGCCCCCCCACTACGATAGTTCCGCGCATACATTGCACTGGGCGCGCGACCTGATTTTCGGCAAAGACATGTCGGCGGCCCACACGCTGAACTACTCCATTCGCGCGCTCGGACGCGAAGGCGTGCTGCAGTTTAACTTCGTTTCAGGGCTCGACCAACTTGCGGAAATCAAGGCCGCTATTCCCACGGTCACCAACATGGTGTCCTTCGACAAGGGAGCCGGTTATGCGGACTTTCGGGATGGCGACAAGATCGCCGCCTATGGCATGGCGGGCATGATTGCGGCTGGCGCCGGGGCCAAGGTTGCCGCAAAGTTCGGCCTGTTCGCGGCCGCGCTCGCGCTTCTGAAGAAGGGCGGCTTCCTCTTTGTTTTTGCGGGTCTTGCGGGAGCCTATCGGTTTGTTGCCGGCCTCTTCAGGCGTAACAAGACCCCGTCGGCCTGAAACCTCAGTTGGTCGCCTTCGGCGGCGGAACGTCGGATTTCTGCTTGCAGCCGGTCAGCCAGACGTCATAGATCGGATGTTCCACGGCGTTGAGGCCGGGGCTGTCGGCGAACATCCAGCCGGTGAAGATCCGGCGGATCTTGCGGTCGAGGGTGATTTCGTCCACTTCCACGAAACCGTCGATCTTCTGGGCTTCCGTCTCGTCGCGGGAATAGCAGACTTTCGGCGTCACCTGCAGCGCGCCGTACTGGACGGTTTCGTTGACATAGACGTCGAACGTGGTGATGCGGCCGGTGATCTTGTCGATGCCGGCAAAGACCGCAACGGGATTGCTCAACCGCGCCGCCGATACACCGTCCGCCGCAAGCACGGATGCCAGCGCGATCAGTGCGCCGACCATTGGCTTGCGTGGAAAAACCGTCATCAATCCCATTATGCTTCCCGTCTCGGCAAATCCCGTCGGCACCGACCCCTAGAGGTCGAATGTGGCCAAAACAGGTGTCAGTTGCCGGGCGTCCAGGCGTCGTAATCGCCGGTGACGCGGGGGCGTTCGCCGGTCGCGGCAAGCGAGCCCTGCGGGCGATAGGCGAGCGGCGTGCCGGTGGCATTCGGCTTGTGCGGCTTCTGCCATTCCCGCGCCTTGTAGTCTTCCTTCGAAGGCGGAACGTCGGTGCGGTAGTGCATCCAGCCGTGCCAGCCAGGCCCGATTGCGGAGGCTTCGGCGTAGTTCTTGTAGATCACCCAACGCTTCGGCTTGCCCCAGGAGGTCATCGGACCTTCGTAATAGACATTGCCCAGCTCGTCCTCGCCGACCCTCTTGCCGAAACGCCAGGTGAAGAACCGGGTGCCCATGGTCTGTCCGTTCCACCAGGTGAAGATCTGCAGCAGGAGGTTTTTCATGGATGTTCCGTCGGCTAGGCAAACAGGATGACGATCGAAGTGACTGATCCGCTTATGCCGCTTGGCGCCTTCGATGTCCAGTGATTCCAAATGTCGCGCACCCTCATTTGAGCTTCATCTTGAAGCCGAAATGGCTTTTGGCGAAGCCGAGCCGCTCATAGAAGCGATGCGCATCGGTGCGCGCCATGTTGGAGGTGAGCCGGACGGTGCGGCAGTCGCGGCGCCGCGCCTCCTCGACCGCATATTCGATCATCCGCGCGCCGATGCCTTTACCACGCATGTCCGACCGGGTCTGGACGGCTTCCACGACCATCGACAGCGAACCCCTGCCCGTCAAAGTCCGGCTGAACATGATTTCGAACGTGCCGACCACCTCTCCCTCGATATCGGCGACGAAAAGCTGCTCGTTCTGCGATGCATCGATGACGTTGAAGGCGCGCAGATAGTCTTCATAGGCGCTTTCGTCCGTCGTGTCGCCGTGTCCACCCACGTCGTCGGCGGCAAAAAGGGCGATCAGCGCCGGAAGATCCGTTTCGCGAGCCCGGCGGATAATAAGCTTCTCCGTCATCTCTTTCCTTTCAACGCAGAATCGGCATGATTCCCGCGAAGCTTAGAGGGGCTGGGGCGATGGCACAAAGACCTGGGATGATTTTATTGGCTGTCGTCATGGCGGCGTGGCCGATGGCGACCTTTGCGGAAGGCCGCGGCGCGGTCGGTTTCTCCCAGGCGCCGGAAATGAGCAGCGGCGTCTGCTTCGCGTCCTCGATCCGCAAGGCGCTCGACTGCGCCAAGAAGAAATGCATCAAGGACGGCGGGACGGCCGAGGCCTGCCTTGAAACGACTGCCTGTTTCCCGGCCGGCTGGAGCATCGACGTCTTCGCGCAATCCAAGGAGGGGCCGCATTGGCACGAGACCTTTTGCGGCTTCGACAGCAAGGAAACCGCCATCAAAGCCTCCAGATCCATCTGCGACATGAAGCAGCGCAAGGGCCTGATGGAGTGCAGCCTGGTGGCGATCTACGACGAGGACGGCACGAAATTCGATCCTGCGCAATAACGGTGTCGTCGGCCGGCAAACCGTCAGACCGGTAGCCGCTTCTCCATGATGATCGCCGGCAGGCCGGAATTGGGGGCGCCCCATTCCTCCATCCGGTCGACCTCGGAAAATCCGAGCCGCTCGTAGAAGGAGAGCGCCCGCACGTTCGGCAGCGCCACCTCGACCCGCATGATCTCGGCATCCGGGAAACAGGTTTCGAGCTCGGCGAAGATATCCCGCCCGATGCCCTCGTTCTGGCAGGACGGCTTGACGTAGAGCTGATGCAGCATCGCCGTCTTCACCATCTTCGGATACATGGCGGCATAACCGATGCCGCCGATCTCCCTGCCGTTGTCGGCCACCAGGAACTCGCCACCGCGCTTCTGGATGCGCGCCCGGACGGCTGCCGCCGAATGCCAGCCGCTCACCATCCGCTGGACCTGGTCCACCCCATAAAACGGGTCATAGGTATCATGGAAGGTCGCCGCCAGCAGGGCGCGGATCTTCTCGACGTCAGCATCACCGGCGGTGCGGACGAAGTAGACCATCCGGCCTACTCCTCTTCGATCCCGAGCTTCGCCTTGACGAGCGCCTGCACGGCCTGCGGGTTGGCCTTGCCGCCGGTGGACTTCATCACCTGGCCGACGAACCAGCCGGCAAGCGTGGGTTTCGCCTTGACCTTGGCGACCTGGTCCGGGTTGGCGGCGATGATCTCGTCTACGGCCGCCTCGATCGCGCCGGTATCGGTGACCTGCTTCATGCCGCGGGACTCGACGATCTCGGCCGGATCGCCGCCTTCGGTGAGCACGATCTCGAACAGGTCCTTGGCGATCTTGCCGGAAATCGTCTCGGCCTTGATGAGGTCGATGATGGCGCCGAGCTGGGCGGGAGAAACCGGAGTCTCTTCAATGTCTTTGCCGGTTCTGTTCAAGGCGCCCAACAGGTCGTTGATGACCCAGTTGGCGGCGATCTTGCCGTCACGGCCTTCGGCCACCGCCTCGAAATAATCGGCGATCGCCTTTTCCGAGACCAGAACCGAGGCGTCGTAGATCGACAGGCCGAGCTCCTTCACGAAACGGGCCTTCTTATCGTCGGGCAGCTCGGTCAAGCCTGCACGCAGTTCCTCGATGAAGGCATCGTCGAATTCAAGCGGCAGCAGGTCCGGATCGGGGAAATAACGGTAGTCATGCGCGTCTTCCTTGGAGCGCATCGAGCGCGTTTCGCCCTTGTTCGGGTCGAACAGGCGGGTCTCCTGGTCGATCGAGCCGCCGTCTTCCAAAATGCCGATCTGGCGGCGCGCCTCGTATTCGATCGCCTGGCCGATGAAGCGGATCGAGTTGACGTTCTTGATCTCGCAGCGGGTACCGAATTCCGCGCCCGGACGGCGCACCGAGACGTTGACGTCGGCGCGCATGGAGCCTTCGTCCATGTTGCCGTCGCAGGTGCCGAGGTAACGCACGATCGAACGCAGCTTGGTCATGTAGGCCTTGGCTTCGTCGGAGGAGCGCATGTCGGGCTTGGAGACGATCTCCATCAGCGCCACGCCGGAACGGTTGAGGTCCACATAGGACATGGTCGGATGCTGGTCGTGCATCAGCTTGCCGGCATCCTGTTCCAGATGCAGGCGCTCGATGCCGATCTCGATATCCTCGAACTGGCCCTGGCGGTCCGGGCCGAGCGAGATGACGATCTTGCCCTCGCCGACGATCGGATCCTTGTACTGGGAGATCTGGTAGCCCTGCGGCAGGTCCGGATAGAAATAGTTCTTGCGGTCGAACAGCGAACGCTTGTTGATCTGGGCCTTGAGGCCGAGACCGGTGCGCACCGCTTGGCGGATGCATTCCTCGTTGATGACCGGCAGCATGCCGGGCATGGCCGCATCGACGAGCGAGACGTTGGAATTGGCCGGCTTGCCGAACTCGGTCGAGGCGCCGGAGAAGAGCTTGGAATTGGAGAGAACCTGGGCGTGCACCTCCATGCCGATGATGACTTCCCAATCGCCGGTGGCGCCGGGAATGAAGCGTTTCGGATCGGGCGTGCGGACGTCGACAAGGGTCATCTGATGCTCGTGAAATGGTCTCGACTTGATTTTCTGGAGGTAGAGCAAATGGCGCGGAGGTGCAAGACTTGCCGCAAGCAGGGATCGCCGCGAATGCTATAGTTCAGCCGGTTTTAACCGGACTCCGGTGAAATTGCGGGATGGAGCTATCGACCCTACTCACGCCATTCATCCTTTATCTACTCCTGAACGTCGTCGCATTCTGCATGTATTGGTGGGACAAGCATGCGGCGATCGGCGACACGTGGCGGATCAGCGAACGCACGCTCCTGGGCATAGCCTTCATCGGAGGCAGCCTGGGCGCTGTAGCTGCACAGCAGATGCTGCGGCACAAGACCCGCAAGGAGCCTTTCCGCACGTTGCTGATGATGATCGTCACCCTTCACGTTGTCGGAGCGGCGTCATGGCTGCTTGCGCCGGATTTAATGCGGCAAGCTGTAGCGGCGATTGTAGGGGCGATCTAGAAACTTGGCCCGTAAGTTTCCGGCGCTTCGAGGACGAGGCGCTTGGAGAGACCGACCGACTGCACGTCGCGGTCGATCTTGGGGGAATAGGTGATCGACAGCCAGTTGATGGAGTAACCCTGCTTCTCGAAGAAGCCGACCGCCTCGGCATTGCGGGCATGGGTCTCGACGCGGGCGACTTCGAAACCCTGATGGACGATCTCGGCTTCTATCTCCGTCAGAAGCGCGCGGCCGAGCCCCAGCCCCTTGAAAGACGGGTCGATCCAGAAATCGGAGATCAGTTCGTCAAGCTTTTCGCGCGCAGCCCAGCCGGCAAGATTGCCGCCCTGTTCGACGACGGTGATGGTGAGCCAGGAGGAGCGGGTAAAATTCTGGAAGGCGGTGCGGGCGCTGGAGCGCATATCGGTCATTTCGCCGATCGAAATCATGGCCTTCTCCCAGGAGCGGAAGCCGATTTCCGCCAGGATATCCACCTCGTCCTCACGCGCATTGCGAATATGGGCCATATCTTCCCCTGCTGCAGCGTCAGTAGAACACTGAGTCCGCGCTTTGACCAGTGCAACTTATAGGGCGCTTTCGTCAGGTGCTTGACCGAGAGGGAAAACCCGCCTAGTGCGGATAGCGTATCGATGGAGTTTTGATGTTCTCTTCCGTAGAGACCCGCTAAGGGGCCGGCCCCGCACCTAGCCGCGCCGGCCCAGACAAAAACGAGAACCCCGACGTTTTGCGACGCCGGCAACGTTTTTGTGCGCTCGTTTCGAGCGCTTCTCCGGACATCAAGACATGGACATTTCCCGCGCCGAACAGCGCATCCTCCATCTGCTCGCCCAGGGCGGCAGGATCGAGATTACCCGCGACGACAACAGGAAGATCGAAAAGCTGCAGCTCGTCACCCGCGAGGGCTGGGCTTTCTCGGGCCTCGACCTCGTCACCTTCCGCAAGCTCAAGCAGAAGAAGGCGATCAAATCCCAGGGCGGCAGGCCATACCGCATCACCGAAAGGGGGCTGGTGCTGGTGAGAGCCGAGCAGGATAATCGATAGAAAGAAACGCCGCGTGCCTCCTTGGCGCGCGGCAAACTTTACGAGCGTCAGGCAACCGTAAGCTCGACCTTCATCGCAGCCCACTCTTCGCCGATCGAGCCGATCCGCTTCTTGCCGGCTCGGCGGTACCAATAGTCGGCGTTCCAGTCGTCGCCTTCGATGCGGTGGCAGAGCGCGTGGCCCCAGTCGAACGGCTTGTCGCCTTCATGGGCCTGGCAAATATTGTGGACCGTTTCCCATTCAGCGCCCATCGTGAAGCCCGCGTCGGCGAGCTGGTCGAAGGCATCGATCAAGGTTGAAAGATCAGATTTCGACATGAGGTCTCCTCCAAAGTGAGAGACCTATAACAGGCGCCGCCCCGAAATCCGAGACGGCACCTGCCTTATCAGTCACGCAGATTGATGATGTCGTGCATCAATCCGCCCGTGCCGTTGTGGATGGTCAGGTGACCAACCTTGCCGGCGATGGTTTCGAGCGCTTCGAGCTCCTTCAGGCGCAGCATGACCGGGTTTTCGGCCATGACCTTCGCCGTGTTGAGGAGCGAACGGGTGGCGTTCGTTTCCTCGCGGCGGCGAATGACGTTGGCCTCGGCCTGCTTTTCGGCGGCAACGACCTGGTTCAGGATCTCACGCATCTCGCCCGGCAGGATCACGTCCTTGAGCTCGATGCCGGAGACCTCGATGCCGATCGCCGCCATGTCCTCGCGGACCTTTTCGGCGGCTTCGGCATTGATCGTCACCTTCCGCTCGAGGATCTGGTCGAGCGTCAGGCTGCCGAGCGTACGGCGGAAGACGAACTGCAGCGCGCGGTACAGCGCGTCGGAGAAGTCCTTCACCACGGTCACCGCCTTGACCGGATCGGTAACCCGGTATTCGGCGGAGATGTTGACGCGGATCGTCACGCGGTCACGGGTCAGGAGTTCCTGGCCCGAGACATCGAGCGACTGCCACTTCAGGTCGATCACCTTCACCTGGCAAGCCTTGCCGACATTCCAGAAGGCATGGATACCAGCGACGAGCGTTCCGGCCTGCGCGCCGTCGATGAACAGCAGACCCACCTGCCCTTCGTTGACGAGATGCATGGTGATCGCTTCGGCCTTACGGGCCTGGACGATCCGGCGCGTCAATGCCGGGTCGACGGTCAGGTTCTCCGAAACGTCGATCCGCTTTTCCGTCCACGGCCCGGCGTCCTTCCAGACGACGAGCTTCTGGTTCGGCATCAAGACGGAGTGGATCACACCGTCCCGCTCGATCACCGCAACCTCGGTGGCGGCAGTTCGGAAAACGGTCAGGTTGCGCTCGGCGACATCCGGGAGCCTATCGAACAGAGCCTTCTCGTAAACCGAAACGAATGCCGGGTTGGTCAGGTCGTAGCGCGCGATCTCCAGGCTATTTCGGGTGTTCCGCAGCCAATGCATGCCGGCCCCGTAAATGCCCTGAATACGGCCCTCGTTGAGGGCGATCACACGTTCGTTTTCCTTTACCAGGACGCGCTTGCGCCCCAAAATCATCTCGAGAAGCTTTGTCATGTTCGTTACTCCTTCGGCGTTGCTCAAGTCATCGACCGATTGTTCCTTTTGCGTTTCGTGTTTCGTTTCGTTCAGTTCTGCAGTTCGCCCGGCAATGATCCGGGAACCGGTGGCAGACGGCACTTGCGGAACGGCGGGAGCGGACGTCGCAGCACACGGGCGAGCCCTGGAGCGCACTCCCTGGCCGGCCGGCATGCGGCTTGGTCATCACTGTCGTCCTGGCTTGCGCCCCTGGTTTTTAGAAAAGTCCGAGACCTTTCGGCCTCTTTCCTTTCCTCGACATTCCGGTTCCCGAACCGTCAATCCTGTTTGACACCTTCGCAGGGTGTTGCTGGTTAGGAGCCAGCCTTGGAGAAGGATTCGAACCTTCGACAATCAGATTATCAGTCTGATGCTCTACCCGTCTGAGCTATCCAAATGGGGCGTATAACGGGATTCGAACCCGCGACCTCCGGATTCTGCATCCGGCGCTCTTCCTGGCTGAGCTATATCCGCTTGTCCGACCTCCGATGCGGCATCCGTATGCAGGACGGCAAAGCCGGCTGCACGGGAGGAGGTTTGGAACTCCATCCGTTGACGTCCACACCGGCTGACGACCGGGAGGGCGCGTTTAGGGCATTTCGGGCCGCATATGCAACGGGTAAAATTACAGCGGAGAGTTGCAATCGGTCGGTAGTTGCATAACCGCAACAAATTAGAAAATGCAGATCTTCAACCCAGACGCTTTTCAAGGTGCAGTTTTTCGAGCGGGATGCCGAGCCCGGAATCGAACTCCTCTCCCCTCCAGACGACCGAGAAACCACACCGCTGATAAAGCCTTGTCGCACCGGCATTGGTGGCGCGGGTATGTATCCTGGCGATCGAGAGACCTTCCGTCCCGATGCGCTCCAGGAAATACCGCACCAGCGCCGAACCGATACCGCGGCCCTGAAAGGCGGGATCGACCCAGATATCGGAAATACTATCGGGTTGGTCCTCGCGGGCGCCCCAGCCAGCCACTCTTCCTCCAAGCTCGGCAACGGCGACGTCGCCCTTGGCTTGGGTCGGATAATCAAAGAAAGCCTTGCGAGCGGCTTCGATCACGGACGGGTCGCTGAAACCCGCTTCGCCCGCCGTGCTGGTTTTCCAGGCTGCAAAACCGACTTCGCCGACCACATGGTGATCGGCCAGCGTCATTTTCCGAATTGTAAGTCCGCTTACCACCACTTCGCCGGCGTGAACCGGCCGGCTGCCTGTTCGATGACGTAAGCGGTGCGGAACAGCGTTTCCTCCTCGAACGGCTTGCCGATCAGCTGCAGGCCGAGCGGCAGGCCCTTGGCGTCGAGGCCGGCGGGAACGGCAATGCCCGGCAGGCCGGCCATGTTGACCGTCACCGTGAAGATGTCGTTGAGGTACATCTTGACCGGATCCGACGCGAGGTCCTCGTCGGCGATGCCGAAGGCCGAGGACGGCGTGGCGGGCGTCAGGATCGCATCGACGCCGGCGTCGAAGACGATCTCAAAGTCGCGCTTGATCAGCGTACGGACCTTTTGGGCCTGCAGGTAATAGGCGTCGTAATAACCGGCCGACAGAACATAGGTGCCGATCATGATACGGCGCTTGACCTCGGTACCGAAGCCGCTCGCGCGGGTCTTCTCGTACATGTCGACGATGTCCTTGCCGTCGACGCGCAGGCCGTAGCGCACGCCGTCGTAACGGGCGAGGTTCGACGAGGCTTCGGCAGGGGCGACGATGTAATAGGCCGGCAGGGCGTATTTGGTATGCGGCAGGGTGATGTCGACGATCTCGGCACCGGCATCCTTCAACCAGGCGATGCCTTGCGCCCAAAGCTTTTCGATTTCTTCCGGCATGCCCTCGACGCGGTATTCCTTCGGAATGCCGATCTTCATACCCTTGAGCGACTGGCCGAGGGAGGCTTCGTAATCCGGCACCGGCAGGTCGACCGAGGTCGTGTCCTTGGCGTCGACCGACGCCATAGACCTCAGCATGATCGCGGCGTCGCGTACGTCGCGGGCGATCGGGCCGGCCTGGTCGAGCGACGAGGCAAACGCGACCGTGCCCCAGCGCGAGCAGCGGCCGTAGGTCGGCTTGATGCCGACGGTACCGGTGAAGGCGGCCGGCTGGCGGATCGAACCGCCGGTATCAGTAGCGGTCGCACCGGCGCACAGGAATGCGGAGACGGCAGCGGCAGAACCGCCGGAGGAGCCGCCGGGCACCAGCTGCTGGTTCGAGCCCTTGGCCTTCCACGGATTGACCACGGCGCCGTAATGCGAGGTTTCGTTGGAAGAGCCCATGGCGAACTCGTCCATGTTCAGCTTGCCGAGCATCACCGCGCCGTCGTCCCAGAGGTTCTGGGTCACCGTCGATTCGTATTTCGGCTGGAAGCCGTCGAGGATGTGGCTGCAGGCCTGGGTGTGGACGTCGCGGGTGGCAAACAGGTCCTTGATGCCGAGCGGGATGCCTTCCAGAGCGCCGACCTTGCCGCCGGCGCGGCGCGCGTCGGAAGCCTTTGCCATGTCGAGCGCCTTTTCCGGTGTCACGGCCACATAGGCGTTGAACACCGAGTTGGCGGCGTCGATCGCAGCGAGATAGGCCTCGGTCAGCTCGACGGAGGTGAATTCCTTCGCTTCAAGCTTTTCGCGGGCTTCGGCAATGGTGAGGCTGGTGAGTTCGGTCATGGGCTCTTCAAACGGTTCGAAAACGAGGAGGAGGTTCGGCGGGGGCGCTATTCAAGCGCTCACTCGACGACCTTCGGCACCAGGAAGAAATTATGGTCGGTGGTCGGCGCATTGGCGACGATATCGCCGGCCTTGTCACCATCGGTAACGGCGTCGGCGCGCTTGCGCATGTCCATCGGGGTGACCGAGGTCATCGGCTCGACCCCCGTGACATCGACTTCGGAAAGCTGCTCGACGAAATTGATGATACCGTTCAGCTCGCCGACCATGCGATTGGCATCTTCCTCCGTGACCGCAATGCGGGCAAGGCGCGCGACGCGCTTGACGGTGGCGAGATCGACGGACATGGCATGACTCCGGGCAAGAAAATTCCTACCCGCTATAATCGCCGCGTCCGCCCTTCGCAACAGGGAGCGCGCCTCAATTTGCGAAGGCGCGCGCCGCAGCAGGTATGGATCAGAACGTCAGGCTGCCGCCCGGAGCCGGCGTCTCGACGCGGGTTCGGGTGCCTTCCATGCCCTTCACGAATTTTTCCGGCGTCTGGTCGACGCCCGGCAGGCCGTAATGGCAGGGCAGTGCATGCTTGAAGTCGAAGAAGCGCTGGCAGGCGAGCGCTGCGACGGCACCGCCCATGGTGTAGCGGTCGCCGATCGGCACGATGCCGATATCCGGCTGGTGCAGTTCGTTGATCAGGGCCATGTCGCTGAAGATGTCGGTGTCGCCCATGTGGAGCACGGAGGGCTCGTCGTCGAAATGCAGCATCAGGCCGTTGGCATTGCCGAGGCAGTGGGAAACACCGTCTTCGGTGAGCGAGGCGGAAGAATGCAGCGCATTGGTGAAGGTGGCGGTGAAGCCGTCGAAATTGATCGTGCCGCCGGTATTGCCCATTTCGAGCTTTTCAACGCCCTTCTTGGCCAGCCAGACGCCAAGGTCGTAGTTGGCGAGCACGACGGCGCCGGTTTCCTTGGCGATCTGCACCGTGTCGCCGACATGGTCGCCATGGCCGTGGGTGAGCAGGATATGGGTCAGGCCCTCGGCGGCGGCCTTGATGTCCTGGCCGGCAAAGGCCGGATTGTAGGTCAGGAAAGGGTCGATCAGGATCTTCGCCTTGGCGGTCTCGATGCGGAAGGCAGCATGGCCGAGCCAGATGATCTTCATGGAAAACTCTCCTTCAATATGATGCGGGATGGTAACGACACATAGCCGATATGAGGCTAAAGGGAAGTGGACAGCGGGTGGGACAAACTCTCCCCGGTCACCCTTTTTGGATCGCGGGGATGAAGAACGCATGACGGTGATGACGATCGAGGAGCTGGCCGAAACCCTTCAGCCCGGACAGGCGATCGCCGGGCTCGACCTCGGTACCAAGACGATCGGGCTTGCCATGTCGGATATCGGGCGGCGTTTCGCCTCTCCCCGGCCGGTCATCAAGCGGGTGAAATTCACCCAGGATGCGCAAGTGCTGCTCGGCTTTGCCGAGAAGGAGAAGGTGGCGGGCTTCGTCATCGGCCTGCCGATGAACATGGACGGATCCGCCGGCCCGCGGGTGCAGGCGACGCGGGCCTTCGTGCGTTCGATGTCGGAAAAGACCGCCCTGCCCTTCGTCTTCTGGGACGAACGGCTCTCGACAGTCGCCGCCGAGCGGGCGCTTCTGGAAATGGACGTGTCGCGGGCCAAGCGCGCCGAGCGGATCGATTCCGCCGCGGCGAGCTTCATCCTTCAGGGAGCGCTCGACAGGCTCTCTTCGCTCGGCAGGGAAACCGATTTCGCAAGCTGACGCCTCTGCCACCAGGCGGCAATGGCCTTGCGCTTGCGGAATGCGACGATGGCGAACACGACCAGACTATCAAAGGCTATGGCGCGGGCCACCAGCGGCGGAATGGTTTCCGGCGGAATTCCGAGGATATTGCCGTAAACCTGGAAGACCAGATCATGAGTCTGGCGGGTGAGCATGAAGAAGCCGAAGCTCATGTCGTAGTAGGAAAGCCCGTACCAGCCGGACAGCAGCAGGACCGGTCCGGCCCACAATATCAGGAACCACTTCATGCGGTCTTCCCCCTCGGCTCGACCGGATATATTTCCAGCGACACGAGCCATCTCGACAGAGCCATCAGGCTCAGGACCAGTGCGGGAACCGCGATATCAAGCGCCAGCACCGCGAAGATCGTCGTCATGACGAGCAGCAATGCACTCTCCCTGATTGTCGTTCCCATCCTGAGCGCGTCCGGCCAATGTCTTGGTTAACAATGCGTTAATGCCAATCTAGGCCGTGGGGGATTTCCTGCAACGGAAACCGGGCGGCATGGTTAATTCCGGCAGGGCGGCTGTGGATAACGCAGCTCAGGCCGACGGCGGCACCGGCTTCTTTGGAATGTAGGGACCGCCTGTCTCGCCCCAGCCCCATTGCGGCATGGGAGCATGTTCGTAGACCTTTGCGCCGGGCTGAGAATTGATGACCGCCAGCCGCGTTCCCCATTCCAGGTAGCCGACCAGCGCCGAGGCAAATTCCGGGTCGGCGGGAAGCCCGAGGTCGGTATAGCTGTCGAGCAGAAGATTGATCCAGCGCCGGCGCATCTGTTCCGTCAGGTGCCTGTCGAGATGATGGCGCACCATGGCCGGGTGACCGCCGTGCTGCTCGGAATAAAGCTTCGGCCCGCCTATGACTTCGGCGATGAACATCGCAACATGCTCGGGGTGGTTCTTGTCCATGCCGGCGAAGACCGGGCCGAGCAGGTCATCTGCCGGGACGCGACGATAGAACTCCGTCGTCAGCCGCAAAAGCGCGTCGAAGCCGCCAATCCATTCGTAAAGCGTCGGTACCGTCATGATCACTTCCTCCGTCTGCCAAAGAGATATTAGGCAGAGGTTGCGGCTTCAAGACGTGTCGGCGGATCAGCCGTAGATCGCGCGCACCAGCCGGCGAAGCGCGTTGCCGACCTTGTCCCAGTCCTTCTCCGTTTTCAACGCCATGCCGGCGAACTGGCCGCTGACGGCCGCTGAAATCACCAGGTGCTGGATGGCCGCGAAAAGCAGCGCATTGGTGGTCGCGGCATCGACACCCTTCGGCGGCGTCAGCGAGCCGCGCATCTTCTCGAGCCATTTGCCGAGCGCCTTGGTGCGCGCCTCCGACAGCCGGCGGACCTGCGGCGTATCCTGCGAGACTTCCCAGGCGACGATCTTGCAGACCAGCGGGTCGTCGCGCAGGGCTTCCATGAAATAGATGGAGAGCTTTTCCATCAGGTCGCCATAGGTGAGCAGGAACATGCCGCCCGTATCTTCCGGGATGCGGTCCTTGACCCAGGTGCCGAGATCGGCGCCGATCGCCTCGATTAGCCCGTCGAGGCCACCGTAATACCGGTAGATGAGCTGCTTGTCGCAACCGGCCCGGCGCGCCACCGCGTTGATGCCGAACCCCTGGAAGCCCTGTTCCGCAAGCAGATCGCGGGCCGCCAGGAAGATCGCCCGCTCGGTGCCGGCGCGGCTGCGCACTTTGGCGACCGAACCTTGTTGCGCTGTCACTTCAGGGATCTGCAGCATTGTCCGCCTGTTTCGGTTTCATCTTGACCCACCGCGATAGTCCGAGCCATCCACCGCCGCAAGCGGTCTCGGCCGCCATGCACAGGATTGCGCACGCCGCACTTGAATTCACCCGGGGTGCATTGCACTATCGGCACGGGAGGACTAACGAGATCGTACCCTCCCACCGACGTGCCCTCCCCATGCTCATCGTCTTCCAAAGCGTCCTGCCGATCTTCCTGCTCGTCCTGCTCGGCGTCGGGCTGAAACGCGCGCCGATCATCAATCCCGACTTCTGGGACGGGCTCGAGCAGTGCAGCTACTGGGTGCTGTTTCCTGCCCTGCTCTTTGCAACCATGGCCAAGGCGGATTTCTCCAACAGCGACAACCTGACAGTCAGTTTCGCGGCGATCATATCCGTGCTGGTGATGTCGGTCGGGCTGCTGCTGGCATGGCCGCTGCTGCGCAATCTGCGCGTCGGCGGGCCGGCCTATACGTCGCTGTTCCAGACGGCGACGCGCTGGAATGCGTTCATGGCGCTGGCGATCGCCGCAAAGACCTACGGCCCGCAGGGCCTGACCATGGTCGGCCTAGTGATGGCGGCGATCATCATTCCGCTCAACTTCATCAACGTGACGGTGCTGCTGTGGTTCTCCGGCCACGACCGGAACTACAGGGCAATCCTCTATAGAATCTGCACCAATCCGCTGATCCTCTCGACGGCGCTCGGCATCCTCGTCAATGTCGCCGGCATTCCGATCTACGAGCCTGTCATGGTGACCGTCGACCTTCTGTCGCAGGCTTCGCTCAGCCTCGGCCTGATCACGGTCGGCGCCGGCCTTCGGGTCATGGATGCGCTCAGGCCCCGGCCGATCACCCTTCTGGCCGTCGTGCTGAAGCTGATCGCCTTCCCGGTCGTCGCCGTCGGCGTCGGTTTGCTCTGCGGGGTCCAGGGCAACGGCCTCGTGCTGCTTGCATTGAGCGCAGCGGTCCCCACCGCGATGAACGGCTATCTGCTGGCCAAACAATTGAACGGCGATGCGGACATGTACGCCGCAGCGGCAACCCTGCAGGTCGTCGCCTCGTTTCTCACCATTCCAGTCGTGATGACGACCGTGGCCTACGTGGCGGCGGGATAAAGCAGGTCGACGATATAGCGGGCGTCGAACCGGGCATCGAGCATGCCGTAGGTCGAGCGCCAGCCGCCGGCGAGCCGCGTTTCCAGGAAGGCATCGGCGATCTTGCCGGCCCCGAGCCGCACCAGTTCGGATGCAGCCGCCGCAAGTGCCAGTTGCTCCACGAGAAGGCGGGCAGCGCCCTCATCGGTTTCGCAGAGCGCCATGGCGGCGCGCAGCACTTCGACCGTCTTTTTGCCCGCCGGGCCAAGATCCCGCTCGAAACCCGCAAGCACCGTGTTGAACAGGTCCCGCCCACGCGACAGGACCCTGAGCACGTCGAGCGCCATCACATTGCCCGAGCCTTCCCAGATCGCATTGACCGGGGCCTCGCGATAGTGCCTCGCGATCGGCCGCTCCTCGATATAACCGTTGCCGCCGATGCACTCCATCGCCTCGTAGATCAGCGAAGGCGCGATCTTGCAGTTCCAGTATTTGATGACCGGCGTCATGACGCGGGCAAAGGCCGCGTCGGCCGGATTGCTGGCGGCGCGATCGAAGGAGTCGGCCAGCCGGAACGCGAGCGCCGTCGCGGCAGCCACGTCGAGCGCCATGTCGGCCAGCACGCGGGTCATCAGCGGCTGGTCGACCAGTTTCTTGCCGAACACGGCCCGGCCGCGGGTATGGTGGACCGCTTCGGCAAGCGACGCGCGCATGATGCCGGCCGAGGCCAACGCGCAGTCGAGCCGCGTCAGGGTGACCATGTCGAGAATGGTGCGGATGCCGCCACCGGGTTCGCCCAGCAGATAACCGAAAGCATCGGTGAACTCGACCTCGGAAGACGCGTTCGAGCGGTTGCCGAGCTTGTCCTTCAGACGCTGGAACTGCAGGCCGTTGGCCGACCCGTCCTCCAGCAGCCGCGGCACGAGGAAACAGCCGATGCCGTCGCCGGTTTTCGCCAGCATGACGAAACCGTCGCTCATCGGCGCCGACATGAACCACTTGTGACCCGAGAGCCGGTAGATGCCCTCGCCGACCCGCTCGGCGGTCGAGCGGTTGGCGCGCACGTCGGTGCCGCCCTGCTTCTCCGTCATGCCCATGCCGAGCGTCACCGCGCTCTTCTGCAACGCCGGGCGATTCGTCGAATCGTATTTGCGCGACAGGATTTTCGGCGCCCACTCTTTCTGGACGCGGGGCGAGGCCATCAGCGCGGCGATCGAGGCGCTGGTCATGGTCAGCGGGCACAGATGCCCGCATTCGAGCTGCGCCGTCAGATAGAACCGCGTCGCGCGCGCCTTGTGTTCGTGGCCCTTCGCTTCGGGCACGTTTTCCCACACCGACGAATGCAGGCCGGTCTGCATCGAACGGCGCATCAGCGCATGCCAGGCCGGATGGAATTCGACGACATCGAGCCTTTCGCCGCGCGGACCGTGGGTCTTGAGCTTCGGCGGGTTTTCGTTCGCCATGCGCGCGAGTTCCTGCGCCTCAGGCGAGGTGACGTAACGGCCGAGCTGGTCGTATTCCTCGCGGATGGTGCGGTTCAGCGTGCTCGTCAGGTCGACGACCAGCGGATCGGATCTATAGGCATTGATGCCGGACCAGGGTTTTGGCTGGTTCAGTTCGGCAAATTTTTCTTCGGCGCGCGACATCTGGTTCATGAAACGGGTTCTAGCGGAAGTTACCGGGCCTGGGAACGGCGCCCAATCAGGAATCCGGGCGTTCTCAACAAAAGGCCGCACCTGCCTCAAAAAACCTTCATGTCGCGATCCTCTCAAACAAGCAGTGAGATAAACCCCACGCCCGCTTGCGGCTCCTGCCGTCAGACCCTATAGACCGCCGAACGCAAGCGGAGACGTGTCCATGGTCTTCTTCCCTCATCGCCATCTGATCGGCATCAAGGGCCTTACCGAACAGGATATCACCTTTCTTCTCGACAAGGCCGACGAGGCCGTGAAGATTTCCAGGCAGCGGGAGAAAAAGACCTCCACGCTGCGGGGGCTCACCCAGATCAACCTGTTCTTCGAAGCTTCCACCCGCACCCAGTCGTCCTTCGAGCTCGCCGGCAAACGCCTTGGCGCCGACGTGATGAACATGTCGGTCGGCAATTCCTCGGTGAAAAAAGGCGAGACGCTGATCGACACGGCGATGACGCTGAACGCGATGCGTCCGGACGTCCTGGTGCTGCGGCATTCTTCGGCCGGCGCCGCGGCGCTTCTGGCGCAGAAGGTGGCCTGCTCGGTGGTCAATGCCGGCGACGGCCAGCACGAGCACCCGACCCAGGCGCTGCTCGACGCGCTGACCATCCGCCGGGCCAAGGGCAAGCTGTCGCGCATCATCGTCGCCATCTGCGGCGACGTGTTGCATTCGCGGGTCGCCCGCTCCAACATCCTGCTCCTCAACGCCATGGGCGCGCGGGTCAGGGTGGTGGCGCCGTCGACCCTGCTTCCCTCCGGTATCAGGGACATGGGCGTCGAGGTTTTCCACTCGATGGAGGAAGGGCTCAAGGATGCCGACGTGGTGATGATGCTGCGCCTGCAGCGAGAGCGCATGGCCGGCGCCTTCGTGCCGTCGGTGCGCGAATATTTCCGCTTCTACGGGCTCGATGCCGAAAAGCTGAAGGCGGCGAAGCCCGATGCGCTCGTCATGCATCCCGGCCCGATGAACCGCGGCGTCGAGATCGCCTCCGAAGTCGCGGACGGTCCGCAGAGTGTCATCGAGGAACAGGTGGAAATGGGGGTCGCGGTGCGCATGGCCGTGATGGAGGCCCTGCTCGTCTCCCACAACGCGGGAGAACGCGCATGATGCAGAACCCCATGACCCCGACCGTCCTCAAGAACCTGCGCATCATCGACCCGTCGCGCAATCTCGACGAGACCGGCACGATCGTCATCGGCGCCGACGGCCGGATCCTCGCCGCCGGCGGCAAGGCTCAGAACCAGGGCGCACCGGAAGGCGCGACCGTCAGGGACTGCAAGGGCCTCGTCGCGACGCCCGGCCTCGTCGATGCCCGCGTCTATGTCGGCGAGCCGGGCGCCGAGCATACGGAAACGATCGAATCGGCGAGCCGGGCGGCAGCGGCCGGCGGCATTACCTCCTTCATCATGATGCCGGATACCGATCCGGTGCTCGACGACATCGCGCTGGTCGAATTCGTGCAGAAGACGGCCCGCGACAAGGCGGTCGTCAACGTCCACCCTGCGGCGGCGCTCACCAAGGGGCTCGCCGGCAAGGAGATGACCGAGATCGGCCTCTTACAGCAGTCCGGCGCGGTCGCCTTCACCAATGGCCGGCAGGGGCTTTCCGACACGCTGCTCCTGCGCCGGGTAATGACCTATGCGCGCGAATTCGATGCGGTGGTCTCGCTGGAACTGCGCGAAAAATATCTCGGCAACGGGGTGATGAACGAAGGCCTGTTCGCGAGCTGGCTCGGCCTCTCCGGCGTGCCGAAGGAAGCCGAAATCATCCCGCTCGAGCGGGATCTTCGGATCGCCGCCCTGACGCGGGCGAAATACCATGCGGCGAAGATTTCCGTGGCGGAATCGGCCGAGGCCATGCGCGTCGCCCGCGCCCGCGGTGCCAACGCCACCTGCGGCGTGTCGATCAACCACCTGGCGCTCAACGAAAACGACATCGGCGAATACCGGACCTTCTTCAAGCTGTCGCCGCCGCTGCGCTCGGAAGACGACCGCGTCGCGATGGCCGACGCCTTGGCGGACGGCACGATCGACATCATCGTCTCCTCGCACGACCCGCAGGATGTCGATACCAAGCGCCTGCCGTTTGCCGATGCCGAGGATGGCGCCATCGGCCTCGAAACCCTGCTTGCCGCCGCCCTCCGCCTGCATCACGACGGCCGCGTGCCGCTGATGCGGCTGATCGATGCCATGTCGACCCGGCCGGCGCAGATCTTCGGCCTCGATGCCGGCACACTGAAGCCGGGCGCGAAGGCCGATATCACGCTGATCGATCTCGACGAGCCTTGGATCGTCTCGAAGGATATGATCTTGTCGAAGTCGAAGAATACGCCGTTCGAAGACGCGCGATTCTCGGGCCGTGCCGTCGCCACCTACGTGGCCGGCAAGTGCGTCTATACGCTTTAAGGGGAGCACGGGCGTGAGTGAACTCTTCAACTGGCAGATCACCCTGCCCATCGGACTGGCGGCACTCGCGTTCGGCTACCTGCTCGGCTCGATCCCCTTCGGCCTGATCCTCACCCGGGCCGCCGGTCTCGGTGATATCCGCTCGATCGGATCGGGCAATATCGGCGCGACCAACGTGCTGCGCACCGGCAACAAGAAACTCGCCGCCGCCACCCTGCTGCTCGACGCGCTGAAGGCAACCGTCGCGGCTCTGGTCGTCTGGTATGTCTTCGGGAAGGAAGCCGGCCTGCTCGCCGGCTTCGCGGCCTTCCTGGGCCACCTCTTTCCCGTCTGGCTCGGCTTCAAGGGGGGCAAGGGCGTCGCCACCTATATCGGCACGCTGCTCGGCGTCTTTCCGTGGATGGTGCTTGTCTTCGCCGTTGTCTGGCTCGGCGTCGCCAAGATCAGCAAATATTCCTCGCTCTCCGCTCTGGTTGCAACCCTTGTCATTCCGGTTGTGCTATGGTTCTTAAACGAACCGAAGATCGCGCTGGTCATGGCTGTCATGACCGTGATTTCCTGGTGGAAACACGAGGAGAATATCAAGCGCTTGATCGCCGGCACCGAAAGCAGGATCGGCCAAAAGGGATAAGCGGGGAAAACAATGCCGGATGGCAGCGCAAGGCGAGTTGGAATTGCGCTGACGGAGAGGCAAAGGATCGCCTGGCTGAGGCTGATCCGTTCCGACAATGTCGGCCCCGCCACCTTCAGAGACCTCATCAATCATTGCGGCTCGGCGGAAAACGCGCTTGCCATGCTGCCGGAACTCTCCGCTCGCGGCGGGGCGACGCGGGCGATCCGCATCGCCAGCGTTCAGGAAGCAGAGCGGGAACTGGAAGCAGCCCATCGCCATGGCGCGCGGTTCATCGGCATCGGCGAGCCGGATTATCCGCCGGCCCTGCGCCAGATCGAGGGCGCCCCGCCGCTTCTTGCCGCCAAAGGTGATCTTTCGGCCGCGACACGGCCCTCGGTCGGCGTCGTGGGATCGCGCAACGCTTCGATATCAGGCGCCAAGTTCGCAGCGATGATTGCACGCGATTGCGGCCGGGCCGGTTATACGGTGACGTCGGGTCTTGCGCGCGGCATCGATACATCGGCCCATCGCGCCAGCCTGGAGACGGGCACGATCGCGGTGCTCGCCGGCGGGCTCGACCAGCCCTATCCGCCGGAAAACATCACGCTTCTGGAGGAAATTACCGAGGGCGCCGGGCTTGCCGTCAGTGAAATGCCGTTCGGCTGGGAGCCGCGGGCGCGGGACTTCCCCCGTCGCAACAGGCTGATATCCGGCATTTCGCTCGGGCTTGTGGTGGTGGAGGCGGCAGAGCGCTCGGGTTCGCTGATCACGGCGAGGCTCGCGACCGATTTCGGCAGGCTCGTCTTTGCAGTTCCCGGCTCGCCGCTCGATCCGCGCTGCCACGGCACGAACGGGCTCCTGAAACAGGGAGCGATCGTGACGACCGGCTCGGCCGACGTCATCGAAGCCTTGGCGCCGCTCTCGCAGCTTGACCTCTTCGCCGGGTCGGTGATCGAGGAGCCGGATAAGACAGGCGACATTTTGCCACCCAATGACGACGAGCGCGCGATCCTCATCTCGGCCCTCGGGCCGACACCGGTCGATATCGACGACATCATCCGGCATACGGGACTGCCCGCCTCCTCCGTCTATCTCATCCTCCTGGAACTCGACCTCGCCGGCCGGTTGCATCGACATGCCGGCGGCCTTGTCTCACTGGCGATGGAAGACTGAGCGGGGACGCCGCCCTGCCTGCACGTCTCCAGCCTCCACATAGGCCATCTCGATGAGATAGCACAGCATGTCCGCGCCCTCCCCCAGGGCGACCTGCCGGAGTTCTCCAAGCATCTGCCTTATATAAGCAATATTTTCCCTGGGATCTTCCTCACGCCGACTGTCCACCTCATTGCGAGAAACCATATCCTGTCCTGTCAAAAAAAGCCGGTCACCGGTCCAAATAAATTCACCCAGAGGTATGCGGGGGACCATACAGCATTTATTTAAGATTGCAACCAATTGTAAATCTTCCAAGGGTTGCATCGCGTTGTACCGTATAATTTGACAGACGCCCCTTGACCGCGAGGCAAACGCCCTCCATGTCGGGAGGTCAGATTTTCGCCTGGACCGTAATGGTTCCGGGCCAAGCCTCTATTGCAGAGAAGCAAAATGAATGTTGTCGTTGTAGAATCTCCTGCCAAGGCCAAGACAATCAACAAGTATCTCGGCTCCGGCTACAAGGTTCTCGCCTCTTTCGGCCATGTGCGCGATCTTCCGGCCAAGGACGGCTCGGTGCTTCCCGACCAGGATTTTGAAATGTCCTGGGAGGTCGATACCGCGTCGCAGAAGCGCATGAAGGACATTGCCGATGCCGTAAAAGGCTCGGACGGCCTGTTTCTCGCGACCGACCCGGATCGCGAGGGTGAAGCCATTTCCTGGCACGTGCTGGATCTCCTGAAGAAGAAGAAGGTCCTCGGCGACAAGCCGGTCAAGCGCGTCGTCTTCAACGCCATCACCAAGAAGGCCGTGCTCGATGCCATGGCGAGCCCCCGCGACATCGACGTGCCGCTGGTCGACGCCTATCTCGCTCGCCGCGCGCTCGATTACCTCGTCGGCTTCAACCTGTCGCCTGTCCTGTGGCGCAAGCTGCCGGGCGCCCGTTCGGCCGGCCGCGTGCAGTCGGTTGCGCTGAGACTCGTCTGCGACCGCGAATCGGAGATCGAGCGTTTCGTCTCGGAAGAATACTGGAACCTGTCGGCGCTGCTGCGTACCCCGCGCGGCGACGAGTTCGAGGCGCGCCTCGTATCGGCCGACGGCAAGCGGCTGCAGAACCGCGCGATCAAGAACGGCGAGGAAGCCAACCGCCTGAAGGCGCTGCTCGACGGCGCGACCTATCTGGTCGAGACGGTCGAGGCAAAGCCCGTCAAGCGCAATCCCGGCCCGCCCTTCACCACCTCGACGCTGCAGCAGGCGGCGTCGTCGAATATCGGGTTCAACGCCTCGCGCACCATGCAGGTGGCGCAGAAGCTCTACGAAGGCGTCGATATCGGCGGCGAGACCGTCGGTCTCATCACCTATATGCGTACCGACGGCGTGCAGATGGCGCCTGAAGCGATCGATGCCGCCCGCAGCGCCATCGTCGGCCAGTTCGGGCAGCGCTACCTGCCGGAAAAGCCCCGCTTCTATTCCACCAAGGCGAAGAACGCCCAGGAAGCCCACGAAGCGATCCGGCCGACCGATTTCAACCGTACGCCGGATCGGGTGCGTCGTTACCTCGATGCCGACCAGGCCCGTCTCTACGAACTGATCTGGAAGCGCGGCATCGCCAGCCAGATGGCGTCGGCCGAAATCGAGCGCACCACGGTCGACATCCTCGCCGACAACAAGGGCGAGAAGGCCGGCCTGCGCGCCGTCGGCTCGGTCATCCGTTTCGACGGCTTCCTCGGTGCCTACATGGACAGCCGCGAGGAGGGAGAAAAGAGCGAGGACGACGACGAAGACGGTCGCCTGCCCGAGATCAACGCCCGCGAAAAGCTCGACAGACAAAAGGTCAATGCCAGCCAGCACTTCACCGAGCCGCCGCCGCGTTATTCGGAAGCCTCGCTGATCAAGAAGATGGAAGAGCTCGGCATCGGCCGCCCCTCCACCTATGCCGCGACGCTGAAGACGCTGAGCGACCGCGAATATATCGTGATGGACAAGCGCAAGCTGGTGCCGCATTCCAAGGGCCGCCTGGTGACCGCCTTCCTGGAAAGCTTCTTCACCAAATACGTGGAATACGACTTCACCGCCGATCTGGAAGAAAAGCTCGACAAGATCTCGGCCGGCGAACTCGACTGGAAGCAGGTGCTGCGCGAATTCTGGCAGGATTTCTTCGCCCAGATCGAGGACACCAAGGAACTGCGCGTCACCAACGTGCTGGATGCGCTGAACGAAACGCTGGCGCCGCTGGTCTTCCCGAAGCGGGAGGACGGCAGCGATCCGCGCATCTGCCAGGTCTGCGGCACTGGCAACCTGTCGCTGAAGCTCGGCAAATACGGCGCCTTCGTCGGCTGCTCGAACTACCCGGACTGCAACTATACCCGCCAGCTGTCGTCCGAAGGCGGCGCGGAGGCGGAGGCGAACGGCCTCAACGAGCCGAAGGCGCTCGGTGCGGACCCGCATACGGGCGAGGAACTGACGCTGCGTTCGGGCCGGTTCGGACCCTATATCCAGCGCGGCGACGGCAAGGAGGCCAAGCGTTCGTCGCTGCCGAAAGGCTGGAAGCCCGAGGATATCGACCACGAAAAGGCGCTGGCGCTCATCAACCTGCCACGCGATGTCGGCAAGCACCCGGAATCGGCCAAGATGATCTCGGCCGGGCTCGGCCGTTATGGACCGTTCCTGCTGCATGACGGCACCTATGCCAATCTGGAAAGCATCGAGGACGTGTTCTCGATCGGCCTCAACCGCGCCGTCACCGTGCTCGCTGAAAAGCAGAGCAAGGTAGCGGCCGGCGGCGGCCGCAGCCGCGGCACGCCCGCGGCGCTGAAGGAACTCGGCGACCATCCGGACGGCGGCGCGATCACCGTGCGCGACGGCAAATACGGCCCTTACGTCAACTGGGGCAAGGTCAACGCGACGCTGCCGAAGGGGCTAGACCCGCAATCGGTGACGATGGAACAGGCGATGGCCTTCATCATCGAAAAGGGCGGCAAGGCGCCGTCGGCCAAGGCGAAGCCGAAGAAGGCCGCCGCCAAGGCAGCGACCGACACCAAGAAGGCGGCACCGAAAGCCAAAACGGCCACCAAGGCCAAGGCTCCGGCAAAGAAGGCCGCACCGAAGGCGAAGAAGACGGGAACGTGAGAGAACCGCGCGACAGATCGAGACATCAGGGAAAACGCCCCGACAAAGCCATCCGAGGCAACGCCGCTTCCCCCACGGGGAAGCCGGTGATCATCCATGGTGCCGTGCCGCCGCGCGACGTTCTGCTCGAATTCATTGCCGACAATCCCGACAAGGGTTCGAAGCGCGAGATCGCCAAGGCGTTCGGCCTCAAGGGCGAGACCCGCGTCGAACTGAAGGACCTGCTGCGGACGCTTGAAGAGGAAGGCCTGCTCAAGAAAAGCCGCAAGTCGCTCACCCGGCCTGACGCTTTGCCGCCGGTCACGGTGCTCGACATCACCACCCGCGACAAGGACGGCGAATTGATCGGCCGGCCGGCCGAATGGCCCGAAGAACTGGGCGCGGCGCCTGCCGTGCTGATCCGCCAGTCGTCGGACAATCGCGGCAAGGGCAAGGCGCCCGCCGCCGGGCTCAACGACCGGGTGCTGGCAAAAATCTTCCCGAACAAGGACCGTAGCGGCCCAGCCTATACCGCCCGCGTCATCAAGATCATCGACAAGCGCCGCGGCGCCTCGCTCGGCGTCGTCCAGAAGCTTGCAGACGGCGAGTTGCGGCTGCTGCCGATCGACCGGCGCGGCGAGGAAATGGTGATCGAGCCCGCCGATATCGCCGATGCGAAGGACGGCGACCTGGTCGAGACGGAAGTCGTCCGCTCCGGCCGCTTCGGCCTGCCGCGCGCCCGGGTTCTGTCGGTCGTCGGATCGGTCGGTTCGGAAAAGGCGATCTCGATGATCGCCATCTATTCGCACGGCATTCCGCATATCTTCCCGAAACAGGTGCTGGACGAGGCCGAGGCGGCGAAGCCGGCCTCGATGGCCCATCGCGAAGACTGGCGCTCGCTGCCGCTGATCACCATCGACCCGGCCGATGCCAAGGATCATGACGACGCGGTCTATGCGGAGCTCGATCCCTCGCCCGACAATCCGGATGGGGTCATCGTCACCGTCGCGATCGCCGATGTCTCCTGGTATATCCGCAGCGGTTCGGCGCTCGACCGCGAGGCGCTGAAGCGCGGCAATTCGGTCTATTTCCCCGACCGGGTGGTGCCGATGCTGCCGGAGCGAATTTCCAACGATCTCTGCTCGCTGCGCGAAGGCGAAGACCGGCCGGCGCTTGCCGTGCGCATGGTGTTTTCGAAGGAAGGCCGCAAGGCCGGCCATACCTTCCATCGGATCATGATGAAGAGCGCCGCCAAGCTCTCCTACAACCAAGCCCAGGCGGCGATCGACGGCAAGCCGGACGACAAGACCGGGCCGCTGCTCGATCCGATCCTCAAGCCGCTGTGGCACGCCTATGGCGTGATGAAACGCGGCCGTGACCGCCGCCAGCCGCTCGAGCTCGACATGCCTGAGCGCAAGATCCTGCTGAAGCCCGACGGCACCGTCGACCGGGTGTTCGTGCCGGAGCGGCTCGATGCGCACAAGCTCATCGAGGAGATGATGATCCAGGCGAACGTCGCCGCCGCCGAGACGCTGGAGAAGAAGCGGCAGATGCTGATCTACCGCGTCCACGACGCCCCGTCGCTCGCCAAGCAGGAGACGCTGCGTGAGTTCCTCGCGACTTTGGGCATCCCGATGGCCAAGGGCGGCCAGATGCGCGCCAATTCCTTCAACGGCATCCTCGCCAAGGCCGAAGACACGCCGCACCAGGTGATGGTCAACGAGATGGTGCTGCGCTCGCAGAGCCAGGCGATCTACAGCCCCGAGAACATCGGCCATTTCGGCCTCAACCTGATGAAATACGCGCATTTCACCTCGCCGATCCGCCGTTATGCGGACCTGATCGTGCACCGCGCGCTGGTCGGATCGCTCGGCCTCGGCGAAGGCGGCATCAAGCCCGACGAGGAAGCCCAGCTCGACGATATCGCCGCAGAAATCTCGACCTTCGAGCGCCGCGCGATGGCTGCCGAGCGCGACACGATCAACCGGCTGATCGCGCATCATCTTTCGGAGCGCATCGGCGAGGAATTCGTCGGCCGCATCTCCGGCGTCACCAAGGCGGGACTATTTGTCTCGCTTCCGACCTATGGCGCTGACGGATTCATACCTATATCCACGCTCGGCAACGACTACTTCATCTACGACGAGGCGCACCAGGCGCTGTCGGGAGAGAAGACCGGTCTCGGCTACCAGCTCGGCGATACGGTCGATGTGCGGCTGAAGCAGGCGATCCCGCTTGCCGGTGCGCTGCAGTTCGAAATGCTGAGCGAGGGCAAGAAACTGCCGACCGCGACCCGCTCCTTCCACAAATCGGGGCGGCGCGGCCGGGCACAACCCGGCACGCGGCCTCCGCGGGGCGGACGAAGGAGATAAGGCATGCAGAAACAGGTCGAACGGACCGTCCGATATGGTGGAGCTCAGGAGGCCGAAAGGCCACTGGGGCGATCCATCAAGCGGGGCTTGCTCTCCACCTGTCCTGCCTGCGGCACCGGCCGCCTGTTCCGGGCCTTCCTGAAACCGGTCGATACCTGCGCCGTCTGCGGCGAGGAAATCTCTCACCACCGCGCCGACGACCTGCCGGCCTATCTTGTCATCGTCGTCGTCGGCCATGTGCTGATGACCGGCTACATGCTGACCGACATGACGCTGCGGGTTTCTCCCTGGGTGCATCTGGCGATCTGGGTGCCGCTGGCGATCCTCGCGGCGATCTTGAGCATCCAGCCGATCAAGGGCGGCGTCATCGGGTTCCAGTGGGCCCTGAAGATGCACGGCTTCGGCGGCACCGAGGACGAGGCGGTCGATCCCGGCCGGGGCGGACCGATCGCATGACATCCTCCGCCGAGGAACATGCTCCGTTTGCAATGGATACGCCGAAGCATGCGCGCGTCGCCGGCGTGACGCCCAAGGATGCGGCTTCGCTGATCCTGATCGACCGTTCTGGCGGCAGCTCGCGGGTGCTTATGGGCCGGCGCGGCAGCGGTCATGTGTTCATGCCCGACGTCTACGTGTTTCCCGGCGGCAGGCGCGATGCCCGCGACCACGCCCTTCCCTTCAGCGCCGACCTCGACCGGCTGGTTCTCGAAAAACTCACCGCCGGCACCACGGCCCGCATGACCTCGGCCCGCGCCCGGGCGCTGGCGCTCGCGGCCCTCAGGGAACTCCACGAGGAGACCGGGCTTGGCGGCGGCGACGCCGATCTCTCCCGCCTGCGCTATGTCGCCCGCGCCATCACGCCGCCCGGCAATGTCCGGCGCTACGACACGCGTTTCTTTCTCGCGTTTACCGACGAAACTCTCTTCGACATGGCGCGTCTTGGCGACTCGGACGAACTTCAGGACGTGCGCTGGCTTGACATTGCCGAGCTTTCGGGTCTGAAACTCCCGCGCATCACCCAGGCGGTTATGGAGGACGTGAAAAACCTGATGGCATCCGATCCGTCTTTACCGTTTGGAAGCCCGGTTTCCTTCTACTTCATGCGTCATGGACGATTCGTCCGCAGCCGACTGTAAGGAACATTGAATGCCTCAGCCGACGACAGACGCCAACGGCCATGTCGAGAAGATCCACTGGCCGTCGCTGATCGCCGCCATATCCGCCATCAGTGCCGTGGGCATTGCCATCGGTCTCGGCCTGCCGCTCCTCAGCATCATTCTCGAAAAGCGCGGAATCTCGTCCACCCTGATCGGCCTCAACGCCGCCATGGCCGGCGTCGCCTCGATGGTCGCGGCGCCGATCACCACCAAGATCGCCCATGACTACGGCGTGGCGCGGACCATGATGTTCGCGGTGGTCGTCGCGGCCATCAGCGCCATCGGCTTTTATTACGCGGATGCCTTCTGGATGTGGTTCCCGCTGCGCTTCACCTTCCACGGCGCGACGACGACGCTTTTCATCCTGTCGGAATTCTGGATCAACGAGGCGGCCCCGCCACGGCGTCGCGGGCTCGTCCTCGGCATCTATGCCACGGTGCTCGCCATCGGCTTCGCGACCGGTCCCCTGCTCTTCTCCGCGCTCGGCAGCGACGGCGTCCTGCCGTTCCTGGTGGGTGCCGCGATCATCATGCTGGCGATTATCCCGATCTTCGTCGCCCGCCATGAGAGCCCCGTGCTGGACACCAAGCCGGAGCGCCATTTCTTCCACTATATATTCCTGGTGCCGACCGCCACCGCCGCGGTCTTCGCCTTCGGCGCCGTGTCGGCTGGCGGACTGTCGCTGTTCCCGATCTATGCGCTGCGCGAGCAACTGACGGAATCGCAGGCCGCCTTGCTGCTGACGGTGATGGGGATAGGCAACATGGCCTTCCAGATCCCGCTCGGCCTCTATTCCGACAAGCTGAAGGACCGCCGCCCGCTGCTGACCACCATGGCGGTGCTCGGCGTGCTCGGATCGCTGGCACTGCCCTTCCTGATCCAGAACTGGATCCTGATGGCGGTGATCCTGTTCTTCTGGGGCGGCTGCGTCTCCGGCCTCTATACGGTCGGCCTGGCGCATCTCGGGGCGAGACTCAGCGGCCCCGACCTTGCCGCCGCCAATGCAGCCTTCATCTTCTGTTACGCGGTCGGCACCGTGGCCGGTCCGCAGGGCATCGGCGCGGCCATCGATATTGCCGGCAATGACGGTTTTGCCTGGGCATTGGCGGGTTTCTTCGGGTTCTATGTGCTGGTTTCCCTCTGCCGGATGCTTTTCCGATCAAAACGGAGTTGACTTTTCGGGCGCGATTTGTAATTTCGCGCCAGATTTTGCCGTGGACCCTACCCGCGTCCGCGGCTTCATTTTTTCTTAGAGGCAGAACACCATGGCGAAAGCTACGACCATCAAGATCAAGCTGCTGTCGACGGCTGACACCGGTTTCTTCTACGTCACCACGAAGAACAGCCGCACGATGACCGACAAGATGACCAAGACCAAGTACGATCCGGTCGCCAAGAAGCATGTCGAGTTCAAGGAAACCAAGATCAAGTAAGACTTGATCCTACGGTTTGTCGAAGGGCGCCAGCCGATCGGCTAGGCGCCTTTTCTTTTGGTTTCTCTCCGGCATGTGATCCAGAGTGGATCAGGCTGCGTAGAAACGGAAAAGCGCCGCTCCAGAGGCCTGGAACGGCGCTTTTAATTGGGGGTCGACCAGCCTGCAATCACGGCACGAGGAACCGCTTTGGTATGCCTGCCAGTCGACCGACCCCACGACCCAGGAGATGCGGCGGACCTGAGCATCATGGGGTATCGGCGTCCCTTTCGGGTACACTGTCTGTGTTGCGGTCAAAATTGCTCAAAACGAAAAGAAAATCAACAGATTCTTAATCTGATACCGGGTCAGTCACTGTTGTTGGTTAAAATTCGCGTCCGCTATTCGCATTCTGCTTAAATTCTTCCACATAATCCCAAGGTCATTCCGGACGCCTTATAGGATTACAAGCAATCAAACCCTTGGAAATTTGTTCCCAATTCAACAACCTCTTTGACGAACATTGTTTATCTTGCCAGCCATGCAAAAACATGAAAGCCAATTCGACAGCTATTCTCGATTGACTGGCCTGATGCCCGCCGCGGATACATTCGAAATTTCTTGGATGCGCCGCAGCAACAGGATTAACCGATCCCTGTTCATGAAATTCTTCAATTAATTCGCACCTACAAAAAATTGGGTACCGCCTCAGACAAACCCGGTGCTCCAGAGGCTTTTCCACAGCACCCCTGCATTGCAGGCCGCCAATTCGCGCAATTTAGAATTTTCTGATTCTCTATGCGGCGGCTGCAACCACACGATTGCGTCCGCCGTTCTTCGCTTCATAAAGGGCGCGGTCGGCCTGCTTTATCAGTTGCTCCGGGGTTTCGGCGCCATGGGTGTTGCAGGCGATCCCGAGCGATGCGGTGATATTGAGCATGATGCCCGCCGTCTTCAAATGGAACGGCTGGTTCTCGATGATGCTGCGAAGCCTCTCGGCAATCGCGGCGGCCGACATCGCGTCGGTATCGGGCATGACGACCACGAATTCCTCGCCGCCGTAACGGCAGGCGAGATCGGCTCCCCTCACGGTCGAGCGGACGCGGGCCGCGAACTCCTTCAGCACCTCGTCGCCGGCATCATGACCGTAGGTATCGTTGACCGATTTGAAGCGGTCGATATCGGTGATGCAGACGGACAGCGGCCGCGAGCGTGCGGCAGCGCGGTTGAACAGCACCTTGAGGTGATTGTCGAGATAACGCCGGTTGTTGAGGCCGGTCAGGCCGTCGGTAACGGCAAGCTCGATCGTCTGGCGCACACTCATGCGCAGTCGGTCGTTGTAGCGCTTGCGCTTGATCTGGGTCAGCACGCGGGCCACCAGTTCGTTCGGGTCGATCGGCCGGACGATATAGTCGTTGACACCGAGGTCAAGCGCCCGGACGATCAGGTCGTCGGCGCCCATTTCGGTGACCAGCAGCAGCGGCAGGAAGCGGGTGCGCTCCAGCGAACGAAGCTGCGAGCACAGCCTCAACGGATCATAGTCGTCGAAATTGGCATTGACGATCACCAGATCGACCGGGTTCTCCGCCGCTTCGAAAAGGGCCGCCTGCGGATCGGACATGGCGATGACGCCGGCGACCGGCTTCAGCGCCTTGATGATACGCTCCTGCGAGCTTGCGCGGCCATCCACGAGCAGAACCTGGGCCATCTCGTCGCGGCCGTCGGCGCCTTTCAGCATGTCTTCCAGCGCGATATTGTTGGCGGTATCGGCGCGAATGCGCAGCTCGTCGCTCAGCGTCTTCAGCCGCACCAGGCTTTTCACGCGCGAAATCAGCTGCAGGTCGTTGACCGGCTTGGTCAGGAAATCGTCGGCGCCGGCCTTCAATCCGCGGACGCGATCGGACGGCTGGTCGAGCGCGGTGACCATGACGACGGGGATATGGGCGGTGCGCGGATTGGCCTTCAGCCGCTCGCAGACTTCGAAACCGTCGATTCCGGGCATCATGATATCGAGCAGGATCAGGTCGACATGGGTGCTGTCGCAGATCGAAAGCGCCTTGTAGCCGTCGTCGGCCGTCAGGACGTCGAAATATTCGGCCAGAAGCCTGGCTTCAAGCAGCTTCACGTTTGCCGGAATATCGTCGACTACCAGTATGCGCGCCGTCATGAAGTCCGTCCCGTTCTCATGCGTCGCCGAGATATGTCTTTATCGTCTCGATGAATTTCGGCACCGAGATGGGTTTCGAGACATAGGCTTCGCAACCACCCTGGCGGATGCGCTCCTCGTCGCCCTTCATGGCAAAGGCGGTCACCGCGATCACCGGAATGACATGCAATTCATCGTCTTCCTTCAGCCATTTGGTGACTTCCAGACCCGAAACCTCGGGCAGCTGGATATCCATCAAAATCAGGTCGGGGCGATGTTTGCGTGCAAGATCAAGCGCTTCCATACCATTGCGGGTCTGGATGGTATCGTATCCCGATGCTTCGATCAGGTCGCGGAAGAGCTTCATGTTCAGCTCGTTGTCCTCGACGATCATGACCCGTTTGGGCATGGCGATCCGTTCCTTAAATCCCGGCTTGCATGAGTGCCTTCAGTATATAAGCTCCCGGAACGGCCGATTCCACAGAGCGCCTATCAGGCACGGTAGAGCCATTTGGTTGAAAAAGAGGTAACTCGGCAGACAATGCGGCGCGATCCCGACAATACTCGAAACAGCGGAACCCAGGCGGAAGAGACGGCCGGCGCCATTCTCGGATGGCTCGCCAATGAGCCGGACATGCTTGGCCGTTTCCTCGCACTTTCGGGCGTCCAGCCCAACCAGCTGCGCAACGCGGTAAACGATCCGGGCTTTCTCGCCGGCATGATCGATTTCCTGATGGGTCATGAACCGACGCTGCTGGCCTTCTGCGAGGCGACGGGCACAAAGCCGGAAACCGTGGCGGCCGCCTGGCACCACTATTCGGGACCCGGGCCCGGTTCCAGTGAATTCGATTCCGGCGACTATTGAGATGACCGAGATTCTCGACCTTTCCCATGTGCGACTCGGCGACCGGCCGCTCGTCGTCTGCGACGTCGACGACGTGGTGCTGCATTTCGCGGCCCCTTTCCAGGATTTTTTGCGCGGCGAAGGCCATGAGCTGCTGCCGCGCTCGTTCCGGCTCACCGGCAATATCGTCTCCACCGAGACCCGGATCGCACTCGAGCCGACGGAAGTGCGCCGGCTGATCGAGGCTTTCTTCGAGGCTCAGGAGAACTGGCAAATCCCCACCGACCTCGTCGTCCAGACACTCGAAACGCTGTCGAAGGATTGCGACGTCGTGTTCCTCACCGCCATGCCGCCGCGCTACCGGGAGCACCGCCGCCGGCTTCTCGACCGCATCGGCCTCACCTTCCCGATGATCGCCAGCGAAGAGCCGAAGGGGCCGATCATGCAGCGCCTGCATGCCGGGCGCCCCCTGCCCACCGTCTTCATCGACGACATGGCGCATAACCTTCATTCGGTACGTGATCATGTCGCCGAATGCCTCCTCCTCCACATGATGCCCGACTCGCCGCTGCATCTGCTGGCGCCGAAACCCGCCGAAGGCATCGCCCGGGCAACGGACTGGGCCCATGCCGCCGAGCTGATCCGTGGCCATATCCGGCCCGAAGCGGCCTGACATCTAAAGTTCCAGCCGCATCAGCGGCCGTCCGTCCTTGCGGCGCTCCACCACGTCGAAGCCCGCCGCATCGAAGATCGCCGTCGAGCCGATGCACAGCGTCACCGATTTCGACTGCTTCACATGATCGATCGGACAGGCATCGACGAACCGCGCTCCCATATGCCGAGCATATTCAACTGCGCCGGACAGCAGGCGATGGCTCAGTCCTCTACCCCTGAGCTTCGGCTTCAGGAAAAAACAGCTGACCGCCCAGACCGAGGGATCGGCTGCATCCGCCTCCTCTAGCGGCCGCGAAACGGTGCGCGGCGAGTTGAACTGCGGCACATCGTGGCGCGGCCCGACCTGCACCCACGCGACCGGCTCGCCCTCCGAATAAGCCAGAATGCCGGGTGGCGGACCGGCGGCTATACGGCTGTGAATATGGTCCTTGCGCTCCTGCGGCAGCATCTTTGTGCGAACCGCATGCGGCAGACGCAATGCGACGCACCAACAGTGATAAAAGGCACCCTGAGGACCGAAGAGCATTTCGAAATCCTCCCAACGCTCCGCCGTCACAGGCTCGAAACGAAGATCGATATCCACGCCAAACCTCTACGCTCTCCCTTGTGACTCACGAGCTTAGGCCTTAACGTCGCCGCGTTCAATCTTTGTTCTCCGCCATGACGCCTACGCCTGACAAGACACCCGGCTTCTGTCGCGACTGCCTTGCGGAGCAGAAGGCGGAAGTGCGCCGTTGCCGCGCCTGCGGCAGCCCGCGCCTCGTCTATCACAAGGAGCTTTATGGCCTGACGCTGGCGCATATCGATTGCGACGCCTTCTATGCGACGATCGAAAAACGCGACAATCCGGATCTTGCCGACAAGCCGGTCATCATCGGCGGCGGCAAACGCGGCGTCGTCTCGACCGCTTGTTACATCGCCCGCATCAATGGCGTGCGATCGGCCATGCCGATGTTCAAGGCGCTCGAACTCTGCCCCGATGCTATCGTGATCCCGCCGAACATGGAGAAATATGTGGGCGTCGGGCGGCAGGTGCGCGCCATGATGCACGATCTGACGCCGCTGGTGCAGCCGCTGTCGATCGATGAGGCCTTTCTCGAACTCGCCGGCACCGAGCGGCTGCACCATGCGCCGCCGGCGCGCATCCTCGCGAAATTCGCCAAGCGGGTGCAGGACGAGATCGGCATCAGCATTTCGGTCGGCCTCTCCTATTGCAAATTCCTCGCCAAGGTCGCCTCCGACCTGCAGAAGCCGCGCGGCTTTTCGGTGATCGGGCAGGAAGAGGCGCTGGAGTTTCTGGCGGCCCGGCCGGTCACGACGATCTGGGGCGTCGGCAAGGCGTTCAACGCGACGCTGGAGGCGGACGGAATTCGCACCATCGGCCAGCTCCAGACCATGCAGGAAGCCGACCTGATGCGCCGCTACGGCACGATGGGCCAGCGGCTCTATCGCCTCTCGCGCGGCATCGACGACCGCGAGGTGCATCCGAACGAGGCGGCGAAAAGCGTTTCGGCCGAGACCACCTTCTTCGACGATATCTCACGTTATGACGACCTCGTGCCGATCCTGCGCCGGCTTTCGGAAAAGGTCTCGGCGCGGCTGAAGAAGCACGGTATTGCCGGACAGACCGTCGTCCTCAAGCTGAAGACCGCCGACTTCAAAAGCCGGACCCGCAACAAGCGGCTGGAGGACCCGACCCAGCTGGCCGACCGCATTTTCAGGACCGGCCTTTCGCTGATGGAGCGCGAGACCGACGGCACCAAATTCCGCCTGCTCGGCATCGGCGTTACCGATCTCGGCGACCCGACGCTTGCCGATCCGCCCGATCTCGTCGACCACCAGGCGGGCCGCCGGGCGGCTGCGGAGGCGGCGATGGACAAGCTGCGCGACAAGTTCGGCAAGGCCGCGGTCGAGACCGGATATACTTTCGGCAGCCGCCGCCGGGATCAATGAAATGTGATCCGTTATTAACCATGACGTTAAAACTACTCGCGTCGCGGATAACCTTCCTTAAACCTCATGCGCTAATATGAGCGTCTTGTATTGCGTATGGGGTCGGTCATGTTGCGTCGCCTGGTGTTCGGGTTCAGTCTTTTGTCTGCGACCATGCTGTCGCATGCGGCTTTTGCGGAAGGTGCCCGCACGCTGCAGATCATCGTTTCCAAGGACAAGCAGTCGCTCACCGTCTATGACGGCGAAACGGTCGTCACCACCTCGAAGGTCTCGACCGGCAAGGAAGGCCATTCGACCCCGAGCGGTATCTTCTCGATCCTCGAAAAGCAGAAATATCACGAATCCAACCTCTATTCGAACGCGCCCATGCCGTGGATGCAGCGCCTGACCTGGTCGGGTATCGCGCTGCACGAATCCAACAGCGTGCCGAACTATCCGGCCTCGCATGGCTGCGTGCGCATGCCCGGCGCCTTCGCCAAATCGCTCTTCCAGATGACCGAGCGCGGCGCGCATGTGCTGATCACCGATGCGCCGGTCGTGCCGCAGCGGATCGAGAGCGCCAGCCTGTTCCTGCCGCGAAAGCCGCTGCCGACCGGGCCGCTGCTGTCCGATGTGCAGCTCAGAACCTCGTCGATCGTCAGCAGCTCCAAGCCGGTCGAAGTGGCGATGAATGTCGTCCCGAACAATCCTTCGATCGTCCATCCGACCACCGATGCCTCGCCGACGGTGACCAAGCCGGCCGCGGCGACGGCCGAGGACGCCGCCCCGCTTCGCATCCTCATCACCCGGCGCGGCGACCGCGAAACGCTGATGGATGCGCAGATCCTGCTGCAGCAGCTCGGTTTCGACACCGGCGGCGGCGACGGGTTCGCGGGCCCGATGACCCGCAGCGCGATTGCCGGCTTCAAGCGCTGGAAGAACCTTTCGCCCAAGGGCGCACTGGTGACGCCGGAATTCCTCGAGGCGCTTTACGAGACCGCGGGCCAGCCGCGCCCGCCGATGGGCCAGATCATGGTGCGCCAGAACTTCCAGCCCATTTTCGAAGCGCCGGTCGGCATCAAGAACCCGGAAGTGGCGCTTGGCACGCATTTCTTCAGCGTCGACAAGGTCGAACGCAATGAGGAGACGGCCGAATGGCATGCCGTCACCGTGCCGAACGGGCTGAGCGCCGCGGTGAAGCAGCGGCTCGGAATCACGGTCGCCGACGACCCCTACGCGCCCGGCGCCGCCGCAAGGGCGCTTGCCCGCATCGAGATCCCGGCCGAGATTCGCGACCGGATCGAGACGCTGATCAGCGACGGCTCGTCTCTCACGATCAACGACCAGGGGATCGGCCCCGATACCGGCAACGGCACGGATTTCATCACCATCACCCAGCCTGTGCAGCGGGTCGCGGAAGCCCAGGCATCGGTCGACAAGTCGTCGATCGTCAAGCCGCAGCCCGTCAGCCAGCGGCGGACGGACGCCAAGCCGCGCGCCTACGGCCTCTACTGAGAACCGTCAGACCAGTTCGACATCGAGAACGCCCGGCGCGGTCCTGAGCGCCGCAGCGATTTCCGGCGAGATGCGGTATTTTTCCGTCAGCTCCACCTCGATCTCCCGCTTGCCGTCATCCTTGATGACCACAAAGGAGACAAGCCCGTCTCCCCTTGCATTCAGATGCCGCGCAACCGTGCGCAGCGGGCCTGAATCGCGCACGAAGACGCGCAATGCCTTCTGCATCTGCACCGACTTTTCCTCGAGCGACTGCGCGGTCTGGATGCGCAAACCGATGCCTTCCGGCCGCTCTTCCGCCTGCACGGTGATGACCAGCGACTTGCCGGGTTCGAGCAGGTCTCGATATTGGGCCAGCCCTTCCGAGAACAGCACCGCCTCGAACTGAGCGGTCGCATCCGAGAAGGTGACGATACCCATCTTGTTGCCGGTGCGGGTCTTGCGTTCCTGCTTGCCGGTCACCGTTCCGGCAAGCCGGCCGGCCGTGGCACCCTGTTTCACCGCAGCGGAAAAATCCGCGAAATTCTGGACGCGCATCTTGGCGAGCACGTTCGCGTAGGCGTCGAGCGGATGGGCGGAGAGATAAAAGCCGAGCACCTGATATTCGCGCATCAGCATTTCGGACGGCATCCACGGGGTAAACGACGGAAAGATCAGCGTTTCCGGCCCGGATGCCGAGGACGAGCCGAACATGTCGTGCTGGCCGCTGACCTTTTCCCCTTGCGCGCGCTGCGCATAACCGATGATGCGGTCGAGGCCGCCGCTCAGCTCGGCGCGATCGCGGCCGAAACAATCGAAGGCGCCCGCCGAAATCAGGCTTTCCATGACACGGCGATTGACCTGCTTGGGATCGATCCGGAGGCAGAAATCCTCGATGCTGGCAAACGGCACGTCGCCGCGCACGTCCGTGATGTGGTCGACCGCCGATTCGCCGACGCCCTTGATGGCGGCCAGCGCATAATAGATCCTGTTGTCGCCGGTCTCGAAATGCCGGAACGAGGTCTGCACCGACGGCGGAATGACGGCGATGCCGAGCCGGCCCGCATCCTGCCGGAAATCGTTCAGCTTCTCGCTGTTCGACATATCGTAAGTCATCGACGCGGCGAGGAACTCGACCGGGTAATGCGCCTTCATGAAGGCCGTCTGGTAGGAGACGATGGCGTAGGCCGCGGCGTGCGATTTGTTGAAGCCGTAATTGGCGAACTTGGCGAGCAGTTCGAAGATATTGTTGGCCTGCGGCTTGGAGACGCCGTTCTTGATGGCGCCGGAGACAAAGCGCTCGCTCTGCTGGTCCATCTCGGCCTTGATCTTCTTGCCCATGGCGCGGCGCAGCAGGTCGGCCTCGCCGAGCGAATAGCCCGAGAGCACCTGGGCGATCTGCATGACCTGCTCCTGGTAGACGATAACCCCCTGGGTTTCCTTGAGGAGATGGTCGATCATCGGATGGATCGACTCGATCTCCTCCTCGCCGTGCTTGCGGGCATTGTAGGTCGGGATATTCTCCATCGGACCCGGGCGGTAGAGGGCCACGAGCGCTATGATGTCCTCGATGCAGTCCGGCCGCATACCGATCAGCGCCTTGCGCATGCCGGCACTTTCCACCTGGAACACGCCGACAGTCTCGCCGCGCGAGAGCATTTCGTAGGTCTTCTGATCGTCGAGCGGGATCTTGGCCAGATCGACCTCGATGCCGCGCTTGCGGCAGAAATCGACCGCGGTCTTCAGGACCGTCAGGGTCTTCAGGCCGAGGAAGTCGAACTTCACCAGGCCCGCCTGCTCCACCCATTTCATGTTGAACTGGGTGACCGGCATGTCGGAGCGCGGGTCCCGGTACATCGGCACCAGCTTCGAGAGCGGCCGGTCGCCGATCACGATGCCGGCGGCGTGGGTCGAGGCGTGGCGGTAAAGGCCCTCGATCTTCTGGGCGATATCCAGCAGGCGGGCGACGACCGGCTCCTTGTCGGCCTCTTCCTGCAGCTTCGGTTCTTCCTCGATCGCCTTCGACAGCGGGGTCGGATTGGCCGGGTTGTTCGGCACCAGCTTGCAGATCTTGTCGACCTGGCCATAGGGCATTTCGAGCACGCGGCCGACGTCGCGCAGTGCTGCGCGCGCCTGGAGCGAACCGAAGGTGATGATCTGCGCCACCTGTTCGCGGCCGTATTTCTGCTGCACGTAGCGGATCACCTCTTCGCGGCGATCCTGGCAGAAGTCGATGTCGAAGTCGGGCATCGAGACGCGGTCGGGATTGAGGAAACGTTCGAACAGCAGCGAGAAGCGCAGCGGATCGACGTCGGTAATGGTCAGCGCGTAGGCGACCAGCGAGCCCGCGCCCGAGCCACGGCCCGGACCGACCGGGATGCCCTGCTGCTTGGCCCATTTGATGAAGTCGGCAACGATCAGGAAGTAGCCCGGGAACTTCATCTTCTCGATGACGCTGAGTTCGAAATCGAGCCGCTCGCGGTAATCCTGCTCGGTATAGCCGGCAGTCATGCCGAGCGTCGCGATGCGCTCTTCGAGACCTTCGACCGACTGGCGGCGCAACTCGGCCGCCTCGGCGCGCTCGGCCTCGGCAGCATCATCGGTCGCGCCGGTGAAGCGCGGCAGGATCGGATTGCGGGTCTTCAGGACGAAGGAGCAGCGCCGGGCGATCTCGACCGTGTTCTCGAGCGCTTCCGGAAGATCGGAAAACAGCTTCGCCATCTCGGCCCGGCTTTTCAGATAATGGTCCGGCGTCAGGCGGAAGCGGCTGTCGTCCGAGACGATCGCGTTATGGGCTACAGCCATCAGCGCGTCATGGGCATCGTAATCGGCCTTCGACGGAAAGAAGGCCTCGTTGGTCGCCACCAGCGGCAGGTCGTGGTCGTAGGCGAGCGTCACGATCTTGTGCTCGTGACGCCGGTCATAGGCGCCGTGGCGCTGCAGTTCGACATAAAGCCGGTCGCCGAAGATCTCCTTGAGCTTCAGGAGCCTTGCTTCGGCAAGCGTCGCATTGCCTTCCTTCAGAACCATGTCGACCGGACCGGTGCTCGCCCCGGTCAGCGCGATCAGGCCTTCGGTACCGCCCTCTTCCAGCCAGGAACGGCAGATATGGGTCGTCTGGTGCCCCTCGCCGCCGAGATAGGCGCGGCTTATCAGGTCCACCAGCCGTTCGTAACCGATAGCATTCGCCGCCAGCACCACGATCGCCGGCAGCTTTGCCATTTGCTGGTGGTTGCTGCGTCGGTCGTCGGACTGGTCTTCCATATCGATCGAGAGCTGGCAGCCGATGATCGGCTGCAGGCCGTCGCCGATCGCCTTCTGGGCGAATTCCAGCGCAACGAAGAGATTGTTGGTGTCGGTTATCGCGATCGCGGGCTGATTGTCCGCGATCGCCTTCGAGAGGATCTTCTTGAGCGGCAAAGCGCCTTCAAGAAGCGAAAAGGCGGAATGGACGCGAAGGTGAACGAATTGAGGGGTGCTCCCCAGCTCTTCCGATCCCGATTTTACGTCCACTATGTCTGCCATGCCTGCGCCTTACCCGTTTGATGAAGCGGGAACCATCTCATGAATCAGGCTATTGTCCGGCGCAGGGCATTGAGAGTCCAGTTCGGATTTCCCTCCTCAACGCCTTTCGGCCGGGGGACTGATCCGATCCGGGATCACATGGCCATCATGATCATGGAAAGGCTCGCCACGAAGGTGGCAATCGAAGCGAATGCGGCAATGTCACGAAGCAAGTCAGTCATCGTCGTCTCCCGTGTTCTCTTATGTTTTTATTTTGTTCTCATTTTGTTTGAGAGTCAACAAAAGAACAGACCGGAAACAAACATATCGCGATATCCTCCCTCACCTGGTAAACAAGGTGTTAATTCGGGATCGCAGCCGGTTGAAGCGCATGCCGGCGGATCCGGACTTGGATGACCAATCCGGGTTGGAGCAAGTTCGGACGGGGCGCTGAAAGCTGCCTCGTAAGTTAATTTATAGGTGACACCTCTCAGCGCCCCGTTCGGCGGTTGATATCCGCGACTTCGGTTCTTCTGCGATGGCGGGGCCTGTGGGGAGGTGGTTTGGGTTCCCGGCAAGCGGGCCCTGCCATCCTCAGACCGGCATTTCTACAGGCGACCGGCGACCCATCTGGATCGCGACTGCCCGGCGCACGGTCTTCCACCTGCGCCGCGCGGCCAGAGTTCCCCCCTGGGATACGAATGGGAAGTCGGTCCGACTGCTTCCCGTTCGCCCCACATCGCCGGAGGAGAACCATTTTCCGCGGACCCGGACGATGAGGTTTTGCGTCTCACCGTCAACGCCCGCGCCGGTCCCGCCTCGCCGCAACGCCATGCGGTGTATCCGCGACGGAACGGGGCGATTGTAGGCCCGGGTCGGGAGGGCGAGGATGAAGGAGGATGATTTATCACGCAAGCCTTTGATCGTAGGAGACCCGGAGCGAATCCCATCCTCAGTTGGCTGCGGTTCAAAAACCTTGAAACAGGAAGTCAGTCGCGCTGGTGACGGTATCTGCATGAGCCGTAAGATCAGCCACGAGCGGCCCAATTTCGTTGGCCTTTACCGCTGCCATCCGTTGGGTCGCCATCACATACGCTTGCCCATCAATGTCGAAACGGGGGTTCAACCTGTTGATCGACCAGGACATCTCGCCAATCGAAAAGAGCGGGACAACCACTCGGGTCGGCAACGCATCCAAAAGATCGGATTGCAGGTCGAGCACAAGGAAGGGCTCGTCTTTCATTCGAAAGACTTCAAAACGCGCCATCAGAACTGCCGGTACTTGGCGAGTGGTAACCCATGCTTCTCGATATATTCATTCTCCGCCCGGATCGCTTCGGCGTTTTCAATTCGCCAAAGCCGTTCCTTCTCCGCCTTTATGGCGCTGGCGATACCATCTTCCGCCGCGCGGCTGATATTGAGCTTCAGCTCGCGGGCTTCCGACAAGATATTGGCATCAAGGGAGAGATTGGCAGGTTTGCGAACGGCTGACGGCATGGGAACTCCTCCGCATCATGCGCAAATTATATGCGCATCGGGCAAAACCACAAGCCGGAACCGATTTACATCTCGACGACCTTGCCGCCCTCGATCGTGACCCGGCGGTCCATGCGGGCAGCGAGATCGTGGTTGTGGGTGGCGATCAGCGCAGCAAGGCCTGATTGGCGCACCAGGGCCTCCAGCGCGTCGAAGACGTAGGAGGCGGTCTTCGGGTCGAGATTGCCGGTCGGTTCGTCGGCAAGGAGCACGCGCGGGGCGTTGGCGACCGCGCGGGCGATCGCCACGCGCTGCTGCTCGCCGCCGGAGAGTTCCGAGGGGCGGTGTTCGGCGCGGTGGCCGATGCGCATATATTCCAGAAGCTGGCCGGCGCGCTCCTTCGCCTCCGCCTTGGACAGGCCGGCGATCAGCTGCGGCATCATGATGTTCTCGACCGCGGAAAACTCCGGCAGGAGATGATGGAACTGGTAGACGAAACCGATCTGATTGCGGCGCATCGCGGTCCGTTCGGAATCGGGAAGACCGTTGCAGGCATGCCCGCTCAGAAAGACTTCGCCGGCGTCGGGATGTTCGAGCAGGCCGGCGAGATGAAGGAGCGTCGATTTGCCCGTGCCGGAGGGAGCGACCAGCGCGACGATCTCGCCGCTCCTCAACTCGAAATCGGCCCCCTTCAGGATCGAAAGCGAGGTCTCGCCCTGGCCATAGTGACGTTCGACGCCAGAGAGCTGCAAGACGGTTTTGCGTGCCATGAAGTATGCCAAGTCCTATTCGTACCGAAGGGCCTGGACAGGATCGAGCCGGGAGGCCCGCCATGCCGGGAAGATAGTCGCGATGAAGGAGAGGACGAGTGCCATCATGACCACCGAGAAGGTCTCGCCAAAGCTCATCTCCGCCGGCAGCTGGCTGAGGAAATAGAGTTCCGGATCGAAGAGGATGGTGCCCGAAACCCAGGAGAAGAACTGGCGGATCGATTCGACATTGAGACAGACAACCACGCCGAGCAGCACGCCCGCGAACGTTCCGACGATGCCGATCGCAGCCCCGGTCATGAAGAAGATACGCATGATCGCGCCCGACCCGGCGCCCATGGTGCGCAGGATCGCGATATCGCTGCCCTTGTCCTTCACCAGCATGATCAGGCCCGAGATGATGTTGAGCGCCGCCACCAGCACGATCAGCGTCAGGATCATGAACATTACGTTGCGCTCCACCTGAAGCGCCGAGAAGAAGGTCTGGTTGCGCTGGCGCCAGTCGGTGATGAAGATCTGCCTTCCGGCCGCCGCCTCGACCTGCGGACGCAGCGCGTCGACATTGTCGGGATTGTCGATGAACAGCTCGATCGACTGGACGAGGCCTTCGGCATTGAAATAGAGCTGCGATTCCTCGAGCGGCATATAGATGATCGTCGCGTCGTATTCCGACATGCCGATCTCGAAAATCCCCGAAACGGGATAGGATTTGACGCGCGGATTGACGCCCATCGGCGTGACGTCGCCTTCCGGCGAAATCAGGGTGATCTGGTCGCCGGCGGACAGGCCGAGCTGGCCCGCGAGCCTCGAACCGACCAGAACGCCCTGCCCCGAGGCAAAACCGACCATGTCGCCGGACTTGATGTTGCCGGCCACTTCGGACAGCTTTTCGAGGTCTTCGGGGCGTACGCCGCGCACCAGCGCGCCGGAGCCCGCACCGCCGCGGCCCGATGCCAGCGTCTGGCCCTCGACCAGCGGCAGCGCCATCTTGACGCCCGGCACGGCCGAGAATTTCTGGGTGAGCTCGGCGTAATCGGTGAGCGGCCCGTCGATCGGCTGGACGATCATGTGGCCGTTGATGCCGAGGATGCGCGAGATGAGTTCAGTACGGAAACCGTTCATCACCGCCATGACGATGATCAGCGTCGCAACGCCGAGCATGATGCCGATGAAGGAAAACCCGGCAATGACGGAGATGAAGGCCTCGCGGCGGCGCGAGCGCAGGTAACGCCAGGCGACCATCCGCTCGAAGGCCGAGAAAGGACCGGCCGAACGGGATCCGTCCGCCTTGTCCGCTTCACCATTCGCCGCCACGCTCGCCATGCCGTTTCCTCAAACCTGCCGTCGGCGGACGAGCCGCCACTTCATCGTTCACCGGCCATGCCGGTTTATAGGCCGGCGAGCCTGTTCATGGCCGCTTCGACGGTCAGCGTTTCGCGCTCGCCGGTCTTGCGCTCCTTGACCTCCACTTCGCCTGACGCGGCGGAGCGGGGTCCGACAATCACCTGGACCGGCACGCCGATCAGGTCGGCGGTCGCGAACTTAGTGCCGGCGCGCTCGTCCGTATCGTCGTAGAGCACGTCCTTGCCGACCGTTGCGAGACCGCCATAGAGCGTTTCGCAGATCCGGTCGCAGGCTTCGTCGCCGGGCTTCATGTTGATCACCACGACGTCGAACGGCGCGACCGATGCCGGCCAGATGATTCCGTTGTCGTCATGCGATGCTTCGATGATGGCGGGAACAAGGCGTGTCGGGCCGATACCGTAGGAACCCATGTGGACAGCGTGTTCCTTGCCGTCCGGTCCCTGCACCTTGGCGCCCATCGGCTCGGAATATTTGGTGCCGAAATAGAAGATGTGGCCGACCTCGATGCCGCGGGCGGAAAGACGATCGGTCTCGGGAATGGCGTTGAATGCGTCCTCGTCGTGCATTTCCGAGGTTGCGGCGTAGACGGAGGTCCACTTGTCGAAGATCCCCTGCATGGCCGCGACGTCATCGAAATTGGTGTCCGTGCTGGGGATGTCGAAATTGACGAAATCCTTGTGGGAAAACACTTCCGACTCGCCGGTATCGGCCAGGATGATGAATTCGTGGGACAGGTTGCCGCCGATCGGGCCGGTATCGGCGCGCATCGGGATGGCGCGAAGCCCGAGCCTGGAGAAGGTGCGCAGATAGGCGGTGAACATCTTGCGATAGGAATGTTCGGCCGCGTCCTTGGTCAGGTCGAAGGAATAGGCGTCCTTCATCAGGAATTCGCGCGAGCGCATGGTGCCGAAACGCGGACGGATCTCGTCGCGGAACTTCAGCTGGATGTGATAGAGGTTGAGCGGCAGGTTCTTGTAGGATTTGACATAAGACCGGAAGATGTCCGTGATCATTTCCTCGTTGGTGGGGCCGTAGAGCATCGGCCGCTCCTGGCGGTCCTTGATGCGCAGCATTTCCTTGCCATAGGCGTCGTAGCGGCCGCTTTCCTGCCAGAGCTCGGCCGACTGCAGCGTCGGCATCAGCACCTCGATGGCGCCGGCGCGGTTCTGTTCCTCGCGGATGATCGCGTTGACCTTGTCGAGCACGCGCTTGCCAAGCGGCAGCCAGGAATAGATGCCCTGGCTCTGCTGGCGGATCATGCCGGCACGCAGCATAAGCCGGTGGGACACGATTTCCGCTTCCTTGGGGTTTTCCTTCAGGATGGGCATAAAATAGCGGGACAGGCGCATCGCGATTTCCGAGGTTGTCAGGCCTATCCGTCAGGTGAGGAATCGGCCGCTTTCTTCAACAATATTGCGAGGGTACATAGCCGTTCCGCGTTCTCAAGGGAACCCGCCCCCGCATGAATCGCAGGTTGTTCACCATTCCGCGCCGGCATTTTCAGACCCGCTAAAAGAGGGGATTTCGTGGCAAGTATGCGACATTTTTGTCAACTGAAAAATTTTATCGAAGTGTAGCAAAAATACAAAAAAAGCGGATGACAAAGCACATCCTTTGAGCTAGGTTCAGCTCACAAAAGAGGCAAGGAGTTCAAATTCTTGCCATTTCGCGGTCAAGTCTTGGGAGGATCAGATCTTAGGCGCGCTCGTCGCTGCCCCGGCAACGGTTAAGGATCACGCGAAACTAGAAAACAAGGCTTAACCGCCTTGTTTTTTTTTGCTTTCTCGGCTGAGAACGTTTGTTTTTCGCCTGCGCGAGCGGCTCTATCCGGGGGCCTTTGCCGCCGCTTCCTATGCCCGTAAATCATGACAGGGAAATGACAGGCTCCCGATGATCCTGCCCGGCCCGGCCACATCATTGCCCACTTATTCGAAGGTGGGCACGATGACCGGGATATCGGCAATGCCGACGCCGAAATAGACCGAGGCGACGTGGTAGCCCGCGTAGAGCAGGGTCGAGATCACCGTCGTCAAAAGTACGACGCGGCCGCCGCGAAACCGGGTCGGGGCGCTTTCCACCGTGCCCGTGGTCACCGCGCCATCGTCCTGCTGGCTGCGATAGCCGAGCGGAAGGACGATGAAGAGCACGGTCCACCAGATGATGAAGTAGATGGCCGCGACCGTCAAAAGAGGCATGATGTCTACTCGATTCCGGTTCGAAGAAGTGGCGCCCTTATAGGCCGAAAGGCGGACAAGCTCAAACCAAGAGGGCCCGACGTGATGTCACAGCTGTGGGAATCATAGCTGTTCAAGCTCGACGAGCGTGCCGTTAAAATCCTTGGGATGCAGGAAAAGCACAGGTTTTCCATGGGCTCCCGTCTTCGGATTGCCGTCTCCGAGCACCCGCGCGCCGGCCGCCTTCAGCGTGTCGCGGGCCGCGACGATATCGTCCACCTCGTAGCAGATATGGTGCATGCCGCCGGAAGGGTTCTTCTCGAGAAAGGCCGATATTGGCGAATCGGGGCCGAGCGGCTCGAGCAGTTCCACCTTTGTGTTGGGGAGCTCGACAAAGACCACGGTCACGCCGTGTTCCGGCAGGGCCTGGGCCTGGGAAACGCGGGCGCCGAGCGTGTCGCGATAGGTCGAGGTCGCGGCGGCAAGATCCGGCACGGCGATGGCGATGTGATTGACGCGTCCGAGCATGGTTTGGTCCTCCCGAGTGCAAGTTAGGCGGTGTTGGAGCAACTGCTTATTGAGATGCGGACGGTGCCGCGGGCTCCCTATGATCTCCCCCCTTGAGGGGGAGATGTCACCAAAGGTGACAGAGGGGGTAGCGACGGTGCGGCAGCGGAAGAATATGCCGAGAGGTTACCCCCTCTGTCCTGCCGGACATCTCTCCCTCAAGGGGGGAGATCGACTCGTGGCACCGTTCTCTTTTCACACCTTAGACTCGGCAATCACAGCCGCGTCACGAACACCGTCACGACCGGCTTCTTGCCCCAAGCCTCGTTGGCGGCGGAGCGGACGGCGCGGCGGACGGCTTCGCGGACCATATCGAGATCCTTGCGGCGGGCGCGCGGGATGCTTTCGACGGCACCGAGCACGGCGTCGTAGAGCGTGTCCTCCATGTCCTCGCCCTCGTCGTCGAATTCCGGCAGGCCGAAGGCGACAAGATCGGGATCGGTGACGAAGTCGTAGCGGCTGTCGAGCAGGACATTGACCGAGACATGGCCGACGAAGGCAAGCTTGCGGCGGTCGCCGATACCCATCTCCTCGAAATCGCCGATCAGCTTGCCGTCCTTGAAGATCCGGCCATGCGGCGCCTCGTCGATGACCTCTGCGGGACCGGGTGCGAGACGCAGGATATCGCCGTTACGCACCCGCGGAATGGTCTTGATGCCGGCGGCGGCGCCGAGTTCGGCCTGGGCGGTCAGGTGGGCCGCCTCGCCATGCACGGGAACCAGGATCTGCGGGCGGGTCCATTCGTACATCTGCACCAGCTCGCTGCGGCGCGGATGACCGGAAACGTGCACCAGCGCGTCATTGTCGGTCACCACCTTGATGCCCTGCTCGATCAGGCCGTTCTTGATCTCGAGGATCGCCTTCTCGTTGCCGGGAATGGTGCGCGAGGAGAAGACGACCGTATCCCCCGAGGTCAGCGCCACGTGGCGCAT
>Ga0102590_1001001_pt1 | contig 48414 bp, 40 predicted proteins | sample AraplaMF_Col_mMF_FD_76859 | JGI IMG/M metagenome (GOLD analysis project Ga0102590, IMG submission 76859) | Arabidopsis root microbial communities from the University of North Carolina, USA - plate scrape MF_Col_mMF | ecosystem: Host-associated > Plants > Roots > Endosphere | place: USA...
GGAGCCGGGGCGCAGGAGGTGAAGCATTATCGCTTCGCCTACGACCAGCCGCGCAACACCGGCTATTCCATCGCGGGCGACCTCTTTGCCGACAAGCTCAAGGAACTGAGCAAAGGCACCATGATCATCGACCAGTATCCCGGCGCGCAGCTCGGCCAGGAGCCGCAACTGCTGCAGCTCGTGAAGGCCGGAGACATCGAATTCGCGATCATCTCCTCGGCCAACACCGCGACCATCTCGCCGCAGGCCGGCGTGATGTCGCTGCACTTCCTGTTCCGTGACGAGAACCACGTCATCAAGGGGCTGGCCGATCCGAAAGTGTTCGAGGCGCTCAAGACCATGATCGACGAGACCACGCAGGGCCTGCACGTGATCGCGACGGGCTCGCAGGGCGTGCGCCACATGTACTCCAAGCGCGAGATCCACAATGTGGCTGATATCAAGGGCCTGAAGATCCGCGTGCAGGCCACCGCGACCGAGGACACTATGTTCCCGGCCTATGGCGCTCAGACCGTGCACATGCCGTTCGGCAGCGTCTACACGAGCCTGCAGACCGGCGTGGTAGACGTCGCCGAGAACAGCATCAACGTCTACCTCGTCAACAAGCACTACGAGGTCGCCCCGGTCCTCAACATCACCGAGCACGAGGCCAACAACGCGCTGGTCTTCATCTCCGACAAGCTCTGGCAGAGCCTGTCGGCGGAGCAGAAGGGGTGGGTGCAGACGGCGGCCAACGAGATCAGCACCAAGGAGCCGGCGAAGGCGTTCGACCTTGAGCGCACCGCGGCCGAGAAGCTGAAGAAAATGGGCGTCAAGGTCGTCACGGACGTCGACAAGAAGAGTTTTACGGGGATTGCCGACCCCTATCTCGACAAGCTCGCCAAGGAGCTCGGCCCGCACGCCGAGAAGGTCAAGAACCTGATCCGGTCGGTGAACTGACGGTGCGCTCCCTCTCCCGCTTGCGGGAGAGGGCTGGGGAGAGGGTGTCTCCACGGAGAGACTCCCAAAGAGGAGAGAACCCTCACCCGCGCCTGCGGCGCGACCTCTCCCGCAAGCGGGAGAGGTGAAGACAACTCGCAGTCATATTCCATTTGAGCTCACCCCGCTACGAGGCGGGACGACGGGGGACTAAATGCCCATCGCCGAAAAACTGGTTCTGACGCGCCAGCGACACCTGAAATGGCGCTGGCTCGACTGGCTCGAGCTTGCGCTGATGATCCTGTGCGGCGTGCTCTGCTTCGGCTTCTCGCTGTCGGTGACGGCGGACATCGTCACCCGCACCATCGGCCATCCCTGGCTATGGCTTCAGGAAGTCACTTCGACGCTGTTCATCTATGCGATCTTCGTCGGGACGGCGGCTGCAACCCGGCGCAATGATCATCTCTATCTCACCGCGATCTCCGAGGCGATGCACGGTACGCCCCGGCTGATCGTCGAAGTGATCATCCGCCTCGTCGTGCTCGGCGTCGCCTTCTGCCTGATCTGGTACGGCTATCAGAACTATCTGCGCGGTTTCGGCAGCTTTCGCTTGCCGTCGGGCACGCCGATCGCCTCGCTCTATGCGATCATCCCGTTGTCAGGCGTGCTGATCGGCCTGTTCACGATCGAGCAGCTGATCAACGGCCTGCGCAACGGTTTTGACCATCCCGAACCTCCCGAGGAGGATGGAGCGCCTGGCGTCACCAATGCACAGATGAGGGCACAGCCGTGAGCGCACCCGTCGTTCTGACATTGATGACGATCTGCTTCCTGTCGTTCGGCTATCTCGGGGTGCCCGTGCCATTCTCGCTGATGGCCGGTGTCTTCATCGGCGCGATCCTCTCGGACGTCTCGCTCGCCGCGATCATCCAGAAGATTTTTGACGGCGTGGATTCCGAGGCTCTGCTGGCGATCCCGTTCTTCCTGCTGGTCGGCGAGCTGATGAGCTCGGCCAATGTGGTGGTGCGAATAGCCAATCTGTCGGTGTCGCTGGTCGGGCACATCAGGGGCGGGCTGTCGCAGGTCGTGGTCGTCTTCAGCATGTTCTTCTCGGAAATGTCGGGCTCGACCACGGCCGACGTCGCCGTGATGAGCCGCGCGCTCGGCGGCCCGATGAAGCGGGAGGGCTACGAGCCCGCCTTCATCGCCGCCATCATCGCGTCCGCCTCGACCATCGCCGCGCTGGTTCCGCCGAGCATCACCGCGGTGGTCTATGGCGCGGTCGGCAACGTCTCGATTGCCGGCCTGTTCATGGCAGGCGTGGTGCCGGGCCTGATGATTGGCTTCGGGCTGATGATCTACTGCTACTTCTTCGGCCCCTCCGGCCTGCGCAAGCCGCGCGCGCCGCTGCGGCAGGTGGTGTTCGCCGCGGGCGATGCGGCTTTGCCGCTGATGATCCCGGTGATCCTGTTGGGCGGCATTCTCACCGGCTGGTTCACGCCGACGGAAGCCGGCGTCGTCGCCGTGGTCTGGATCATCCTGGTGGTGATCCCCGCGCTCAATCGCGGGCATATCAGGAAAATCCCTTACGACTTCTGCCTCGCCGGCCTGATCTTCTCGCTGCCCCTGATCACGATTGGCGCCGCCAATGCGTTCGGCTGGATGCTCGCCTATTTGCGCGGCGCCAGTTACATCGCCGATGTGATCACTTCGATGGCCGGCAACGATCCGCATCTGATCATGCTGCTGATGGTGCTGCTGTTCACCGTGGTCGGCGATTTCATCGAGCCGGTGCCGACCATCATCATCTTCATGCCGCTGGTGAATACGCTCACCGAGGCCGGGGACATCAACGCCGTGCACATGGGCGTCGTGCTGATCGCGACGCTCGCCTTCGGCCTGATCACGCCGCCTTACGGCCTGGTGCTGCTGATGGCCTCGAAATTCGTCGGCGTCAGTTTTGCCAAGGCGCTACGCGCGGCATTGCCGATCTATCTGGTATTCCTGGGGACGATCGCGTTTGCGATCTACTTCCCGAGCGTGGTGCTGTGGCTGCCGCAGAAAGTGCTGCCGGAATCGGTCGGTTGCTTCAAGTCGCCGGCGGGGACGGGCTACATCTGTCCCAAGTAATCTTGATCGAGTGATCGTCTCAAGTGAGGAGCTGCTCGACGCGCCATTGTGAGTCTTCGTTGATGTAACGAAACGGCGTGCCGTGGCTGTTCTTGAAATAGCTGCCGCACAGCGCGTTCGCCATCCCCTGCATCACGGCGTCGTGGCAGACGAACAGGAAGTCGTCGTCAGGATGACGGTCGAGCCAGTTGGAGACGCAAGCCAGCGACCGCTCGGTCATGGCGTCCCAACTCTCGCCGTCGGCAGGCAGGATCGAGACGAGGCCGGTCGCCGATTTGACGCCGTGCTGGATCATGAGGTCGCGGACGGGGAGGCCCTCGAAGCTGCCGAAATCGAACTCGATGATGCGCTCGTCGATCGTGAGCGGCACCGCGATCGCGTCCGCGATGATCTCGGCGGTTCGCGCCGCGCGCACCAGCGGGCTTGCGACGATTCGGCTGATGCCGGTATCGCGCAGCATATCCGCGGCCTCGTGCGCTTGCCGCAGGCCGTCCGCGTTCAGCGGATTGTCGGTCCGGCCCTGGAAACGTCCTTCGCGATTCCAGTCGGTCGCTCCATGGCGCAGACCGCAGAACGAGCGCGACGGTGTGAGCGCGCTCACTTGCCCTTGCTCGTGAACTTCTTCACGGCTGTGCGAAACTCTTCCGTGTTCATCGCCATGATGATCTTGTGTTCTTCGGCGTCGAGCTGCTGCTTCACCGGCGTGGTGGCGGCCGCATAAACCAGCGACTTGGTGCCGGCGATGGCGGCCGGCGGGTTTTTCGCCAGGCGCTCGGCGAGCTGCCGTGTCGCGGCCTTCAGCTCCGTCGCCGGGACGATCTTGGCGACGAGGCCCCATTCATGGGCCTGCTGCGCGGTGAAATTGTCCTCGGCCAGGAAGATCTGCAGCGCGCGGCGGGAGCCGACCGTGCCGACGATGCCGACCGTGGAGCCGCCATCCGGCGACACGCCGATCTTGGCATAGGCGGGCGTGAATTTGGCATCCTCCGCGGCGATGCAGAGATCGGTGACTAAGGCGAGGCCCATGCCGGCGCCGGCGGCCGAGCCATGCACGCTGGAGAGCGACAGCTTTGGCATGCGCCGGATGATCTCGATGAAGGCGTGATAGTGCTTGAGCAGTTCGCCGACCACCGGCGTCACTGTATTGGCTTCCGCCGCAGCACCGATCGTCTGCAGATCGCCGCCGGCCGAGAAGGCGCGACCCTCGCCCTCGATCACCACGACCCTGATGGCGTCGTCGCTCTCGACATAGGTCGCGAGCTGCTCGAGTTTCTGTGCGATGGCCAGGTTGACCGAGTTGAACGCAGCGGGGCGGTTGAGGGTGATGGTCGCGATCGGGCCGTCGATCCGCAGCAGGGCGGGATCATCGGGTTGGGAAACGGGAGCAGGCATTCTGGAATCCCCGGCATGAGGTCGTTGCTGCAACTAAATCGCAGATGGCGAGGGGTGACAATCCCCGGCCGCCAGTGCCCGGCCGCCGGTGCCCCGTGCACCACTCTTGCGCAGGGCGGAACGATGGGTTCAAATAGCGCGCCTTCGCCAAGGGACGGACACGAGCGCCGGCTCCTCCTGGGCAAGCAAGCCGAAATCAGCACGAGAGGAGACGACATGGGTTACGCTCGTGTCTTGCGGAAATGGGCTGTCCGATGACGGACGGTCCGGTGATCATTGTCGGTGCCGGCCATGGTGGCTACCAGGTCGCCGCATCGCTGCGCCAAGCGGGTTTTTCGGAGCGCATCTGCCTGATCAATGACGAGGCGCATCTGCCCTATCAGCGGCCGCCGCTGTCCAAGGCTTATATCAAGGGCTCCGCAGGGCCGGAGAGCCTGATGTTCCGGCCGGAGAAATTCTACCACGACCAGAAGATCGAGCTGATTGCGGGTCGCGCCGTGTCGATCGACCGTGCGGGCCGCAAGGTGCTGCTCGCCTCGGGCGATCAGCTGCCTTACGGCCACCTGATCCTGGCGACGGGCGCGCGCAACCGGCTGCTCGACCTGCCCAACGCCAACCTGCCCGACGTGAAATACCTCCGCATCCTCGACGAGAGCGAGGCGCTGCGCCAGATCATGCCGTCGAAGACACGGGTGGTGGTGATAGGCGCCGGTTTCATCGGCCTCGAATTCGCGGCCACCGCGCGCATCAAGGGGCTCGAGGTCGACGTGCTCGAGCTCGCCCCGCGCGTGATGGCGCGCGCGGTGACGGCGGAGGTCTCGGAATACTTTCAGCAACGGCATCGCGAAGCCGGCATCCGCATCCACCTCGGCGTGCAGGCAACGTCCATCGAGGCTGCGGACGGCAAGGTGACCGGTGTCTCCCTGAGCGACGGCCGGCATCTGCCCGCCGACCTCGTCGTGGTCGGCGTCGGCGTGCTGCCGAACATCGAGCTCGCGGCCGAGGCGGGGCTACCCGTCGCCGCCGGCATCATCGTCGATGAATATCTTGCGACCTCTGATCCCAATATTTCCGCGATCGGCGATTGCGCGCTGTTCGCCAGCCCGCGCTTCGGCGGATCGCTGCGGCTGGAATCGGTGCAGAACGCGACCGACCACGCCCGCTGCGTGGCGGCGCGGCTGACCGGCGACCGGAAACCTTACGACGGCCATCCCTGGTTCTGGAGCGATCAGGGCGACGACAAGCTGCAGATGGCGGGCCTCACCACCGGCTACGACCGCGTCGTGCTGCGCGGAAATCCCGCGAACAAGGCGTTCTCGGCATTCTGCTACAAAGGTGAAAAACTGCTCGGCATCGAGTCCGTCAACCGCGCCGGCGACCACATGTTCGGCCGCCGGTTGCAGGCCATGGACCGCTCGATCACGCCGGAGCAGGCCGCGGACGAAAGCTTCGACCTGAAGAGCGCGCTGGCGTGATCAGCCTGCGTTGAGAACCGCCGCCACTTCCGCGGCCGTCGGCATCGACGGCCCGGCGCCCATGCGCTGCACGGAGATCGAGGCGGCGGCATTGGCGAAGGTGAGCGCGGTGCGCAAAGCAACCCCGTCAGCCAGCTGCGCCGCGAGCGCGCCGACGAAACAATCGCCGGCGCCGGTGGTATCGACCGCCTTCACCGCACGGCCGGGCACGGCAAATTCCTCGCTGGCAGCCAGCGCCAGCACGCCGCGCTTGCCGAGCGTGACGCAGATGGTCTGGTCCGCGCGCGCCTGAAGCTGTCGCGCCACCTCGATGATGCGCGCAGCGCTATCGTCCTCCGAAAGCTCCACACCGGCGAGGAAGCCAAGTTCGGTCTCGTTCAGCACGAGGACGTCGACGAGCGCGAGCAACTCGCGCGACATCGTCTGCGCCGGCGCCGGGTTGAGCACTGTCGTGGCGCCGGCCTCGCGCGCGCGCTGGAAGAACGCGGCAATCGTCGGCAGCGGAATTTCGAACTGGCTGACCGCGACGTCGCCCTTCAGCAGCGGGACGACACGGACGTCGTCGGCGGCGACCAGCGCATTGCTGCCGGGAATGACGACGATGGTGTTGTCGGAGGCCGCCACCGTGATGATGGCGGTCCCGGTATGCGCCTCGGCCGTCTCCTGGAGATAGCCGAGATCGATGCCCTGATCGGCGAGGAAGGCTTTCAGTTCAGCGCCGAAGGAATCCTTGCCCAGCCGGCCGATCAGCGTGGTCTGCGCGCCGAGCCGCGACGCCGCCACGGCCTGGTTGGCACCCTTGCCGCCCGGAAAATACAGCACCTGCTTGCCGGCGACGGTCTCGCCGACTTTCGGGTGGCGATCGGCGGTCGCCACCACATCCATGTTGATGCTGCCGGCGACGAAGACGCGCCCCATGACTCACCCTTGCGAAGCCTAGACTCTGACTTCGAACTCGTGCCTGACTTTGGCGATGTCCACAAGGGTCGGCAGGCCGGCTTCGTTGCCGAGGCGCTGGATCTTGAAGGTCGAGGCCGCGCGGGCAAAATCGAAATGCTCGCGCCAGCTTTTGCCCGGATGGGCGAGGTAGGAATAGACATAGGCGCCGTGGAAGACGTCGCCGGCGCCGTTGGTGTCGATCACGCGCTCGCGCGGGATGGGCATCGCCGGCATGATCTCGACCGCGCCGGCTTCGTTGTACCAGAGCAGGCCCTTCTCGCCCATGGTGACGCCGCCGATCTTGCAGCCGCGTCCCTTGAGGTAATCCAGCATCTTCTCCGGCGTCAGGTCCATCTGCTCGCACAGGCGCTCGGCAACGATGGCGACGTCGATATATTCAAGCAGCTCATGCGTGTTGGTGCGCAAGCCGCCGCCGTCGAGCGAGGTCAGGATACCGGCCTCGCGGCAGACTTTCGCGTAGTGGAGCGCGGCATCCGGCTGATGGCCGTCGACATGCAGCACGCGGCAGCCGCCGAGATTGAGCATCGGGAAGGGGTGGATGTGATCGTCGTCGCGGCAGCGGACGATGGCCCGCTTGCCGTCCTTGGGCATGATGAAGGACAGCGAGGATTGGTTCACCTTCCGCCCATGCAGCGAGATTCCGTACTTCGCGCACATGTCCATGAACATGCGGCCGAGCCAGTCATTGGCCGCGGTGGCGATCAGATCGGGCACGATGCCGAGCTTGGCGCAGCAGAACGCCGCCGTGACCGCATTGCCTCCGAAAGAGACCGCGTAGTCGGTCGCCACGTGCTTCTCGTCGCCGGTCGGCATGTGGTCGGTGATGAAGACGACGTCGATATAGGTCTGTCCGATAAAGAGAGCCTGCATTGGTTGTCCGTGATGCGCTGGGTGGTCCCGGCCGGCTGCTTACCTTAGCACCGCTTCGGCAGGAGCAACGCCAAAAATATTCGCGATCCCATGACGATAGGCGCTTGAGGTAGGCTTGGCGCCGGAATACGACCGTGGCAGGGCAGCATTGCCAGGGCCGAGCCGAAGACCCCAAGGACTTTTCCAGGGCGTCTCGGTTCCCGCCCTGTTGTACGGGAGGGAACATGATCACCGGCCTCGATCACGTCGTCGCTCTGGTCAGGGATATCGGTGCGGCCAAGGCGGCCTATCAGACGCTGCTTGGGCGTGCGCCCGCATGGCAGAATTCCGGCGAGGGCGCCGACCGCGTGCTGTTCACCGTGGATAACATGACGATCGAGTTGATGGCGCCGAGCGGCTTCAACGTGGTCGCCGACCGCATGCGCGCGCTGCTCGACGACCAGGAGGGCGTGCTCGCGAGCCTGTGCTTTCGCGTCGCAGACATGGGCAAGATGCACCGGCGGCTGGACCGGGTGGCTTTGAAGCCGGATCCGGTCACCGAGGTCGAAAGCAGCGATGCCGAATCCGGCGCGGTGCTCCACTGGAAGCGGACGCGTGCTGCCACCGAGCTGACGCGGGGCGTGCGCATGTTCTTCCTCGAACTTGCCGACGAGCGCCCCAAGTCGGCCGTGACCGACATCGCGCCGATCGACGCGCTCGATCACGTCGTGATCACCACCGAGGATTCTGATCGCGCCGCCGCGCTCTATGGCGCGCGGCTCGGGCTCGATCTCGCGCTCGACCGCTCCCACCATGACTGGGGCCAGCTGATGTTCTTCCGCTGCGGCGACCTCATCGTCGAGGTGGTGCGCCGCCCCGTGGCGGGTGGCGATGCCGCGCATGACCGTCTCTGGGGCCTGAGCTGGCGCGTCGCCGACATCGACGCCACCCGTGCCCGCCTGATCGCCGCCGGCCTCGACGTCACCGAAGTGCGCAACGGCCGCAAGCCGGGCACGCGGATCATGACGGTGCGGAGCGGCACCTGCGGCATCCAGACCGTGCTGCTGGAGCGCTCGCCGAAGCCGGTGGAGTGAAGGCAGGTCCCTCCACCCGTCATTGCGAGCGCAGCGAAGCAATCCAGAGTCTTTCCGCGGTGGCAGTCTGGATTGCTTCGTCGCAAGGGCTCCTCGCAATGACAGCGCTTGCGTGATACACGCGGGTTACCAGCACTCCAGCGAGCATCCGATTGGCGAAGGCAACGGCAAAGCGAACTCTGAAATGGCAGCGTGACCCCGAGGGGATGCGGCTGCGGATTCTCGAAGCCGCCAAGCAGGAGTTTTCGACCCACGGGCTCGCCGGTGCGCGGGTCGATCGTATCGCCGCCAAGGCCGGCGCCAACAAGCGCATGCTGTATTATCACGTCGGCAACAAGGACGAGCTCTATCTCGCGGTGCTCGAAGGCGCCTATGACAAGATCCGCAGCGAGGAGCGGGGGCTCGATCTCGAGCATCTCGATCCGCCCGAGGCGATCCGGCGGCTGATCGAATTCACCTGGGGCTACTTCCTGCGCAACCCGGAATTCCTGTCGCTGCTCCAGACCGAGAACCTCGCGCGCGCAAAGCACCTGAAGAAATCGACCAAGGTCAAGTCGATGCACTCGCCCTTCGTCGAGATGATCCGCACCGTGGTGCGGCGCGGCGTCGAGAGCGGCGACTTCCAGGTCGCGGTCGATCCGGTCCAGCTCTACATTTCGATCGCTGCGCTCAGCTTCTTCTACCTGTCCAACTCGGCCACGCTCAGCGTGATCTTCGGTCGCGACCTCCTGGACAAGAAAGCCAAGGACGAACGTCTGGCGCACATGGCCGGCCTGGTGCTGGCCGCGCTGACGGGGCGGTCGTCGGAGCTGCTGGAGATCGCAAAGGCGCCGAAGCCGCGAGCCGCGGTGGCGCAGACGGTGTAGTCCGTAGCCCGGATGGAGCGCAGCGCAATCCGGGATTGGGGCCGATGATCTCTCATCTTGCTCCGTCATTGCGAGCGTAGCGAAGCAATCTAGGCTGTTTCTGCGGAAAGACTCGGGATTGCTTCGCTGCGCTCGCAATGATGAGGATCTTGCCGTGTGCTCAACCATTTAACCGTCACCCTGAGGCGCCGGAGCGTAGCGGAGGCCTCGAAGAGCGACGGCCCCGCTATATCCGGCCGTTCATCCTTCGAGGCTCGCTGCGCTCGCACCTCAGGATGACGGGGTCGGCTGGCAGCACAAAACGTCACAGGGAAAAGCTCTGGACAGTATTTATCCAACGGGTTAATTTCTCTCCCGAAGAACAAGAATGCCGGGAGTGAGACGTGGCTGAAGTGAAGCCGCAAGGCGCGGTATCCAAGATGCTGAATGCGGCCTGGATCCGGCCGTTCTTGTTTCTGGTCTTCATCGTCGTGGCCTGGGATCTCGCGATCCGCGTGTTCAGGATTCCCGCCTATCAGATCCCGGCGCCGGGCGACGTCGTTGCCGTGCTCCGCACCGAATGGCCGGAGCTGCTGCGCCAGTCCTGGCCGACCACCTATGCAACCGTCTGCGGCTTCCTGCTGTCGGCCCTGTTCGGCATTCCCGTGGCGATGCTGATTGCAGGCTCGCGGACGGTGGAGAGTTACGTCTATCCGCTGCTGGTATTCTCGCAGTCCGTGCCGAAGATCGCGATCGCGCCACTGTTCGTGGTCTGGTTCGGTTTCGGCATCATTCCCAAAGTGATCTCGGCGTTCCTGCTTGGCTTCTTCCCGGTGGTGGTCTCGGCCGTGCAGGGCTTCAAATCGGTCGATCCTGATATGGTCGATCTTGCCCGCGCCATGCAGGGCAGCCGCTTCCAGGTTTTTTGCGCGGTCAACCTTCCGCATGCGCTGCCGGCGATCTTCTCCGGCCTCAAGGTGTCGGTGACGCTCGCCGTAGTCGGTGCCGTCGTCGGCGAGTTCGTCGGCTCCAATTCCGGCATCGGCTACGTCATGCAACGCTCAATCGGCACGTTCGACCTGCCGACCATGTTCGCGGCGCTGGTGATCCTGGCGTTGCTCGGCGTGGTCCTGTTCTGGATCGTCGACCGGATCGAGAAGCTGGTCATTCCTTGGCACGTCAGCCAGCGCGAAGACGTGATCTTCGCATCTTAATTTAGGCAACGGCCACCAACGGCCGAAACATAACGACAAAGGGAGAGTGACGATGAAGCGGTGGATTGGAGCTGTCTCGACTGCGCTGATGGTGTTCGTGGCCATGCCGGCGCAGGCCGCCGACAAGGTCGTGCTGATGCTCAACTGGTACGTCTATGGCGAGCACGCGCCGTTCTATTACGGCAAGGCCAAGGGCATTTATGCAGCCGAAGGCATCGACCTTGAGATCCAGGAAGGCCGCGGCTCGGCTGCGACCACGCAGGCCGTCGCAGCCAAGACCGCCGATTTCGGCTATGTCGACGTTCCCACCATGATGCGCGCCGCGATCAAGGGCGCGCCTGTGGTCGCGACCGGCGTGCTGCTGCAGACCTCGCCGATGTCCGCCATGGGCTTCGCCGACAAGAACATCAGGAAGCCCGAGGACATCAAGGGCAAGACGGTGGCGATCACGCCGGCCGACTCCATGACCCAGATCTGGCCTCTGTTCCTGAAGAAGACCGGCCTGAAGGAAAGCGATTTCCAGACGGTCGCCGGAGACGGCCAGACCAAGCTCAACGCGGTCATCAACGGCCAGGCCGATTTGCTGCTCGGCTACGTCATGGACCAGTCGATGAAGATCAAGGACGCCACCGGCAAGGACGTGTTCCCGATCAAGTTCGCCGACTACGGCATCAACATGGTCTCCTCCGGCGTCATCGCCAACGCCGACTATGTGAAAGCCAACGCCGACCTCGTCCGCCGCTTCATGTCGGCGACGACCAAGGCCGTCGAAGCCGCCGAGAAGGAGCCGAAAGCGGCGGCGCAGTCGATCCTCGATGCCAACCCCAAGGGCGGCAAGATCGACACACTGACGCAGGGCTTTGAGCTGACCATTCCGCTCTACCGGACGCCCGAGACCAAGGGCAAGCGGCCGTTCCAGGTCACCGACCAGAACATGACCGACAGCGTCAACCTGATGGTCGAATATGGCGGGCTGGACGCCAAGGCCAAGGACAACCCGAAGGCGTTCTACACCAACGACTACCTGCCGAAGAGTGGCTCGTGAGCGACAAATATCCGCTGTCGTCCCTGCGAACGCAGGGACCCATAGCCACCGTCCTTGATTGTCACGGAAGGTCTCTCCTCGCAGGCCCAAATGTGCCGCCGCGGCGTATGGGTCCCTGCGTTCGCAGGGACGACGGGGGGAGAGGGCTGCGATGAACCCTGCGACCAGACCAATCGACATGCAGCCGGCCGCGCATCTGAGACTGGTGAGCGACCGGGCCGGCAACGACGCGTTGGGCATCAAGCTGTCAGGCGTCTCCAAGACCTACCGGACGCGCGATGGCGACGTACCGTCGCTGCGTCCGCTCGACTTCCACATCAACGACGGCGAGTTCTTCGTCGTGGTCGGACCAAGCGGCTGCGGCAAGTCCACGCTGCTCAAGCTGATCTCGGGGCTGCTGCCGCCGACATCCGGCGAGATCGTGGTCGAGGGCGAGAAGGTGACGACCCCGCACGGCAATGTCGGCATCGTGTTCCAGAATGCATTGCTGCTGCCGTGGCGCAACATCCTGTCCAACGTGATGCTGCCGATCGACATGAAGCGGCTGCCGCGGCAGACATATCTCGATCGCGCCAAGGCGCTGTTGAAGCTGGTCGGCCTCGAAGGGTTCGAGAAGAAGCTGCCCTGGCAGCTTTCCGGCGGCATGCAGCAGCGCGCCTCGATCTGCCGCGCGCTGGTGCACGATCCCAGGATCATGCTGATGGACGAGCCGTTCGGCGCGCTCGACGCGCTGACACGCGAACGCATGAATGTCGAACTGATGCGGATCCAGCGCGAGACGCAGAAGACGGTGCTCCTGATCACGCATTCGATTCCTGAAGCCGTATTTCTGGCCGACCGCGTGCTGGTCATGACCGAGCGCCCCGGCGCGATCGCCGCGATCTATGACGTGCCGCTGCCGCGTCCGCGCTCGCTCGACGTGATGGCCGATCCCATCTTCACCAAGCTCGTGCAACGCATCCGCAAGCACTTCTTCTCGCAAGGGGCATTGGATTAGTACGATGGTGCCAGCTCCAATTTTCCGGGCGTCATGGCCGAGCTTGTCCCGGCCATCCACGCCTTGCCTCGCGCGACAAAGAACGTGGATGCCCGGGACAAGCCCGGGCATGACGACCATCTCTGGACCATGCCTGTGCGCCTGAAGCTGCGAGACATCGCCTTCTTCGAACGCCCCGTGCAGTTCGCGCGGCCGTTCCGCTTTGGCGCGATCACTATCAACGCGACGCCGCAGCTGTTCGTGCGGGTCGAGATCGAGGTCGAGGGCAGGGGCACCGCGGTCGGCGCCAGCGCCGAGCTGCTGGTCCCAAAATGGTTCGACAAGCGGCCGGAGCTGTCGCCGGCGCAGACGGTCGACGGGTTGCGGCGGTCGCTTGAGATCGCGCGTGGTCTTTATCTGGCGCGGACCGGCTTCCTGACGGCGTTCGATCTGCATGCGTCGTGTATCGGCGCTCAGGTCGCGACCTGCGCGAAGAAGAATATTCCGGCGCTTGCCGCGGCTTACGGTCCGGCCGAGATCGACAAGGCGATCCTGGACGCGTTGCTGCGAGCCGCTGAGACCAGCTTCTTCGACGGCATGGCCGGGAATGTCGCCGGCATCGATGCGCGGCTCTCGCCCGACCTGAAGGACGCAGACGTCGTTCAGTTCCTCTCGGGCCGCAAGCCGCTGTCGCGCGTTGCCGTCAGGCATACCGTCGGCCTCGACGATGCCGTCGAAGGCGAGGGCGGTGTTGCGGATCCGCGTGAGAACGCCGGTGCGAATTATTTCAAGCTGAAGCTGGCGGGCGATCCCGCTGCCGATGCGGCGCGGCTGGCGCGCATCGGCAAGGAGCTCGATAGGCTCGGACGCGACCCCAGGGTGACGCTCGACGCGAACGAACAGTACGCCGATCTCGCCGCGCTGCAGGCGCTGATGGATCGGCTTGATCATGATCCTGCATTGCGACCAATCGCGTCGCGTCTGCTCTATGTGGAGCAGCCCATGCCACGCGACATCACCAGGCAGTCGCCGCTTGGCTCGCTCGCCGCGCGTAGCTTCATCATCGATGAAGCCGACGATTCCTATGATGCGTTCCCGGCGGCGCGGGCGCTGCGCTATCGCGGCATCTCGTCGAAATCCTGCAAGGGGCTCTACAAGTCCATCATCAATGCGACGCGCGCGGCAAAATGGAGCGCAGGCGGCCAGACGTTCTTCGTGACCGGCGAGGACCTGACCTGTCAGGCCGGCCTTGCCGTGCAGCAGGATCTCGCGCTCGGCGCCTTTCTCGGCATCATCCATGCCGAACGCAACGGCCATCACTATGTCGACGGCTTCGGCGACGCGCCCGCCGCCGAAGCGCGGGCCTTCGCCGCCGCGCATCCCGATCTCTATGCCGATGCCGGGCAGGGCATCCGCCTCAATATTCATAACGGCGATCTCCTGACGGGATCGCTCAACACAGTGGGCTTCGCGACGTGGGTCCATCCGGACTGGTCGGCATTGCGTCCGCTCGAACAGCCAGGATCAATTCAGGAGCAATCGGCATGACCACCCAACGCCTCGGCCTCATCATGAACGGCGTCACCGGCCGCATGGGGCTCAACCAGCATCTGATCCGTTCGATCGTCGCGATCCGCGAGCAGGGCGGCGTCCGCCTGAAGAACGGCGACCGTGTGATGCCAGATCCGATCCTGGTCGGTCGCAGTGCCGAGAAGGTCGAGGCGCTCGCCAAGCGCTACAACATCGCGCGCTGGACCACCGATCTCGACGCCGCGCTTGCCGAGAAGAACGACACCATGTTCTTCGACGCTGCGACCACGCAGGCCCGCCCTGGTCTGCTGACCCAGGCCATCAACGCCGGCAAGCACGTCTATTGCGAGAAGCCGATCGCGACGAATTTTGAAGAAGCGCTCGAAGTCGTCAAGCTTGCGAATGCCAAGGGCGTCAAGCACGGTACGGTGCAGGACAAACTGTTCCTGCCCGGCCTGAAGAAGATCGCCTTCCTGCGCGATTCCGGCTTCTTCGGTCGTATCCTCTCGGTGCGCGGCGAGTTCGGCTATTGGGTGTTCGAAGGCGGCTGGCAGGAAGCGCAGCGGCCGTCCTGGAACTACCGCGACGAGGACGGCGGCGGCATCATCCTGGATATGGTTTGCCACTGGCGCTATGTGCTCGACAACCTGTTTGGCAACGTCCAGAGCGTGGTCTGCATCGGCAACACCGACATTGCCGAGCGCTTCGACGAGCAAGGCAAGAAGTACAAGGCGACCGCGGACGATTCCGCCTACGCGACCTTCCAGCTCGAGGGTGGCGTCATCGCCCACATCAACATGTCCTGGGTCACCCGCGTCTATCGCGACGATCTCGTCACCTTCCAGGTCGACGGCACTCATGGCTCGGCGGTTGCGGGCCTTTCCGACTGCATGATCCAGGCGCGGCAGGCGACCCCCCGCCCGGTGTGGAATCCCGACGAGAAGCGGCTGCATGACTTTTACGGCGACTGGCAGAAGCTGCCTGACAACGTCACCTACGACAACGGCTTTAGGGAACAATGGGAAATGTTCATCCGCCACGTCTACGAGGATGCGCCCTACAAGTTCACGCTGCTCGAAGGCGTCAAGGGCGTGCAACTCGCCGAATGCGCATTGAAGAGCTGGAAGGAACGGCGCTGGATCGACGTCGCGCCGATCAAGGTCTGAGTCTCGATGTTTGTTGAGCCGTCATTGCGAGCGAAGCGAAGCAATCCAGAATGCCTCCGCGGCAACAGTCTGGATTGCTTCGTCGCTTCGCTCCTCGCAATGACGGGGAAAGGTCTAAAATCATGAACAAGCCCGTCATGCCGATCTCGTCATTATCGCTCAAGCTGCCGAAGGCCGATCGCTCGATCGAGACCTACCGGCTCGCGGCCTCGCGTACTTTTCCGGCGAGGCTCGAAGGCCCGCTGAACCGCATCGCGTTCTCCGCTGTGCACACCGTCGTCGATCCCTTCGCTGACAACGATCCCTGGCTCTCCGCAGCCGTCGACTGGGACAAGACCATCGCCTTCCGTGAACATGTCTGGGACCTCGGCCTCGGCGTTGCCGAAGCCATGGACACCGCGCAGCGCGGCATGGGGCTGGACTGGCCGACATCGCTGGAGCTGATCACGCGCTCGGTCGGCGCCGCCAAACGGCGCAATGCGCTGGTGTTCTCCGGCGCCGGCACCGACCATCTCGCGGTCGAGGACGCCAGCAGCCTCGACGACGTGATCCGCGCCTATGAAGAACAGATCTCGGCGGTCGAAAAGGTCGGCGGACGCATCATCCTGATGGCGTCGCGCGCTCTCGCCAAACTCGGTCGCAACGCGGACGACTACGCCAAAGTCTATGACCGCGTGCTCTCGCAGGTCCGCGAGCCCGTGATCATCCATTGGCTCGGCGATATGTTCGATCCCGCCTTGACGGGCTATTGGGGCACCAAGGACCTCGACAAGGCGATGGACGTTGCGGTCGCCATCATCAACGGCAATGCCGCCAAGGTCGACGGCGTCAAGGTCTCGCTGCTCGACAAGCAGCGCGAGATCGACATGCGCCGCCGCCTCGACAAGCGCATCAAGATGTACACCGGCGACGACTTCAATTACGCGGAGCTGATCGCTGGCGACAGCGAAGGCTTCTCGCACGCGCTGCTCGGCATTTTCGATGCCATCGCGCCTGCGGCGTCCTACGCGCTGTCGCGGCTGGCGGCCGGCGATGAAGCCGGCTTCCACGACGTGCTGGGGCCGACGGTGCCGCTGTCGCGCCATATCTTCAAGGCGCCGACGCGCTTCTACAAGACCGGCGTCGTGTTCATGGCGTACCTCAATGGCCATCAGGATCATTTCACCATGGTCGGCGGCCAGGAGAGCACGCGCTCGATGCTGCATCTGGCCGAGCTGTTCCGCCTGGCCGATCAGGCCGGGCTGCTCGCAAATCCGGAACTGGCGACACGGCGGATGAAGACCGTGCTGGCCTCGCACGGGATCGAATCCTGATGCGCGATTTCTCGTCCGACCACCGCTGGCTGTCTCTCAACACGGCAACCGTCCGCAAGCAGGGTGACCTCGTTCAGATCATCGACGCCTGTGCGCGGCACGGCATCCGCGCCATCGATCCCTGGCGCGACCAGGTCGCCGCCGTCGGTCTCGATCGCGCCGCGCGCGCTGTGCGCGACGCCGGCCTCGATCTCTCAGGCTATTGCCGCGGCGGCATGTTCACCTCGGATGCATCGCGCCGCGGCGAAGCGCGCGACGACAACCGGCGCTGCGTCGACGAGGCCAAAGCGCTGGGCGCACCCTGCATCGTGCTCGTCGCCGGCGGCCTGCCGCAATATTCGCGCCCCGGCAGCGAGGCGTCGAAGGACATCGCAGCCGCGCGCGGGCAGGTCGAGGAAGCTCTTGCCGACATGCTCGACTATGCGAAGCAGGCAAAACTGCCGCTGGCGATCGAGCCGCTGCATCCCGCCTATGCCGCCGACCGCGCCTGCGTGAACACCACAAAGCAGGCGCTCGACATCTGCGACCGGCTCGATCCTGATCGCACGGGCATGCTTGGCGTCGCGCTCGACGTTTATCACATCTGGTGGGACCCGGAGTTGATGGGCCAGATCGCGCGGGCCGGCAAGGATCGCCTGCTCGCCTTCCATGTCTGCGACTGGCTGGTGCCGACAAACGACATCCTCAACGACCGCGGCATGATGGGGGACGGCGTCATCGACATCAGATCGGTGCGCGCCGCGGTCGAGGCGCAGGGTTACGCCGGCTTTTCGGAGATCGAGATCTTCTCCAACGACTGGTGGGGCAAGCCGATGGACGAGGTGCTGCGAACCTGCATCGCGCGGCACAAGACGGTGGTTTAGGCATCCGGGCGCCCGTTGCGCACAACGCAGCGGATCGCCTGAGATGTCAAACGGTTGCGAGGACCCACCGCGGCATGCGCCCGTGACAGCCGTCTACTGTGCATGGGGTTGTTTTCGACATTTTTGTTTGGGCAATCAACCGATCGCGCAGGGCACGCTCGAGAACCCTCGGAACCGCACCCGCCCGCCCCGCACCGGCTGCCCGCTCACGGCATAGTTCGGGAAGCGCGCCAGGAAGCGCGAGATCGCGATGGCGCCTTCCAGCCGCGCCAGCGCCATGCCGGCGCATTGATGCGCGCCGGTGGCGAAGGCGAGATGCCGGTTCGGCGTGCGCGCGATGTCGAAGCGTTCGGGGTCCGTGAACTGCGCGGGGTCGCGGTTGGCGGCGCCGATGCACAGCGTCACCGAGGTGCCGGCATCGAGCATCACGCCGCCGAGCTCGACGGCTTCGGTGGTCATGCGGTTGCCGAGCTGGTTCGAGCTCTCGTAGCGCAGTATCTCCTCGACGGCGGTCTTGATCATGTCGGGATTGTCGATCAGCCGCTGCTTCTGGTCCGGGTTTCGGTCGAGCGCGACGAGGCCGTTACCGATCAAATTGGTGGTGGTCTCGTGGCCGGCATTGAGCAGGAAGATGCAGTTGTGCAGCAGCTCCTTCTCGGTCAGCCGCTCGCCGTTCTCCTCGCCCTGGATCAGGCGCGTGAGTACGTCGCGCTCGGGATTGCCCGGCTTCTCGCGCCGGCGCGCCACCAGCGTCTGGAGGTAGGCGAGGAAGTCCGTCACCGCATTGTTGCCGCGCGCCGCGACCTCCGAGGATATCACAGGCTCGAGCGCGCCGAGGATCGCCAGCGACCAGTCGCGCAGCGGCCCGCGCTCGTCGTGGGGAACATCGAGCAGATTGCCGATCACCTCGATGGGGATGGAAGCCGCAAAATCCTCGATCAACTCGCAAGCGCCCTTGGCGGCGATGGCGTCGAGCAGGCCGTCGACCAGCCTGACGATATCAGGCTCCATGCCTGCGATCGCACGCGGCGACAGCGCGCCCATGATCAGGCGGCGCACGCGGGTGTGCGAAGGCGGATCGTTGAAGACGAGGCTGGTGGTGTGATGCTCAAAGAGCGGCGTGTCGCCATATTTCGGCGCGAACTCGCGCTTCTTGTCCGAGCTGAAGGACTTCGTGTTCTTGTAGGTGGTGACGAGGTCGTCATAGCGGGTCAGGAACACAGTGCCGTTCGGCAGGCGCTTGACGGGCTCGTTCTCCCGCAGTGCACGATAGGTCGGGTAGGGATCGTCGTAGAATTCCGCCGTCAGCCTCGTTAGATCGAAGCTGGCCGCCAATTCCTTCGCACTTGCGTTCATCCGCCATACTCGCCGGTTGAGACCGATATGCTGTTTTCGCTCTTTCGAGCGGTTGGCATCACCGTCTACAGTCGTGCCGTGATTTGCAAGCCGACCGGACGGGAAAATGCACGCTCGCACTGACGCAGCCGACACGGCCCTCAATTGGCCCGACGATATTTTCGCGACCTTGCAACGCTTCGACGTCAGGCAGGTGCCTTACGTGCCTGACGCCGGTCATTCGAAGCTGATCCAGCGCGTGCTCGGCTCGTCCACCATGCGTGGCATTCCGCTGACGACGGAGGAGGAGGGCGTGGCTTTGCTCGCCGGCGCCTGGACCGGCGGACAGCGCGGCGTGCTGCTGATGCAGTCGAGCGGCGTCGGCAATTGCATCAACATGCTCTCGCTGATCCCGATCCTGCGCTTTCCGTTCCTCACGCTGGTGACGATGCGCGGCGAATGGGGCGAGTTCAATCCGTGGCAGGTGCCGATGGGGTCGACCACGCAGGGCGTGTTCGAGCTCTCCGGCGTCAAGGTGCTGCGTGCGTCCACAGCGGCCGAGGTGCCGGCCGTGCTGGAGGCGGCCGCCGCTCAGGCCTACAACGCGCTCACGCCAACCGCCGTCCTTCTGTCGCAGCGTCTGATCGGCGCCAAGGTTTTCACCAAATGAGCAAGGCCAATCTCCTCGACCGCCGTCAGGTGGTCTCCGCACTGTTGGCGAACCGCAAGGACGTCGTTGCGATCGGCGGCCTCGGAGCCTCCACCAACGACATCACCGCCGCCGGCGACCATGCGCGCAACTTCTATCTCTGGGGTGGCATGGGCGGCGCCGCGATGATCGGGCTGGGCCTGGCGCTGGCGCAGCCGAAGCTGCCGGTGCTGGTCATCACCGGCGACGGGGAGATGCTGATGGGCATGGGCAGCCTTGCCACCATCGCCCTGCAGAAGCCGTCCAACCTTTCGATCGCAGTGCTCGACAACGAGGCCTATGGCGAGACCGGCGGCCAGACCAGTCACACCTCCGCGGCGGCCGACCTCGTCGGCATCGCCAAAGCCTGCGGCATCGCGGACGCCCGCGCGATCTCGACCCTGGCCGAGGTCGAGGCCTTCGCCAAAGCCGTCCATGACGTTTCGGCGGGGCCGCGCTTTGCCAATGTGAAGATCGACAGCGCCAGCGTCGAGCGGATCCTGCCCACCCGGGACGGGACCTACATCGTCAACCGGATCCGCGGCGATCTCGGCTTCCAGCCGATCTGACGGCCTCAAGCTTGACGCTCGGCCTCCACTGTCCGGTGGGCGTGGGGGTGTGGCCGATTTCCAACGGATCGGCACCCATCTAGGTTGCGATGCAGCATAGTGCTTGACTTTGGCGTGGGTGAGTGCTTACTCACTAGTATGAGCTCATTGCGAATGACGAGCGACCTGAGGCGTCAATTGATCCTCGGCGCCGCAAAACGCTGCTTTGCCCGACACGGCTATACCGGCACCACGACCAAGAGCGTGGCGGCCGCCGCTGCTATTTCCGAAGCGCTGCTGTTCAAGCATTTCCCGTCCAAGGCGGCGCTCTATGCCGAAATCCTCAGCGACGAATGTGAGGCAGACCCGGCACTGACGGATTTGCTCGAGCGGAAGCCGTCGACGACGACCCTGGTCGAACTGGTCCGCGGCATGGTCCAGCATTTCCTTCACATCGCCGACGGTCCCGATCAGGAGGACGCCCAGCGCCTGCGACTGATGGCCACCAGCCATTTGGATGACGGCGAGTTCGCGCGTTTGCTATATGCCAAGATCGAGAAGCTGATCGGGGCGATCTTCCTCGCCTCGCTCGAGCGGGCCGTTGCGGCTGGGGACGCGCGGCCGTTCAGCGGCGATCCGCTCAACTTGTTCTGGTTCGCGCATCATACGGTGATGACCGCTGCGCTGACCAGGCTGCCGGCCGCGCCTTGCCTCGCTTACGGCAAGGCTGACGACCTTGAGCGGCAGCTGTGTGAGTTTCTCCTGAGGGGTATCGGACTTAACGACGCCGCAATTGCTTCGCATTTGGGCCACGATCAGGCCGCGGGTGCGGACAAGACGGCGATTGCAGAAAGCGCATGACAATGAACATCGTAACCGAACACAAGATTTCGGGCGAACCGATCGACACCAAGGCCCCCAAGCGTCCGGTTCGGCCGGTGCTGTGGTTCATTATCGTCGGCGCGCTGCTTGCAGCGCTCGTTGGCGGCCTCGTCTGGTTCAATTATTTCCGCGGCCAGATGATCAAGCAGTTCTTCGCCAACAACAAGCCGCCGCCGACCTCAGTCACCGCGGCCGAGGCGAAGTCCGAGGTGGTGCCGAACCTGCTGACCGCGGTCGGCGGGCTCGTCGCCGTGCACCAGGTCGACGTCAGCGCCGACGTCAATGGCCGCGTCACCGAGATCAAGTTCCAGCCGGGCGCGCATGTCGAAGCCGGCACGCCGCTGGTGCAGCTGTTCGACGCACCGGACCAGGGCGACCTCGCCAACTACAAGGCGCAGGCCACCGTCGCGCAGCTTTCGCTCGACCGCGCCAAGCAACTGGCGTCGCGCCAGTTCGGCCCGCAGGCGACGGTTGATTCCGCGCAGGCGGCCTTCGACCAGGCGCAGGCGGGCATCGCCAAGACCGAAGCGCTGATCTCGCAGAAGCTGGTGCGTGCACCGTTCTCCGGCGATCTCGGCGTCCGCAAGGTCGAGGTCGGCCAGTATCTGACCGCCGGCACGGCGATCGTCTCGCTGACCGATCTGTCGCAGCTGTGGGCCAACTTCACCGTGACGGAAAAGGACTCCGGCAACCTCAAGGTCGGCCAGCCGGTCCGGCTCAAGGTCGACGCCTATCCGGGCCGCACCTTCGAAGGCAAGATCACCACGATCGAGCCGCAGATCGCGGCCGAAACCCGCAACATCCGCGTGCAGGCAACGATCGCCAATCCAGAGAAGATCCTGAAGCCCGGCATGTTCGTGACCACCACGGTGGTGCTGCCGGACAAGCCGGCCGTCATCACCGTGCCTGAGACGGCGGTCGACTACACGCTGTACGGCGATTCCGTGTTCGTGATCACAGAGAAGAAGGAAGACGACGGCAAGACCAGCCTCTCCGCGGTGCGCACCTTCGTGCAGACCGGCAGCCGGGTCGATGGCCGTGTCGAAATCGTCAAGGGCGTGAAGGCCGGCGACAAGGTCGTCGCGGTCGGTCAGCTCAAGCTGCAATCGGGCGCCGCAGTTGCGATTTCGGCCGACCCCGGTCCGCCGATCCCGGCGCAGCCGCCGCGCTACTGACACTACACGTGCGTGATCCGGCTCGGCCGGATCACGTCTGTCGAGACATAGAATCGAGATCGCCGCGATGCGCTTTACCGACATTTTCATCAAACGACCGGTGCTGTCGGTCGTCGTCAGCCTGTTGATCCTGCTGATCGGCCTGCGCGCGGCGATGGTGCTGCCGATCCGGCAATATCCCAAGCTTTCGAACACGGTCATCAACATCACGACCGTCTATCCCGGCGCGTCCGCGGACCTGATCCAGGGCTTCATCACGACGCCGATCGAGCAGGCGGTCGCCTCGGCCGAAGGCGTCGACTACATGACCTCGTCCTCGGTGCTCGGCACCTCGACGATCCAGGTCTACATCAAGCTGAACTTCGATCCGAACCAGGCGCTCACCGAAGTGCTGGCCAAGACGAACTCGGTCAAATACCTGATCCCGAAGGAATCCAACGACCCGATCGTCACCAAGACCACGGGCCAGACCACGGCCGTGATGTATCTCGGCTTCTCCTCGGATGAGCTGTCGGGCTCGGCGATCTCCGACTATCTGACGCGCGTGGTGCAGCCGGTGCTGTCGACCGTCGACGGCGTCGCCTCCGCCGATATTCTGGGCGGCCAGACCTTTGCGATGCGGCTGTGGCTCGATCCCATGAAGATGGCCGGCCGCAACGTCTCGTCGGCGGACGTCGCCGCGGCGATCCAGGCCAACAACTTCCAGTCGGCGGCGGGCCAGACCAAGGGCTATCTGATCGTTTCGAACATCTCGACGAACACCAGCCTGACCGACGTCAACCAGTTCAGGAAGATGATCGTCAAGGCCAAGGACGGCGGCTTCGTCCGGATGGAGGACATCGCCACCGTCGAGCTTGCCGCGCAGAGCACGGATGCGAGCGTCGCCTTCAACGGCGAGCATGCGATCTTCATCGGCGTGAATGCGACGCCGCAAGGCAACCCGCTGACGCTGGTCAAGGGCGTGCGCGCGCTGTTCCCGGAGCTCGAGCGCAACCTGCCGCCGTCGATGAAGATGAAGGTCGCCTACGACTCGACCAAGTTCATCCAATCCTCAATCGACGAGGTGGAGAAGACGCTGGGCGAAGCCGTGATCATCGTGATCGTGGTCATCTTCCTGTTCCTGGCCTCGCTCCGCTCGGTCATCATTCCGGTCGTCACGATTCCGCTGTCGATGATCGGCGTCTGCACGCTGATGCTGGCTTTGGGCTTCAGCTTCAACTTGCTGACGCTGCTGGCGATGGTTCTCGCGATCGGCCTCGTGGTCGACGACGCCATCGTCGTGGTGGAGAACATCCATCGACATCTGGAGGAGGGGAAAACGCCCGTCCAGGCGGCGGTGGAGGGCGCGCGCGAAATCGTCGGTCCCGTCATCTCCATGACCATCACGCTCGCCGCGGTGTATGCGCCGATCGGCTTCCTTGGCGGTCTCACCGGCTCGCTGTTCCGCGAATTCGCCTTTACGCTTGCGGGCTCGGTGATCGTGTCAGGCGTGATCGCGCTGACGCTGTCACCGATGATGTGCTCGGTGCTGCTCAAGAACACCGAAGAGGGCCGCTTCGCCAAGCTCGTGAACCGCGTGTTCGGCGCGCTGACGCGGTGGTATGGCCGCAGGCTCGACCGTTCGCTGGATTACAAGGCGATCACCGGTCTCTTTGCGATCACGATCCTCGGGCTCGTCGGCTTCCTCTATATGCACACCTCGAAAGAGCTGGCGCCTGAGGAAGACCAGGGCATCGTGTTCGCGGTGACCAAGGCGCCGAAATACGCCAACATCGACTATGTCGATTTCTACGGCGAGAAGCTCGACAAGGAATTCCAGAAATTCCCCGAGACCGATCTGCGCTTCGTGCTGAACGGCATCAACGGTCCGCAGGGCGGCATCGCCGGCATGTTGCTCAAGCCCTGGGATGAACGCAAACGTTCGGCGATCCAGTTGAAGCCGCTGGTGCAGGCCGAGCTCTCCAAGATCGAAGGCGTGCAGGCCTTCGCGTTCAACCTGCCGCCGCTGCCGGGCGGGCCGGGCGGGCTGCCCGTGCAGATGGTGATCAATTCCACCGCCGGATTCCAGGCGGTCTTCGAGCAGATGGAGAAGCTGAAGGACGCTGCGCGCAAGAGCGGCATGTTCATCGTCTCCGACAGCGACCTCGCCTACAACCAGCCCAACGTGGAGGTCACGATCGACCGCACCAAGGCGCAGGATCTCGGCGTCAACATGCAGAACCTCGGCTCGACGCTCGCGGTTCTGCTGGGCGGCAACTATATCAACCGCTTCAATCTCGAGGGCCGTTCCTACCAGGTGATCCCGCAGGTGCCGCGCAGCAACCGGCTGTCGCCGGAATCGCTCGGTGGCTATTACGTGACGACCAGCACCGGGCAGCAGCTTCCGCTGTCGACCGTGGTCTCGGTCAAGACCAAGACCGCGCCGAATTCGCTCACTCACTACAACCAGCTCAATTCGGCGACGTTCTCGGCCGTGCCGATGCCCGGCGTGACCGTCGGTGCGGCGGTAGACTTCCTCGAGGGCGAGGCCAAGAAGCTGCCGGCCGGCTTCAGCCACGACTATCTCGCGGATAGCAGGCAGTACGTGCAGGAAGGCAATCAGCTCGCGATCACGTTCGGCTTCGCGCTGATCATCATCTTCCTGGTGTTGGCGGCGCAGTTCGAGAGCTTGCGTGATCCGTTCGTGATCATGATCTCGGTCCCGATGGCGATCGTCGGTGCGATGATCCCGTTGTTCTTCGGCATGGCGACGATGAACATCTATACTCAGGTGGGCTTGCTCACCCTGGTCGGCCTGATCACCAAGCACGGCATCCTGATGGTGGAGTTCGCCAACGAGCTCCAGGTCAAGGAGCGACTCGACCGCCGCTCGGCGATCGAGATGTCGGCCCGCATCCGCCTTCGGCCGATCCTGATGACCACGGCTGCGATGGTGACCGGCCTGATCCCGCTCTTGACGGCAACCGGCGCCGGCGCGGCCAGCCGCTTCTCGATCGGCCTGGTCGTCGTGGCCGGCATGTCGATCGGCACGCTGTTCACGCTGTTCGTGCTGCCTGCCGTCTACGTGGTTCTGGCGACCGACCATCGTGCGGCGGCGGATTCCGATCGGAACAAGCAGGTCAGCGAGTTCGACCTCGGCGCCAAGGCGCTGCGGCCGACCTGAGGACGTCGTCTTCGAAACCGGAAGAGCGGCAACAGCTTTCGCTGTTGCCGCTTTTTTGTTGTCTCGTGCTAATCTCGTCTTGGCGCCAGAGGGCGCCGACATGCAATAGGTTGAGGGACGGGACATGACGCGCGAATTTTCGGCCGGCAATTATCGGTTCATCCCGGCCGTGTTCCAGTATTCGTCGGGTGCGGTCGCGGACGACGGCTACGAGATCGAGCGGGTCAGGTTCGATCGGCTGGTGCCGCTCGCCGAGGGCTTTGCGCTGGCGGCGAGGTTCATCCAGGAGGCGGGTCGGCCGCTGACGGCATTCTGCGCCTGCGAATTGCGTTCGCCCGCGGCCTTCAGCGAGGAGGGGTTTCGCGCCTTCAATCTGCACTACGTGAAGACGCTGTCCGAATGGGGCATCTTCGACGGCACCACCAATCCGGTGGCGCGCAGCAATGTCTGTCCCGAGATTGATCCGCCGGCCGAGCCGTCCTTCTACGCATTCTCCTTCACGCGCCCCACGCGCGCGAAGACGCCGACCTTCGTGATCGCAGGCGGTGCGGAAGCGCGCGAGGGCAGTGGCACCTATCCCGAGCGCATCGTGCGCTATCGCGAGCTCGGCCCTGACGCAGTGCAGGAGAAGGTGCGCATGACGACGTCGCACATGGAGAAGCGCATGGCGGAGTTCGGTTTCGGCTGGAAGGACACGACCGGTGTGCAGGCCTATTCGATCCGCGACTTCCACCCCGTTCTCGCCGACGAACTGGTCCGGCGCGGTGCACTGCGCTCCGGCCTGACCTGGCATTTTGCCCGGCCGCCGGTGGTCGATCTCGAATACGAGATGGATTGCCGCCGTGTGATCCGCGAAGTGGTGATTTGAGGATGCGAGATTGGGCTCGAATGCTGCAATGAGGGAGGTGTGCTCCCTCCCTCGCTTGCGGGGGAGGGTTGGGAGAGGGTATCTCCGCAATCGAGAACCCCCAAGAGGAGAGAGCCCTCACCCGGCGCGCGGGGGACGATGCTTCGCATCGCCCGGGCACGCCGACCTCTCCCGCAAGCGGGAGAGGTGCACCGAGCCCGGAGCCGCTAATTCCGCTCTACCGTTGCCGTGGGTCGAGCGCGTCGCGCAGGCCGTCGCCGAGCAGGTTCAGCGACAGCACCACGAGGAAGATCGCAAGCCCCGGCCAGATCGCCATCCAGGGCGCCTGGGTCAGGAAGCGCTGGGCCGAATTGAGCATGCTGCCCCAGGACGGCGCGGGCGGCTGCTGGCCGAGACCAAGGAATGACAGCGCTGCCTCCGCGATGATGGCGGCGGCGATCGACAGCGTCGCCTGTACCAGCAGCGACGGCAGGATGTTCGGCAGGATGTGCGAGAACGCGATTCGCCACGGCGGATTGCCGAGCGCGCGGGCGGCCTCGACATAGTCTTCCGCCTTGACGACAAGTACCTGCCCGCGCGTCAGGCGGATGAAGATCGGGGTGGCCGAGATGCCGATCGCGATCATGGCGTTGCCGAGGCTCGGGCCGAGGAACGCGGCGAGCGCAATCGCCAGGATCAGGAACGGGCAAGCCAGCATCGCATCTGTGATCCGGCTGATCAGCGCATCGACAAAACCGCCGCGATAGCCGGCCAGCAGTCCGAGCGGCACGCCGATGCCGAGCGCGATCGCGACCGAGATCAAACCCGCCATCAGTGAGGCCCGCGCGCCGTAGACGACACGGCTCAGGATGTCGCGGCCGAGATCGTCGGTGCCGAACCAGTGCGCCGCGGTGGGCGGCTTGCGCACCAGGCTCCAGCTCGTCGCGATGGGATCGTAGGGCACGACCAGCGGCGCGAGCGCGGCAAGAAGGATGAATGCCGTGATCACGATGAGCCCGAACACGGCCGCCTTGCGCTTGAACAGCCGGCGCCGGGCGCGGCGGGCCGGGCTGTCGAGCTCATCGGCCCGGGTGGTGGCGGGGCTGGCTGACAATGCGGCGTCGGTCATCGCCTAGCCTCGCAGCCGCGGATTGACGAGGACATAAGCGACGTCGGCAATCAGGTTGAGAGTGATGTAAACCGTGGCCGTCACCAGCACCACGCCCTGCACCACGGCGTAGTCACGGTTGAATACGGCATCCACGATCAGCTTGCCGAAGCCGGGGATGGAGAAGATCTGCTCGGTCAGCACCGCGCCCGACAGCAGCGTGCCGAGCTCGAGAGCGCCGAGCGTGATGATCGGCGTCAGCGCATTGCGCATGGCATGCTTGAGGATCACGGAGCGCTCCGACAATCCCTTCGCGCGCGCGGTGCGGACATAGTCGCTCTCCAGCACCTGAAGCATGGCGCTGCGGGTGTGCCGCATCAGGATCGCGGAAATCGCGTTGCCGAGCACGAAGGCGGGCATGATGGTCGCAGCCAGGCTCGCGCGCCAGTTCTCGGTGAGCGGCACGTAGCCCGAGGCCGGCAGCCAGCCCAGCTTGATCGAAAACAGGAAGATGAGGAGAATTCCAAGCCAGAAATTCGGCGTCGAGATGCCCCACAGCGCGAACAGATTGGCGCCATAGTCCCAGGCCGTGCCTTTCTTCACTGCGGAGATGATGCCGGCGGGGATGCCGATGCAGAACGCGATCACGATCGCCATCGAGCCGAGCTGGAGCGTCACCGGCAGCTTCTGCGCGATCAGCTCGCGCACCGGCATCTTGTTGCGCAGCGACTCGCCGAAGTTTCCGGTCAGGACGCCCTTGAGCCAGTAGACGTACTGAACCGGGATCGGCTGATCGAGCTTGTACTGCTGGCGGATCTGCTCGATCACGGCGGGGTCGCGCTCCTCGCCGGCCATCACCAGCGCGGGATCTCCCGGCAGCAATTGCTGGAGCGAGAAGATCAGCACCGACACGAAGAACAGTGTCGGCACGATCTGCGCAATCCGGCGGGCGAGGAAGTTCAGCATGGTTCTGCCGGTGTCCCTGGCGCGTCGCAACATGCAATGTTGCGCTGCTGAACCGGAACCCATCTATCACGATGTGTCGTCGCCATGGCTCCCGGCTCTGCGGTGCAGCGCTTGCGCGCTGCGCCGCGTCCGGGACACGCACCTATCGTCAGCTTCGTCACTTGAACTTCAGCCCGACCACGCGCACGAGCCCGTCGGGCATCTGCTTGTAGCCCTGCAGCTTGGTGGTATGCGCAATCAGGAGCGTGCGGTGGTAGATGTAGATGATCGGCAGATCGTCGAGCAGGATCTTGGTCAGCTTTTCGTAGATCGCCTTGCGCTCGGCGACGTTGGCCGTCATGCGTCCGTCTTCCATCAGCTTGTCCGCATCCGGATTCGAATAGCCGCCGTCGTTCTGCGGCGCCTTGCTGCGCATGAAGATGTAGGAATTGCCGTCGGGATCGATGCGGCCGCTCCAGTTGATCTGGAAGATCTGGAATTCGCCGGCCTGGGCCTGCTTGAAGGTCGTCGCGAATTCGACCGCGCGGATCTTGATGTCGAAACCCGCTTCCGCAGCCATCGACTGGATCACCTGGGCCACGGCCTCGTTCTCCGCGCCCTTGGGGATCATGTAGTCCACGGTCACCGGCGTAGTGACGCCGGCTTCCTTCAACAGCGCCTTTGCCTTGGCGACGTCGCGGCCGCGGACCGGGAAGGCCTTCTGATAATAGGGATGCGTCGGGCTGACCCATTGATTGCCGGGCGTAAATTCGCCGTTGAAGACGACCTGGTTGAGGGCTTCGCGATCGATCGAGAGGTCGAGCGCCTGGCGCACCTTCGCCGACTGGCTCAGCGGGCCCTTGCTCTTGTCGTTGCCGACGTTGACGGTCAGGCCGAGATAGCCGAGCTCCGGCGCGGTCGACAGCACGAGGCGGGAATCGGCGCGGACGTCCTTGATGTCGGTGGCGAGGACGCGCTCGATCAGATCGAGGCCACCGGACTTCAAATTGGCAAGGCGCACCGTCGCATCGACGATCGGCAGGAACACGACGCGGTCGATGTGGATATTGTCCTTGTTCCAGTAGTCGGCGAACTTCTCGAACACCATGCGGTCCTGCTGGACGCGCTCGACGAACTTGTAGGGGCCGGCGCAGACCGGATGCAGGCCGAACTTGTCGCCGGCCTCCTTCGCCGCCTTGGGCGAGACCATCATGCCGGAGCGGTCGGTGAGCTGGGCGATCAGCGGCGAGTAGGGCGTCTTCAGCACCAGCTTGATGGTCAGGGGATCGACCACCTCGACATGATCGACGCTGGCAAGCTCGGACTTGCGAAACGAAGTCGGCAGCGTCATGTGACGCTCGATCGAGAACTTTGCGGCTTCTGCGTCCAGCGGCTCGCCGTCGTGGAATTTGACGCCGGGCCGGAGCTTGATCGTCATCTCCTTGCCGTCGGCAGAGGTCTCGTGGGACAGCGCGAGCTGCGGCACGATGTTGAGCTTCTCGTCGATGTCGAACAGCTTGTCGCAGAAGGCGGAGAACACGATGCGGCCGACATAGGTGCGGCCGATGCTGGGATCGAGGATGTCAGGGTCCTCGGCGATGCCGATGCGAAGGGTGGTCTGGGCTTGGACTGCGCTCACGAGCGACGTCAGCACGGCCGACGCCAGGATTGCCAAACGCATGAAACTCATCGCTCTCAACCTCTGTTTTGCGGTCAGGCCGGGTTCGTTCCCAATGAACTAACCCCGCCGCCGCGGACTGCTTCCGGGCCGCTGCTGAAGGCGGCGACCAATTTTTCGAGAACCGGCGAAAAGCCGCCGTCGGACGGGACGATCGCCGCGGAGGACGGCAGTTCCGACGTTCTGTGGCAGGCCGTTGCATGTCCGATGCCATCCGCCACGAGCTCTGGCATTTCGCTGCGGCAGCGCTCGATCACGTAGGGGCAGCGGGTGTGGAAGCGGCATCCGGAGGGCGGGTTCAGCGCGCTGGGGATCTCTCCCTGCAGCACAATCCGGCTGCGCTTTGCCCGCGGTTTAGGCACAGGGATCGCGGACAAGAGTGCCCGGCTATAGGGGTGACTTGGTGCTGCGAACAAGGCGTCCGCCTCGGCCGTCTCGACGATCTGGCCGAGATTCATCACCGCCACGTGGTCGGCGATGTGCTTGACCACGGCCAGATCGTGCGAGACGAAAATGTAGGCGAGGCCGAGCCTGTCCTGAAGCTCGCGGAGCAGGTTGAGGATCTGCGAGCGGATCGAGACGTCCAGTGCCGAGACCGGCTCGTCGCAGATGATCAGCTTCGGTTCAACCGCGAGCGCGCGGGCGATGGCGATGCGCTGGCGTTGGCCGCCCGAGAACTCGTGCGGGTAGCGCCGTGCCAGCCGCGGCTCCAGGCCGACCAGCCGCAAGATCTCCTCGACACGCTCGCGCCGCTGCGCCGGCGGCACGAGATCGTGCAACGCCAGCGGCTCGGTCAGGATCTGGCCGACCGTCATGCGCGGATTGAGTGAGGCGTAGGGGTCCTGGAAGATGATCTGCGCCTCGCGGCGGAACGCGCGCAGCGCATTGGCATCGAGCGAGAGCAGATCGCGCCCGTCGAAGCGAACGGAGCCCGCGTCTGGTTCGATCAGCCGCAGCACCAGCCGGCTGACGGTGGATTTGCCGCAACCGGATTCGCCGACGAGGGCCAGCGTCTTACCGGCGTCCAGCGAGAACGAGACGCCGTCGACCGCTTTGACATGCGCGAGCGGGCGGCCGAACAGCGAGCGCTCGGCGACGAAATGCTTGACCAGGCCTTGGACCTCGAGGAGGGCAGTCATCGTCTCTGCTCCTCGCGAACACCGATCTCGTGTCCCGGGCGCGGCGCAGCACGAAGTGGTGCGACGCTGAACCGGGACCCAGCTCGTTGCCGCATGGGCCCCGGTTCAGCCGCGTACCACGGCGCCTCGCTTGTGCTGCACCGCGCCCGGGGCAGGAGAGAGGAGAGGCACGCCATCACGACACCAACAATTCGAGCGGTGCGCGGATGCAGCGCGAGAGGTGGCCGGGGCTGAGCTCGACCAGCGGCGGCGGCGCTTTGGTGCAGGCGTCCAGCACGAACGGGCAGCGCGCGGCGAAGCGGCAGCCGGCGGGCGGCCGCGCCATGTTCGGGACCATGCCTTCGATCGTCGCCAACTGCTCGGCGCGATGGTCGAGCCGCGGGATCGAGCCGAGCAGGCCGACAGTGTAGGGGTGCTGGGGCGCGGCGAACAATTCATCCACCGGCGCACGCTCGACGATCTCGCCGGCATACATCACAGCGACCTCGTCGCAGACTTCCGCGACCACGCCGAGATCGTGGGTAATCAGGATGATCGCGGCGCCGCTTGCGGCTTTCAGCTCGCGCATCAGCTCCAGGATCTGGGCCTGCAAGGTGACGTCGAGCGCAGTGGTCGGCTCGTCCGCAATCAGCAGGCGCGGGTCGCAGGCCAGCGCCATCGCGATCATGACACGCTGGCGCATGCCGCCGGACAGTTTGTGCGGATATTCGTCGATCCGCCGCTCGGCCGAGGGGATGTGAACGCGGCGCAGCAGCTCGATGGCCCGCTCACGTGCGCTCCGGCGCGAGCCGCCACGATGGCGCAGGATGGTCTCGGTGATCTGGTCGCCGATGGTGAGGCTCGGATTGAGCGAGGTCATCGGCTCCTGGAAGATCATCGCCAGCCGGTTGCCGCGCAGATCACGCAAAGTCTGGTCCGAGGTCTTCAGCAGGTCGAAACCGTCGAAACGGATCGCGCCGGATATTTCCGCGCTCTGCTTCGGCAGCAATCCCATGATCGCCAGCGACGTCACGCTCTTGCCGCAGCCGGATTCGCCGACGAGGCCGAGCGTGGCGCCATTGGCGACGCTGAGATCGACGCTGTCGACCGCATGGGTGATGCGGCCGTCGTCGCCGTGGAAGCGGATGCGCAGGTCCTTGATTTCGATGAGAGGAGTCGCACTCATGTGCTGCCTTCAGCGTCCCGCGGCGTAGCCCTGCATGCCGCGTGGATTGGCGGCGGCGCGGCGGCGCACCCCGACGCGCGAGGCCGCGGTGAGGCGGCCTTCGGACCAGTCCGGGCCGACCTCCACGATATGCCCCCGCTCGCGCAAATTCTCGATCGTTGCCTTCGGCACGCGGTTCTCGACCACGAGCACACCCGGGCGCGCGGTGCGCGGCCAGAACGAGATCGGGAAATGCTCGGAGTGCCAGGCCGGTGCGTCGATCGATTCCTGGAGGTTGAGATTGCAATGGACGTGGCGCAGGAAGAACTGCGTGATCCACTGGTCCTGCTGGTCGCCGCCGGGCGAACCCCAGGCCAGATACGGCTCGCCATCGCGCAGTGCCATGGTCGGCGACAGCGTGGTGCGCGGCCGCTTGCCGGGCGCCAGCGAGCTCGGTTGATCCTCCTCCAGATCGAACATCTGCGCGCGGCTGCCGAGGCAGAAGCCGAGCTCGGGAATGACAGGCGAGGATTGCAACCAGCCGCCGGACGGTGTCGACGAGATCATGTTGCCGGCCTTGTCGATGATATCGAAATGCACGGTGTCGCCGCGCACTTCGCCGAAGCGGCCCACCGTCGGTTCACCGGCTCCGAGCGCGCCGACGGCCTCGCGCTGGCCCTCGGCGCGGCGCAGCTTGACCACGCCGCCAAGACCCTCGATCGCGCCGGGCCGCAGATCGAGCGAGGCCTTGTCGGTGACGAGCTTGCGGCGCTCGTCGTTATACGCATCCGACAGCAGCGTTCCGATCGGGATCTCGCTGAATTTGGGGTCGCCGTAGAATTTTTCGCGGTCGGCGAAGGCGAGTTTTGCGCATTCGATCTGGAGATGGATGAACTCGGGCCCGGTCGGATCGAGCCCGTCGAGCGCAAAGCCTTTCAGCAAAGCGAGCTGCTGCAGCGTCACCGGACCCTGGCTCCAGACGCCGGCCTTGCAGACGGTGTAGCGGCCATAATCGTAGGTGAGCGGTGCTTCGATGGTCGGCTGCCAGCGCGCCATGTCGTCGGCGGTGAGCACGCCGCGATGTGGCGAGCCGCTGACGTCCATCACCTCCTGGGTGCGGCAAAATTTGTCGATCGCTTCGGCGACGAAGCCCTGCGACCAGGCCTTGCGTGCGCGCTCGATCTCGGCGTCGCGGCCTCCACCGCCGCTCTCGGCCTCGCTGAGAATGCGGGCGTAGGTCGCGGCCAGAGTTGTGTTCGTGAACAGCGTGCCGGGCTTCGGCACTTCGCCGTTCGGAAGATAGACGGCGGCCGAGGTCGGCCAGTGCTTGCGGAACAATTGCTCGACGGTCTGGATGGTGGCGCAGGCGCGCTCGACCAGCGGATAGCCGTCGCGCGCGTAGGAGATCGCGGGCTCCAGCACATCGCGCACGCGCATCGTGCCGTAGTCGCGCAGCAGCATCATCCAGGATTCGAAGGTGCCGGGAACGCAGGCCGCGAGCAGGCCGGTGCCGGGCACCATGTCGAGTCCTTCGCTCTTGTAATGCGCGATGGTGGCGCGCGCCGGCGCCGGGCCCTGGCCGCAGATCACTTCGGTGCGGCCGCGCTTGACGTCATGGACGATAACGGGCACGTCGCCGCCGGGGCCGTTCAGATGCGGCTCGACCACCTGCAGCGTGAAGGCGGTGGCGACGCCTGCGTCGAAGGCATTGCCGCCCTTTTCCAGCATGGCCATGCCGACGGCGGTCGCGATCCAGTGCGTGGTGGCGACGACCCCGAATGTGCCCTCGATCTCGGGGCGCGTCGTGAAGGGATCGGGATTGATGTTGGACATGGGACTTCGTTACCTTATGTGTCGCGCGCGCAATTGATCACAGGCGATGCCGCCTCGCCAATGCGCAGGCCGCATGGCACGCGCGCGTCACGCCGGGACCGGCGCGGTGTTCACCGCATGGCAGGCGACACCGTCGATCAGTTCGGGGACTTGCTTGCGGCAGAGGTCGAACGCCAGCGGGCAGCGTGGATTGAAGGCGCAGCCGAGCGGTGGATTGATCGGGTTCGGGATCTCGCCTTTGACCGGGATACGCTGGCGGCCGCTCATGGCCAGATCAGGCACGGCGCCCAATAACATCTTGGTGTAGGGCATGCGCGGGCGGGAGAACAACTCCTTGCCCTCTGCGATCTCGACGATGCGGCCGAGATACATCACGCCGACACGGCTCGCCATGTGGCGGACCACGGCAAGGTTGTGGCTGATGAACATGTAGGTCAGGCCGAACTTGTCCTGGAGGTCGCGCATCAGGTTCAGGATCTGTGCCTGCACGGAGACGTCGAGCGCGGAGGTCGGCTCGTCGCAGACGATGAACTCGGCGTCGGAGGCGAGCGCCCGCGCGATCGCAATGCGCTGGCGCTGGCCGCCGGAGAATTCGTGCGGAAATTTCAGCCGGTCGTCGGGATGCAAGCCGACGAGGCTGAGCAGCTCGCCGACGCGCGCCTGGATATCTCGCTCGCCCTGGATCAGGTCGAAGGCGCGGATCGGCTCGGCGATGATGGCATCGACGCGGAAGCGCGGGTTCAGGCTCGCATAGGGATCCTGGAAGATCATCTGGATGCGGCGCCGCAGTTTGCGCCGCGCCTGGGCCTGCCGCGGATCGGTCATCGAGACGCCGTCGATCAGCACGTTGCCGGAGCTCGGCGGCAACAGGCCGACCACCATCCGCGCCACCGTGGTCTTGCCGGAGCCGGACTCGCCGACCAGCGCAAAGGTCTCGCCCTTCCTGATGTCGAAGCTGACGCCGTCGACGGCTTTCAGGTATTCGAGCTGGCCGCCTTCGAGGACGCGGTTGAGCCACGGCTTGGAGACGTCGAACACGCGGCGCAGATTTGTCGCCTGGACGAAGGGGGCGCTCATGCCGCGCTCTCCGCCGGCGCGCTGTCATAGAGATGGCAGGCGACCGATTGCGTGCCGCGCGGCAGCGGCTCGGGCCGGTCGACTCGGCAGCGATCGAACGCGGACTCGCAGCGCGGATTGAACGAGCAGCCGCGCGGGATCGCCGACAGCCGCGGCATCGAGCCGGGAATCTGCACGAGGCGCTTGTCCTCTCCGGCAAGCGTCGGGATCGCGCCCATCAGGCCCTTGGCGTAGGGATGCAGCGGATTCCTCACGACGTCCTGCACCGGCCCGATCTCGGCGACGCGGCCGGCATACATCACCGCGACGCGGTCGGAGGTCTCGGCGATCACGCCCATGTCATGCGTCACCAGCATCACGGCGGTGCCGTGGTCGCGGCCGAGCCGTTTGATCAGCGAGATGATCTGCGCCTGCACGGAGACGTCGAGCGCGGTGGTCGGCTCGTCCGCGATGATCAGCTCGGGCTCGGCGCAGATCGCGAGCGCAATGACGACGCGCTGGCGCATGCCGCCCGAGAACTCGTGCGGATAGCCGTCGATGCGCTTGTCCGGCGCGGGAATGCCGACTTCGGCCAGCAGGTCGATGGCGCGGCGGCGGGCGGCGGCTTCGGACAGATTGAGATGGGTCCGGATCGTCTCCACGATCTGGTCGCCGACCCGGTACAGCGGATTGAGCGAGGTGAGCGGATCCTGGAAGATCATGCCGATACGCTTGCCGCGGACGCGGCGCAGCTCCTCCGGCGGCAGATTGTCGATGCGCAGGCCCGACAGGCGAATCTCGCCGCCGGAGATGCGGCCGGGCGGATCGATCAGGCCGATCACCGACAGGCCCGTGACCGATTTGCCGGCGCCGGATTCGCCGACCACGCCCAGCACCTCGCCTTTGGCGATGTCGAAGGAGACGCCGTCGATGGCGCGCAGCGTGCCGCGGCGGGAGGCGAACTCCACCTGGAGATTGCGTACGGAGAGGACGGGTTCGGTCATCGGAGCTTTGGATTGAGCGCGTCGCGCAGCCAGTCGCCCAGCAGGTTGATGGACAGGATCATCACGGCGAGCGCGATTCCGGGGAATGCGACGATCCACCATTCGCCGGCGAACAGATAGCCGTTGCCGATGCGGATCAACGTGCCGAGCGATGGCATGGTCTCGGGCATGCCCGAGCCGAGAAAGGACAGCGTCGCCTCGGTGATGATGGCGAGCGCGAGGTTGATGGTGGCGATCACCAGGATCGGTCCCGTCGTGTTCGGCAGGACATGGCGCAGCATGATCACGGGAGCAGGCAGGCCGATCAATTGCGCGGCTGCGACATAATCCTTGTTCTTCTCGATCAGCACCGAGCCGCGCACTGTGCGGGCATACTGTACCCAGAAGCTCAGGCCGATCGCGAAGACGAGGACCGCCAGCATGCTCATCTCATCCAGCCTGTTGCCAAAGACGGACTTGGCGATTCCATTGATCAAAAGCGCGATCAGGATGGCCGGAAAGGAGAGTTGCACGTCGGCGATGCGCATGATCAGGCCGTCGATCGCGCCGCCGAAATAGCCGGCGGTCAGACCGAGCAGGATGCCGATCGCCCCGGACAAGACCACGCCGAGTACGCCGACGAGCAGCGAGATGCGCAGGCCGTAGAGGATCGCAGACAGCACGTCGCGGCCCTGCTCGTCGGTCCCGAGCAGGAACGGGCTCTGGCCGTCGGCGGTCCACAGCGGTGAGATACGCGAGTTCATCAGCTGCAGCTGCGCCGGGTCGAACGGGTTCTGTACCGACAGCACCGAGGCAAAGATCGCCAGAAGAAAAAACAGCAGCGTCACCGCGGCCGCGATCATGGTGATCTTCGAGCGGCGGAACGAATAGAACAGGTCGCTGTCGAGTGCGCGCCTGAACCTGCCCGGTACGGCCGCAGCGCGCTTCTCAATCTCGTGCGGAACGACCGCCTCGCTCATTTCAATGCGCCCGGCTGACCGTCGAGCGCAGCCGCGGATCGACGATGGTGTAGAGGATATCAACCACGAGATTGATGGTGACGAAGATCAGGGACACCATCATCAGATAGGCCGCCATGATCGGGATATCGACGTTCTGAACGGCCTGCACGAACAGGAGGCCCATGCCCGGCCACTGGAACACGGTTTCGGTGATGATCGCGAATGCAATTACCGAGCCAAATTGCAGGCCGGCCACGGTGATGACGGGAACCAGCGTGTTGCGTAGCGCGTGGCCGTAATGGATCGCCCGCGTGGTCAGTCCGCGCGCACGAGCGAAGCGGATGTAGTCGGTGCGCATCACTTCCAGCATCTCCGCGCGGACGAGGCGCATGATCAGCGTCATCTGAAACAAGCCAAGCGTAATCGAAGGCATGATCAGTGCTTTCAGGCCCGACAGTGTCAGGAGGCCTGTCGTCCACCAGCCAATGTGGACGACGTCGCCGCGCCCGAACGAGGGCAGCCAGCCCAGCGTCACCGAGAACAGGTAGATCATGAGAATGCCGATCAGGAAGGTCGGCAGCGAGATGCCGATCAGCGAGAGCGCCTGGAATGCATGCGCGAGCCAGCTGTCACGGCGCAGCGCCGAAAAGACCCCCATCAGGATGCCGCTGACCATCGCAAAGATCGTGGCGCAGATCGCGAGCTCCAGCGTCGCCGGCATGCGCTCGATCAGCAGGCTCGTGACCGGCAGGCGGAACTGGTAGGACACGCCGAACTTGAACTGCGCCGCGTTGCCGATATAGCGGCCGAACTGCACGATCACGGGATCGTCGAGGCCGAGCGATTTGCGGATCGCCGCGCGTTCGGCGCCCGACGTATCCATCCCGACCATCTGGTTCACGGGATCGCCGGCGAAGCGGAACATCGAGAACGATATGATCCCGACGGCGATCATGACGCCAATGGCCTGGATGGCCCGGCGCAGTGTGAAAGCGAGCATCTGTTCCTTTCACATCTCTTCAGCGGCACGCGTCATCGCGTTAGCCCGAAAATGCAAGTCCCGGAAGCCATCGCTTCCGGGACTTCACAACTTGTCGACAATTACTCGTCTTGCTTGGTCGCCCAGTAGAGCAGGACCTGATTGTCCGCGCGCTGGGTCAGTTTCACTTTTTTCGACACACCCCAGGCAAGCGCCTGCTGGTGCAACGGGACATAGGCCCAATCCTTGATCGAGACCTCGAAAGCCTGCTTGATCAGTTGATCGCGCTTGGCCGTATCGGATTCAAGGAGAACCTTGTCGGCGAGATCGTCGAACTCCTTGTTGCAATAGCCGGCGAGGTTGGCTTCGCCGCGATTGGGATCCTTCGGATCATCCCGGCAGCCCATGATGTCGTGCAGCACGTTCTGGGAGTCGAGCGTATCCGGGGTCCAGCCCAGCATGAACAGCGAGGTCTTGTAGCCGCCGGGCTTCAACACCTTGGCGAAATACTGGGCCTTGGGTTGGGCCAGCAGGTCCACCTTGATGTTGATGCGAGCGAGCATACCGACGATTGCCTGGCAGATGGCTGCGTCATTGACGTAGCGGTCGTTCGGGCAGTCCATCGTCACTTCGAAGCCGTCCGCATAGCCGGCGTCCGCCAGAAGTTTCTTGGCGGCGTCGGGGTCGAACTTCGGCCGGACGAAAGCCTTCGCCGAAAAGATCTCTGGTGCGACCATCAATGCGGATGGCGTGGACAGCCCGCGCATGACGCGATTCTTGATCAGGTCGACATCGATCGCCCGGTAAACCGCTTCGCGGACGCGAATGTCCTTGAATGGATTTTTGCCCTTGACGTTGGAGTACAAGAGTTCGTCGCGCGCCTGATCCATGCCGACGAAAATGGTGCGGAGTTCAGGTCCCGTCAGCACGGTGGCGTTGGGGCTCGCCTTGACGCGCTCGATGTCCTGCACCGGAACCGGCTCGATCACGTCGACCTCGCCCGACAACAGCGCCGCGACACGCGTGGCCGGGTTTGCGATCGGCGTGAAGACGATTTCCTTCAGATTATGTTCCGGCTTGCGCCACCAGTTCGGATTGGCCTTGAAGACGGTCTTCACGCCCGGCTGATGGCTCTCGATCATGAAGGGGCCGGTGCCGTTTTCATGGAGCGAGGCGTAGCTCGGGGTCGTTGCGGCGGCCGGTGTCGGCGCCACCGCATCGTTCGCCTCTGCCCATTTCTTGTCCATGATGTACCAGGTCGCCCACAGCGCGGTCAGGATGGGATTGGGCGAGGTCAGCACGAAATCGACGGTGTAGTCGTCGATCTTGATCGCCTTGGCGTCGGCGGGAACACGGCTCTGGAAATTCGAGCCCTTCGCGCGCACGCGCTCGGCCGAGAACACGACGTCATCCGCGGTGAAGGGGTCGCCATTGTGGAATTTCACGTTCTTGCGCAGGTGAAAGCGCCAGCGTGTCGGCTCCGGTGTCTCCCAGCTCTCGGCAAGGCCTGGGATGATCTTCAGGTCCTTGTCGCGGGCGACCAGGCCCTCATAGACGTGGCCGAGATGCGCACTGGTGGTCGACTCGTTCAGCGTGTAGGGGTCGAGCGATTTGAGCTCACCCTGGTTGGCGTAGCGCAGCGTCTGGCTCGACGCCGGCGAGGCGGCCAACGCAAGCATACCGGCGAGCGTCGCCGCAAACAGACTTCGTCCGACTGACATTCTTGACCCTCTCCACTCGCCCGCACCGTCATTTTTGATTGTTCGGCGGGGCTGATCGATCCATGTTGCCCAGAGTTCTCGACCCGTGCAAGCGCCATTCCAGCAAGGAACGCGCCAAGTTGCACCGCTGTGCAGCAATGCTGACCGACAATTTAGGGGTGAGGGGGCATATGGGCGACATTCGACTTTCGACCGGCGCGGCCCCGGGGAATAATCGCGGAAACGGCCGCCTGCCCAAGCGCGAGCCCGGCGGAACGATTTGATTGACCATATCGGCCGATCGCGGAAACCGGTGTCCCTCTCGCGTCTCAGGTCGCTTGCGTCTCACACCATGTCGCGGCGATACTGTGTGACGCCGTTCGAATCTCTTCCGGAGGGGACATGAAAGTTAACATCGAAATCGACTGTACCCCCCTCGAAGCCCGCCAGTTCTTCGGACTACCCGACGTGATGCCGATGCAGACCGCCGTGATGGACAAGTTGCAACAGCAGATGATGTCCAACATCGACAAGGTCTCGCCGGAATCCCTGATCCAGAGCTGGTTCACCTTCGATCCCAAGATCGCGGAGCGTTTTCAGGACATGTTCGTCACCATGGCCGGCCTCGGCGGCACGCGCACCGGCGACAAGAAAAAATAATGGCGCGCGGGCCGGACGGGCCGCAGGCGACGGGTCGGCTTCGTCCGCCGGGCCTCGGCCTGCTGCTTGCCGAAGCCCGCGGACTGTTCGAGTTCAACGCCAGCCTGCTGCTGTCACCGGTCCTGATGCGCGCACCCAGGGGCGACGGCCATCCGGTTCTGGCGTTGCCGGGCTTTCTCGCCAGTGACCTCTCGATGGCACCGATGCGGCGCTATCTCCGCGAACTCGGCTATGAGGCGCATGCTTGGCGGATGGGCCGCAATCTGGGTGGGCTGGGGCGGATGCGCGAGGCCTTGCACGCCCGTCTCGCCGAGATCCATGCCGCGAGCGGACGCAAGGTCAGCCTGGTCGGCTGGAGCCTCGGCGGCGTCTATGCCCGCGATCTCGCGCTTCAGGCGCCCGAGATGGTCCGCTGCGTCGTCACGCTCGGCAGCCCGTTTGCAAGCGATGTCCGAGCGACCAATGCGACGCGGCTTTACGAGATGATGTCCGGCGAGCGCGTCGAGGATTTTGCGGAGCTGCGCGAGGCGATCGCCGGCGATCTTCCGGTGCCGGCGACATCGATCTATTCGCGTACCGACGGTGTTGTGAACTGGCGCACCTGTCTGTTGCGGCCCTCCGACCGCGCCGAGAACATCGAGGTGCGCCTGGCGAGCCACATCGGTCTCGGCGTGAACCCCGCGGCGCTGTGGGCCGTGGCGGACCGCCTGGCGCAACCGGAGGGAGAGTTCTCCCCATTTGACCGGGCCGGCCCGTTTGCCATTGCATATGCCCCGCCGGAAAAGGCAATATCGGCCTGACGAGAAGCGCCGGCCAAGGCGCCCGTCGGTATGCGTGGGAGGGAATCATGGCTGACGGTAAGAAGCTGTCGTCGCTGGACGCATCGTTTCTCTATCTGGAAACGCCGGAAATGCCGATGCATGTCGGCAGCATGGCGATCTTTCGCCTGCCTGAGGACTACAAGGGGGACTTCTTCGAAGACTTCAAGGCGATGATTGTCTCGCGCCTGCACATCGCGCCGATCCTGAAGGCGCGACTGGAGAAGGCGCCACTCGACATCGACCATCCCACATGGGTCGAGGACGATCAATTCGACATCGACCGTCACATCTTCCGCGCCAGCCTGCCGGCGCCGCGCGATCGCGCTACGCTCGAGCGTATCGTCGGCTGGATGCACGCCAAGCTCCTGAACCGCGCCCGCCCGCTGTGGGAGTTCTACGTCTTCGAGGGCATGAAGGACAACGAGGTCGGGCTCTATTCCAAGATGCACCACGCCGCGATCGACGGTGGCGCCGGTGCGGCGCTGACCAACATGATCTACGACATCTCGCCGATCCCGCGGCAGGTCGATCCGCCGGCGGCAGGAGCCAAGCCCGGACAGGAGCCGCGCGACATTGCGGCGAACCTGCTCGATTCCTACCAGCAGCTCTTCACCCAGCCGCTCGACGCCTCGGCGGCCGCGAAGAACCTGCAACTGCCGCGCACGGGCAAGAGCGACATCGGCTCGATCCTGTTCGACAATGCGATGTACCAGATCGAGAGCGCGGTGCGCTTCGCCGGCAACATCCCGACCATGGTCAAGAGCGTCTCCGATGTGCTCGGCAAGATCTCCGATCCCAGGTCGCGCGAGAGTCTCGCCAGCATGGTGTCGCCGCCGACCATGCTCAACAAGACGATCTCGTCGGAGCGGAGTTTTGCCGGCGTGTCGATCTCGCTCTCGCGGGCGAAGGCGTTGGCCAAGCAGGCCGGTGGCAAGCTCAACGACGTCGTGCTCGCGCTCGCCTCCGGCGTGGTCCGGCGCTATCTCCAGCAATACGGCACGCTGCCGGCCAAATCCCTGACCGCCGCCGTGCCGATCTCTCTCCGCGAGGAGGGCAACACCGAGGCCAACAACCAGGTGTTCGGCATGATCTGTTCGATCGCGACCAATATCGAGGATCCCAAGGCACGGCTGGAAGCCATCATCGCGCAGTCGACCAAGTCCAAGGAGATGTCGCACCCGCTGCGCGCACTGATGCCGCAGGTCTCCAACATCTCGATGCTCGGTGCGCCGATGATGGTGCAGATCCTGGCGTTGCTCTACAGCCGCTCCAATCTGTCCGACGTACTGCCGCCGGCCGCCAATATCACGGTGTCCAACGTGCCGGGGCCGCGGCAGACGCTTTATGCCGCCGGCGCCGAGCTGCTGCACATCTTCCCGGTGTCGATCTCGACGCACGGGCAGGCGCTCAACATCACCGTGCAGAGCTATCGCGACCAGCTTGATTTCGGCTTCATCGTCGGCGCCAACATCATTCCGCATGTGCAGGTAATGTGCGACATGCTGCCGGCGGAGTTTGCCGCGCTCGAGGCGGCCTATGCGCCGCCTGCGGCTGACATCAAGGGCGCCGCGGAATAGGAATCTTGCCAGGAATCTCATGATGATTGAAATGCCGCCGCTCAAATTCGCGCAGACGAACGGAATCCGCATGGGCTATTACGAGGCGGGTCCGGTCACGGACACCCCGCCGGTCGTGCTGTGTCACGGCTGGCCAGAGCTCGCCTTCTCCTGGCGCCATCAGATCAAGGCGTTGAGCGAGGCGGGCATCCGCGTGATCGCGCCCGACCAGCGCGGCTATGGCGCGACCGACCGGCCGGAACCGGTCGAAGCCTACGACATGGAGCATCTGACCGGCGATCTCGTCGGGCTGCTGGATCATCTCGGGATCGACAAGGCGATCTTCGTCGGACACGACTGGGGCGGCTTCGTCGTCTGGCAGATGCCGCTGCGGCACCCGTCGCGCGTCGCCGGCGTGGTCGGCGTCAACACCCCGCATTGGGACCGCGCGCCGATCGATCCGATCACACTGTTCCGCCAGCGCTTCGGCGACCAGATGTATATCGTCCAGTTCCAGGACCCCGCGCGCGAGCCGGACAGGATTTTTGGCAGCCGGGTCGAGCAGACGTTCGATGCGTTCATGCGCAAGCCGCTGTCGCGGCCGGCCGTGAAGCCCGATGAGCCGCCGGTCGCGGGCGTTGGCGCCTCGTCGAAGACGAACCTGGCGTTCCCGCAGATGATTGCGGCTTATGACGCCCGGCACGATCCGCGTACGCCGATCCTGTCGGCCGACGAGAAGAAGGTGTTCGTCGACACCTTCACGAAAACCGGCTTTACCGGCGGCATCAACTGGTATCGCAATTTTACGCGAAATTGGGAGCGCTCGAAGGGGCTCGATCACCACATCAGCGTGCCGTCATTGATGATCATGGCGGAAAACGACGCGGTGCTGCCGCCGTCGGCGGCGGACGGCATGGAGAAACTCGTGAGCGACCTCGAGAAGTATCTGGTCAAGGACAGTGGCCATTGGACGCAGCAGGAGAAGCCGGAGGAGGTCAGCGCCAAGCTGATCGAATGGCGTAGAAGGCGGTTTGGCTAGCTTTCGTCATTGCGAACTCGTCATTGCGAGGAGCGAAGCGACGAAGCAATCCAGACTGTCTCCGCGGATATGTTTCTGGATTGCTTCGCTTCGCTCGCAATGACGACATTGAGGCAGGGGGACTAAATTTCGATGTCATCCAAGAACCGACTGGACCCGATCCCGCAGCCGCCGACCAAGCCGGTGGTCGGCAACATGCTGTCGCTGGACTCGGCCGCTCCGGTGCAGCACCTGACGCGGCTTGCCAAGGAGCTGGGTCCGATCTTCTGGCTCGACATGATGGGCTCGCCGATCGTCGTCGTCTCCGGCCACGATCTCGTCGACGAGCTGTCCGACGAGAAACGTTTCGACAAGACGGTGCGCGGCGCGCTGCGGCGTGTGCGCGCGGTCGGCGGCGACGGCCTGTTCACGGCCGACACCAGGGAGCCGAACTGGAGCAAGGCGCACAACATCCTGCTTCAGCCCTTCGGCAACCGCGCCATGCAGTCCTATCACCCGAGCATGGTCGATATCGCCGAGCAGCTCGTCAACAAATGGGAGCGGCTCAACGCCGACGACGAGATTGACGTCGTCCACGACATGACCGCGCTGACGCTGGACACGATCGGCCTATGTGGGTTCGACTACCGTTTCAATTCGTTCTACCGGCGCGACTATCATCCCTTCGTCGAGTCGCTGGTGCGCTCGCTCGAAACCATCATGATGACGCGCGGCCTGCCGTTCGAGCAACTCTGGATGCAGAAGCGGCGCAAGACCTTGGGCGAAGACGTCGCCTTCATGAACAAGATGGTCGACGAGATCATCGCCGAGCGCCGCAAGAGCGCTGAGGGGATCGACGACAAGAAGGACATGCTCGCCGCCATGATGACCGGCGTCGACCGTGCGACCGGCGAGCAGCTCGACGACGTCAATATCCGCTACCAGATCAACACGTTCCTGATCGCGGGCCACGAGACTACGAGCGGCCTGCTGTCCTGCACGATCTATGCGCTGCTCAAGCATCCCGACATTCTCAAGAAGGCCTATGACGAGGTCGACCGCGTCTTTGGCCCCGACGTCAATGCGAAGCCGACCTACCAGCAGGTGACACAGCTCACCTACATCACGCAGATCCTGAAGGAGGCCCTGCGGCTGTGGCCGCCGGCGCCCGCCTATGGCATTTCTCCGTTGAAGGATGAGGTCATCGGCGGCGGCAAGTACAGGCTCAGGAAGGGCACCTTCACCACCATCCTGGTGACGGCATTGCATCGCGATCCCTCCGTCTGGGGACCCAACCCCGACGCCTTCGACCCCGAGAATTTCAGCCGCGAGGCCGAGGCGAAACGGCCGATCAATGCCTGGAAGCCATTCGGCAACGGCCAGCGCGCCTGTATCGGCCGCGGTTTTGCCATGCACGAGGCCGCGCTCGCGCTGGGCATGATCCTGCAGCGCTTCAAGCTGATCGACCACCAGCGCTACCAGATGCACCTGAAGGAAACCCTGACGATGAAGCCCGAGGGCTTCAAGATCAAGGTGCGCCCGCGCGCCGATCGCGAGCGAGGCGCCTACGGCGGCCCGGTGGCGGCGTCCGCCGCGCCGAAGGCGCCGCGTCAGCCGACTGCGCGGCCCGGCCACAACACGCCGATGCTGGTGCTCTACGGCTCCAATCTCGGCACCGCAGAGGAACTGGCGACGCGCATGGCGGACCTTGCCGAGATCAACGGCTTTGCCGTGCATCTCGGGCCGCTCGACGATTACGTCGGCAAGCTGCCGCAGGAAGGCGGCGTGCTGATCATTTGCGCCTCCTACAATGGTGCGCCGCCGGATAACGCGACGCAATTCGTCAAATGGCTCGGCGACGATCTGCCGAAGGATGCCTTTGCCAATGTGCGCTACGCCGTGTTCGGCTGCGGCAACAGTGACTGGGCCGCGACATATCAATCGGTGCCGCGCTTCATCGACGAGCAATTGTCGAAGCATGGCGCGCGCGCGGTGTATCCGCGCGGCGAGGGCGATGCGCGCAGCGATCTCGACGGCCAGTTCCAGAAATGGTTCCCGGCGGCCGCCCAGGTCGCGACCAAGGAGTTCGGCATCGACTGGAATTTCACCCGCACCGCGGAGGACGATCCGCTCTACGCGATCGAGCCGGTGGCGGTAACGGCCGTCAACACCATCGTGGCGCAGGGCGGCGCGGTGGCGATGAAGGTGCTGGTCAATGACGAGCTCCAGAACAAGACCGGGTCCAATCCGTCGGAGCGTTCGACGCGCCATATCGAGGTGCAACTGCCTGCCAACATCAGCTATCGCGTCGGCGATCATCTGAGCGTCGTCCCGCGCAACGATCCGACCCTGGTGGATTCGGTTGCCCGTCGCTTCGGTTTCCTGCCGGCGGACCAGATCCGGCTTCAGGTCGCCGAGGGCCGCCGCGCGCAATTGCCGGTCGGCGACGCCGTGTCGGTCGGCCGCCTGCTAAGCGAGTTCGTCGAGTTGCAGCAGGTGGCGACACGCAAGCAGATCCAGATCATGGCGGAGCATACCCGCTGCCCGGTCACCAAGCCGAAGCTACTGGCCTTCGTCGGCGAGGAGCCTGAAACGCTCGAGCGTTACCGCACCGAGATCCTGGACAGGCGCAAATCGGTGTTCGACCTGCTGCTTGAATATCCCGCCTGCGAATTGCCGTTCCATGTTTACCTGGAAATGCTCTCGCTGCTGGCGCCGCGCTATTACTCGATCTCGTCCTCGCCGTCGGTGGATCCAGCGCGTTGCAGCGTCACGGTCGGCGTGGTCGAGGGGCCGGCTGCCTCCGGGCGCGGCACCTACAAGGGCATCTGCTCGAACTATCTCGCCAATCGGCGCGCGGGCGATGCGATCTACGCCACGGTGCGCGAGACCAAGGCCGGCTTCCGGCTGCCCGACGACCCGTCCGTGCCGGTCATCATGATCGGACCTGGCACGGGACTAGCCCCGTTCCGTGGCTTCCTCCAGGAGCGCGCCGCGCGTAAGGCGAAGGGCGCCGCGCTCGGTCCGGCCATGCTGTTCTTCGGCTGCCGCCATCCGGATCAGGATTTTCTCTACAAGGATGAGCTGACCGCGCTGGCGGCAGGCGGCGTCACCGAGCTGTTCACGGCATTCTCGCGCGCGGACGGACCGAAGACCTATGTGCAGCATGTGCTGGCCGCGCAGAAGGACAAGGTCTGGCCGCTGATCGAGCAGGGCGCGATCGTCTATGTTTGCGGAGATGGCGGCAAGATGGAGCCCGACGTGAAGGCGGCCCTCGTCGCGATCCATCGCGAGAAGAGCGGCAGCGATGCGGTGGCAAGCGCGCGCTGGATCGAGGAGATGGGCGCGAAGAACCGGTATGTGCTGGACGTCTGGGCGGGAGGGTGACTGCCGGCCCAATCGTGCTACAGCTCTGCCATGATTCCCTGGGAAAAAATCGACACAGCCAAGATCCCCGGCTCCGACGAGGAGCTTCGCCTGATGCGGCGCGGCAAGGAGTTTTCCATCAAGCTCGGCACCAACGAGCTGATGAACAACCGCCTGTCGGGATCGGAAGCGGCACTCGCGACGCTCGCGGCGAAGCAGATCGAGAAGGTCGCGAAGCCCGTCGTCCTCATCGGTGGCCTCGGCATGGGCTTTACGCTGCGTGCGGCGCTGACCGTGCTCGGAAGCAAGGCGAAGATCGTGGTGTCCGAATTGGTGCCGGCGGTAGTCGCCTGGGCACAAGGTCCGATGGCCGAGGTGTTCGGCGATAGTCTTGACGATCCGCGAGTGAGGATCCGGGAAATCGACGTCGGCGAAGTCATTCGGGCGAAGAGCTCAGTCTTCGACGCCATTCTGCTCGACGTCGACAACGGGCCTGAGGGGCTAACCCGAAAGGGCAACGACGCGCTCTACAGTGCGAGTGGATTGGCGGCGGCGAAGGCAGCGTTGCGGCCCGGCGGCGTGCTTGCGGTCTGGTCGTCGGGACCCAACCCCGCCTTCACCAAGCGCCTTGGCCGCGCCGGCTTCGATGTCAATGAAGTGAACATTCGCGCCACCGGACGGGGCGGCGGCGCGCGTCACGTGATCTGGATCGCGCGGAAGGCTTGAGCCCTCTTTCTAGGCCGCGTCGGCCACCGCGCCATGGGCATGCTTGTCGATGGCGCCGATGATCTCGGGCCAGAAGCGCATCGACAGGGCGTGACCCATGCCCTCGATCATCAGCAGCTTTGCGCCGGGAATTGACTCCGCGGTGTCCTTGCCGCCTTCGGGCCGCACCAGCGGATCGACGGTGCCGTGGATGACCAGCGTCGGTGTCTTCACGCTGTGCAGCCGCTCCTTGCGGCTGCCGGACGCGAGCACGGCGCGCAACTGCCGGCCGACGCCGGCCGGATTGAGCCCGCGCGCGAACACGCGTTCGGCACGATCGAGATCGAGCGCTT
>Ga0102590_1001002_pt1 | contig 48412 bp, 49 predicted proteins | sample AraplaMF_Col_mMF_FD_76859 | JGI IMG/M metagenome (GOLD analysis project Ga0102590, IMG submission 76859) | Arabidopsis root microbial communities from the University of North Carolina, USA - plate scrape MF_Col_mMF | ecosystem: Host-associated > Plants > Roots > Endosphere | place: USA...
GCCAACAAGGGCGACAAGAAGTCGGAGGAGAAGTTCAAGCAGGTCAGCGCCGCCTTCGACATCCTGGGCGACGTCGACAAGCGCAAGAAGTTCGACGCCGGCGAGATCGACGCCGACGGTCGCGAGACCATGCGCGGCGGTTTCGGCGCGGGCGGCGGCAACCCGTTCGGGGGCGGCTTCGGCGGGCGCGGCGGCGGCTTCCGCGGCAGCGGCGGCGGCGGCGGCGAAGGGCCGGAGATCGACCTCAACGACCTGTTCGGCGACATCCTGGGCCGCAATCGCGGCGCCGGGGCTGGAGCCGGGGCGGGCGGGGTCGGCGGCGGCGGCTTCGCGGCCAGGGGCGCGGACGTGCGCGCCCGGCTCGACATCGACCTGGAGGAGGCGATCAAGGGCGGCAAGAAGCGCGTGGCCTTCTCGGACGGCCGCACGATCGACGTCACCATCCCGGCCGGCGCCCAGGAAGGCCAGACCCTGCGCCTGAAGGGCCAGGGCAGTCCGGGCCGCGGCGGGCAGGGCGACGCCCTGATCGAGCTGGCCATCAAGCCGCACCCGATCTATCGGCCCGAGAACGGCGCCCTGGTCATGGACCTGCCGGTCACCGTCCCCGACGCGGTGCTGGGCGGCAAGGTCGAGGCCCCCACGCCCGACGGCCCGGTGACCCTGACGGTCCCCAAGGGCTCCAACAGCGGCGCCAAGCTGCGGCTCAAGGGCCGCGGCCTGGCCGACGCCAAGGGCCACCGCGGCGACCTGTTCGCCCGCCTGGTGGTGACCCTGCCCGACGCGCCGGACGCCGAGTTGGAGAAGTTCGCCGAGACGTGGCGGGACAAGCGGCCCTACGCGCCGAAGCGGCGGTAGGGCGCGCCTTCGTCACCCGGAGGCCGCGTCGCTGCGCGCGCGGATCTCCGCCAGGCTGTGGTTGACCAGAAGCCGGCCGTTCTCCCAGACCGTCACCATCGCGTCCGTCCAGCCCGCCTCGATCGCCTCGCCGTCGCCCATGGCCACGGTCCGGTAGTCGCCGGCGGCGTTCCGCTGCAGCATCAGGCGGCCCGCCTTGGAGCGCTTGCCGGGATCCGTGACCGGGTCCTTGCTGACGTCGATCCAGGCGCCGTCGACCTTGGCCGCCGAGCACTTCATGGCGAAGCGCTGGGTGTCGCGGTCCAGCTGCTGCAGCAGGCCGCCGCCCATGCCGAACGCCAGGTTCTCGGCGCTGAAGCCGTCGGCGACGATGCGGTCCAGGATCTGGCCGATGCTGACGGGATTGACGCCGTCGCCCTGGATCACGCGGACATGGTTCAGGACCTTGAAGCCCTTGCCGTTCAGCGTCGAGCCGAACGCCTCGTCCAGCAGGCGGAGCGTCTGGGCGACGATGGTGACCGGGTCGCCGGAATCCGGCCGGATCACCAGGGTGGCTCCGCTGGCGATGACCTCGGCGCGCAGCTCCTGGCCCCAGATCCTGCTGACCGCGTTGAACAGGTCGTAGCTGTCGGACACCACCGAGAACAGCGCGCCGGGCTTGCCGAAGCGGGCCAGCATGTTGCGATAGGCGTCGGCCTCGCGCGCGCGGCCCCAGCTGGTGATCGTGCTGTGCTCGGCGGCCGGAATGGAGAACCCGGCCATGGGCTCGTTGTACCAGGCGCGTCCGGCCTGGCCGGCGGCGAGGGTGTCGCTGCCCCGGAAATTCACCAGGTGGGCCAGCCCGCCCAGGGCGGCCGACTCCTGGCTGGAGACGCCCCGCGCCCCGAAGTCGTGCAGCTTGAAGGGCAGTTCGGCCTCGGCGTTGTCGCTGGTGCGCTCCAGCGCCTGGCGGATCGTCTGCTTGACGCCCCAGCTGATCGTCGCGACCGTCACGGGATACCAGACGCGCAGCAGCAGCGTCTCGAGGTAGGACGGCAGCCAGAAGCCCTCGGCGTCGGTGTTCTCGACGGTCATCAGGGCCTGGTGGGTCGGGACGACGGTACCTTCCGGGACGGCGCGGATGCGGAGGGGCAGGCGTCCGCCGTGCACGTCGACGATCCGGCGCCAGCCCGCCTCGTTGAAGGGCTCGCCATGCGCGGCGAGGAAGTCGCGGGCCTCGTCGACCATGGCGTGGGTGACCGGCTTGTCGAGATAGGCCTTCAGGATCGCCTGGAGGCCGAAGAAGACCGTGCGGTCGTAGCGGCCGCCGCGGCTCTCGACATAGGAGAACGCCGCCTCGGCGCCCGGCGGGTATTGCAGCCAGTGGCTGGCCTTGTAGCTGTCGGTGTTGAGGATCAGGTTGTCGAACATCGCGGGAAGCTCCTTCGCGCGGGGTTTGCCGTCCCGTCTGTCGGGGCGGATCGGGGATGTCGTCAGGCGGCGCCGACGAAGTGTTCCAGGATGTGGAAGTGGTCCTCGAAGACCTGCTCCTCCATCAGCATCGCCTCGCTGATCGGGACCCAGCGCACCTGGTCGGCGTCGTCGGCCGCGCGGACGCGGGGCAATTCGCCGGACGGGAAGTCGAAGTGAAAGGCGTGGGTGATCGTGCGGCCGCGCGCCGAGCGACCCGGATGGTCGAAGACCTGGCGGGCCTTGATCGAGCCGCGCAGCACCGCGCGCGGGATCTTCAGCCGGGTTTCCTCGTGAAGTTCCCGGATCGCCGCCTCCAGCACGGTCTCGTTCTGGTTCACGAAGCCGCCGGGCAGGGCCCAGAGCCCGCGCCCCGGCTCCGCGCGCCGGCGGACCAGCAGCACGTGACCGGAATGGACGACGACCGCGTCGGCGGTGACGAAGGTCGGCGAATAGGGCGCGACGGCCCAGGCCTGGCGATAGGTCCTGACGAACGCGTCCTCGCGGGCCAGCTGGCCATAGGCGGGGGACGAGGTCCGGAACGCCTCCAGCATGCCGAAGACCGGTTCGGGCACATTGGCCTTGACCATCAGCAGCCCGCCGTCCTCGCCGGAGAACAGCCAAGCGCGCAGCTCGGTCGCCGACAGGACGTCGGTGTGCTGCACGTCCACCAGTTCCCATTGCGGGAAGGCGGCGAGATAGGCGCTGGTCTCGCCGTCCTTGTTGCGGCCGATCAGGCCGACGGTCGCCGTCTCGGGCGCGCCATCCTCGGCCAGGGCCTCGGCGACCAGGCGCTGGACGTCGCCCACCCACAGCGTCTCGCTGTACAGGTGGTCGCGCAGGGGCTTGATCAGCAGTCGCCGGGCGTCCTCGCCGGCGGCGGCGCGGATCATCACCGCGCGCTCGCCGGCGTTGAAGGGATTTCGGACGGTGCGGGGCTGCCCGGCGCTGCCGGTCAGGACGATGACCTTCTCGGCCAGGCGAAGCGCGTGCCTGAGGACCGCGTGGTGGCCGTTGTGAAACGGCTGGAACCGGCCGATGAGGACCAGATAGTCGAAGCGCATGAGACTCCCTCACGCTGATGTACGTCGCCGGTCTATCCCGCGACTGAGGTTATGCTAGATTTGAGCAAAAGGTGTGTCAAGCGCTTAAGGCGAGGCTTTGATCCCACCCTGTTCGGCGCCGCCGCCTTCCTGATCGGACCGGCCCCTGGCCGACGCCGAACCGCGGCGCCATCCGGGTCCGGGCCTTGCGCGTGCGGTCGCCGTCGCCGATCGGGAACCGCCGCCGCCGCCCGGGCGGCGTCCAGCCAGGCTTTCGTTCGCGCAATCCGTGACAGAACGACGTTGCCCGTCCATAACGGCGGTGTTCAGCCTCTATTCAGCCGCGACGCTCTACACCGGAGCCCATGAAGCCGATCCATTTCCTCTTCGCCGCCGCCTTGGCCGCCGCCGCCCTCCCGGGCGTGGCGTCCGCCCAGCGCGGCCCGGACTCGCTGGGCGCCGACTGGCGCGCCCGGCAGGACCAGGCGCGTGAAGGCGTGCAGTCGGGCCAGCTGGTGCCGCTGGGGCGGGTGATCGAGCAGATCGGTCGCCGCACGCCGGGCCGCGTGCTCAACGCCGGCCTGGAAGGCCCGAACTACCGCGTCCGCTGGGCCACGACCGACGGCCGCCGCATCGACTTCATCGTCGACGCCCGGACCGGCCAGATCCTCAGCGCCAACTAAGCCCGCTATCCAGCGTCACGAGACAGAGGCCCCTCCATGCGCATCCTGCTTGTCGAAGACGATCCCGACCTGTCGCGCCAGCTGAAGCTGGCCCTGGGCGACGCGGGCTACGCCGTCGACCACGCCGCCGACGGCGAGGAGGCCCAGTTCCTGGGCGAGACCGAACCCTATGACGCCGTGGTGCTGGACCTGGGCCTGCCCAAGGTGGACGGCGTGTCGGTGCTGGAGCGCTGGCGGCGCGGCAATGTCGCCACCCCGGTGCTGATCCTGACCGCGCGCGGCTCGTGGAACGAGAAGGTCGCGGGCTTCGACGCCGGCGCCGACGACTACCTGACCAAGCCCTTCCACACCGAGGAGCTGCTGGCCCGCCTGCGCGCCCTGCTGCGGCGCTCGTCGGGCCACGCCTCGCCGACCCTGTCGTGCGGCGGCCTGCGCCTGGACCCGCGCGCGGCCCGGGCCAGCGTCAACGGCGAGCCCCTGCGCCTGACCTCGCTGGAATACCGCCTGCTGCACTACATGATGATGCACCAGGGCCGGGTGATCGGCCGCACCGAGCTTGTCGAGCACCTGTACGACCAGGACTTCGACCGCGACAGCAACACCATCGAGGTGTTCATCGGCCGGCTGCGCAAGAAGCTGGGCAGCGACCGGATCGAGACCGTGCGTGGTCTGGGCTATCGCCTGACGCCGCTGGAAGGCGAGACCAGCGAGTGACCCTCCGCGGGAGCGTCTAGCCGTGTGGGACCTCAGCAAGCGCTCGCTGGTCCGGCGGCTGGTGCTGCTGGCCGCGGCCTGGAACCTGGTGGTGCTGGTCCTGGCGGGCGTGTTCCTGACCGCCCAGTTCCGCGACGCGGCGATCCGCCGGTTCGACCAGTCGCTGGCCGTGCTGACCGACGACCTCTATGCCGGCTCCACCGTCGACGACGGGGTGCTGAAGGCCCCGGTCCTGACCGACATCCGCGCCACCCGGGCCTATTCCGGCCGCTACTGGACGATCTTCGACCAGCCGGCCGGGGGCGGCGGGCTGAACGTGATCGAGCGCTCGCGGTCGCTGTTCGACAGCGACCTGACGATCCCGGTCGAGCAGTCCGAGCGGCTGATGGCCGAGCCGGGCAAGACCCTGTATTTCGACCTCAAGGGCCCGCAGAACCGGCCGTTGCGCGCCGCCGCCCTGCTGGCCCGGCTGCCGGGCTATCCGCGGCCGGTGGTGTTCATCGCCGCCGAGGACCGCTCGCCGATCGACGCCGACGCCGACCGCTTCGGGCGCATCACCACCTTCGCCCTGGTCATCCTGGGCGGCGGCCTGATCGCCGCCGTGGTGGTCCAGGTGCGGGTCGGCCTGGTGCCGCTGTTCCGCCTGCGCCGCGAGGTGGCCTCGGTGCGGCGCGGCAAGGCCGAGAAGCTGGAAGGGAACTATCCCGAGGAACTGGCGCCGCTGGCCGTCGAGCTGAACGCCCTGCTGTCGCATAACCAGGAGGTGGTCGAGCGCCAGCGCACCCATGTCGGCAACCTGGCCCACGCCCTGAAGACGCCGCTGTCGGTGATGCTGACCGAGGCGGGCCAGCGGCCCGGCGCCCTGGCCGAGGTCGTCGAGCGCCAGGCCCAGACCATGCGCGAGCAGGTCGACCACCACCTGCGCCGGGCCCGCGCCGCCGCCCGCTCCCAGACCTCGGGCGAGCGCACGCCGGTCGAGCCGATCATGGACGAGCTGGCCGTGACCCTGGAGCGGATCTTCCAGGACAAGGGCGTCCAGATCGACTGGCGGTGCCCCGACGACCTGTGCTTCCAGGGCGAGCGCCAGGACTTCATGGAACTGGCCGGCAACGTGATGGAAAACGCCGGCAAGTGGTGCAAGGGCAAGGTGCGGGCCGAGGCCGTGGCCAGCTCGCCCGAACAGATGACCCTGACGGTCGACGACGACGGCCCCGGCCTGCCGCCCGACCGCTGGATCGACGCCCTCAAGCGCGGCCAGCGGATGGACGAACACACCCCCGGCTCGGGACTGGGCCTGTCGATCGTCGACGAACTGGCCCGCGCCTATGGCGGCTCGGTGACCCTGGGCGCATCGCCCCTGGGCGGCCTGCGCGTGACCCTGGTGCTGCCCCGGTCGGAGGGGTGAACGGCTATCTCCTCGCGGCGCGGCGGGGGAGGTGGCGCGGCGCCGAGAGGCGACGTGACGGAGGGGGCGTCCAGGCGGCTCCTCTATGGCCTGAAGGTCACGGCCAGGATCGCCGAGCGTCGTCGAACGCCCCCTCCGTCACGCCGGGTATTCGCGGCGCGCCGCCTCCCTCTGTTTCTCGGGAGAGGAGAGTAAAGGCGGCCTCCGGCTCAACCCAACATTTCGCGCAGGTCGCCGCCGGGCGGCAGCGACCTTTCGACGCTGCCGTTCGTGTCGCAAAAACATATGGTTTCGGAAAGTCTTAACCTCGTTGGCAACATGGTTGACGCGGCTCGGAGCGGGCCTGTCCGGTGGGGGGTTATGGCAGCGATCGCCGCCAACAAGTTGCTGATGGTTCGGAAGCTGGTGGAAACCGCGCCCGACGCCGCTCTGCGCAGCCTCGAGCTCGCCCTGGCCGGTCCGGCCGGCGGGCAGGGCGCGCTGGCGACCGTGCGCGGCCTGGTCGAGGACGAGGTCACCGCCCGCTATGTCCGCAACAGCGTGTTGGCCCCGATCGTCCCGCTATGCGCCGCTCGCGACACCGAGCAGACCGCCTTCCCGCCCCGCACCCTGGTCCTGTTGTGGGCCGCCTTGAAGCAGCAGGCGCCCAAGAAGGTCGAGGAGGCCGCGGCGCGCTGCAATCCGTGGGACCTGGAGCAGGGCCCGCCCGACGTCTTCAACGAACTCTGCAAGATCGCCTCCCAGGGCCTGCGCGCCCAGGCCGAGCCCGGGTTCCAGGCGCTGGACGCGATCTGCGACATCGACGAGCTGGCCTCGTGCCTGGAGCTGTCGGTCATCGTCCGCGCCGCCCTGCCCAAGCTGCAGGAATGGGTCAGCAAGATGAGCGAGGAGCGCGCCTCCTCGGCCCGGCTGGCCTACAAGGACGCCTGCGCCATCCGCCCGGACGCCGGCCCGCTGCTGTTCGAGATGCTGGCCGCCCACCTGCCGGACGACTGGCGGATCCTGCGGGTGATCTCGGCGGTCATGGACCGGCCGGGTGACAAGTTCTGGGCCTCGTCGGAGGTCGGCGTGTTCGGCGAGCGGGTGCTGGCCGACATCGAGAAGAACATCGACTTCATCGAGGCCTTCGACCCGGCCAAGGGCGAGGCCGAGGGGCGCAAGGCCGCCGTCGCCGCCCAGAAGGTCGCTCACCAGATCACCGAGCTGGAGCGATCGGTGAACCTGGCCAAGGACGGCCCCTGGGGGCGTCGCGTCGCCAAGTACAAGCAGGCGATCGCCCAGGTGGTCGAGGCGCGGATGAACGCGGCCGAGAAGGAACTGCTGGCGGCCCTGCCACTGCGGCCGATCTCGATCCTCGGCGGAAAGAAGGGCAAGGGCGTGCCGCAGCTGATGGCCGAGCCCGACGAGGTCCAGACCCGGCGGCTGACGGCGGTGCTGGTGTTTATCGCCGAGATCCGGGGGTGCGCCATGCAGAGCGGCTACGGCTCCAGCCGCGCCAAGGTGCTGGAGAAGCTGAACGGGCGCCTGGACCAGTACATCGAGGACATCCTGCACATCGTGCGGACCGGCGACGGCGGCGACCAGGGCCTGGCGCGGCTCTATGTCGACCTGGCCGCCGGCTATATCGCCTACAGCCGCGACGAGAAGACCGCCGAAATCGTCCGCCGCCGCGCGGCCGCGGCGATGGCGGCGGCGGCTTAGCCTTCCCGGGTTCCTTACGCGATTTTTTCGCTAACGGCCTGCCCCGTTTCCCCGCTAACACGCGCGCATGATCGCTTTCTGGATCGCCGCGGCGGGATTGTCGGCCGTCGTCGCAGCTCTGATGCTGCGCGGCGCCGCGCGGGCGTCCGTGGCCGCAAGCCTGGGGAAGGGCGGCGACGACGCCAGCCTGGCCGTGCACCGGCGGCAGCTGTCCGAGATCGACGACCTGGCCGAGCGCGGCCTGCTGGCCGACGCCGAGCTGAAGGGCGCGCGGGCCGAGGCCGGCCGCCGCCTGATCGCCGCCGCCGACCACCAGGCGCCGTGGCCGCCGGCCAGTCCCCGCCGGCGCCCGCTGGTGCTGGCCCTGGCGGCCGCCGCGCCCCTCCTGGCCCTCGCGATCTACGGCCTGACCGGCGCGCCGGGCGCGGCCGACCAGCCCTTCCTCAAGCGCGTGGCCGAGTGGCGCAACACCGACCCCGCCCAGCTGGAACCGCAGAAGATCGCCGCGGTGCTGGAGCAGATCGCCATTCAGCGCCCGACCGATCCCGAGCCGCTCAGGAACCTGGCCCTGGCCCGGATGGCGGCCGGCGACGCCGCCGGCGCCTCCCAGGCCCTGCGCCGCGCCGTGATCCTGGCCCCGGCCCGCGCCGACCTGTGGGCCGGTCTGGGCGAGACCTTCGTGGCCGATTCCTCCCAGACCGAAGGCGGGCAGGGCGAGATCGGGACCGACGCCCGCAAGGCCTTCGCCGAGGCCCTGAAGCGCGATCCGAAGAACGTCAGCGCCCGCTATCACCTGGGCCTGGCCCGGATCGCCGACGGCGACGTCCAGGGCGGCCTGGCCGACTGGAAGGCCCTGCTGGCCGACCTGCCGGCGGATGACCCGCGCCGCATGGGCTTTGGCCACCAGATCGCCCAGGTCCAGGCCGACGGCGGCCTTCGCGCCGCCGCCGCGCCCGCCGGCCAGCCGGCCGAGGCCTCCCAGGGAACCGATGTCCAGGACATGATCCAGGGCATGGTCGCCGGCTTGGCCGCCCGGCTCGAAGCCAATCCCGACGACCCCGACGGCTGGATCAAGCTGGTGCGCGCCTACGCCGTGCTGGGCGACGCCGCCCGCCGCGAGGCCGCCCTGACCCAGGCCCAGGCGCGCTACAAGGACCAGCCCAAGGTGCTGGCCGCCCTGCGCCAGGCCGCCCAGACTACCGCCCAGAAGACCCAGCCATGAGTTTCCTGCCCAAGTCCCGCAAGGCGCGCCGTCGCCTGACCGTCCTGGCTGTCGCCGCCCCGGTGGTGGCCCTGGCCGTGGGCCTGGCCCTGTGGGGCCTGCGCGACGCCATCTCGCTGTTCTACACCCCGGCCCAGGCCGCCGCCGCCCACGTGCCGGCCGGCCGCAAGGTGCAGCTGGGCGGGCTGGTCAAGGCCGGCAGCGTCGTCAAGCATCCGGACGGCCTGGTCGAGTTCGTGGTCGCCGACCAGCGCTCCACCGCCCTGGTCCGCTACAAGGGCGACCTGCCCGACCTGTTCCGCGAGGGCCAGGGGATCGTCGCGTCCGGGGCCTTCGACGAGTCCGGGACCTTCGTCGCCAAGCAGGTTCTGGCCAAGCACGACGAGCGCTACATGCCCCGCGAGGTTTCCAAGGCGCTGAAGGAACAGGGCGAGTGGCGCGGGGACGGCGCCAAGCCGAGCTACGGAAGCTACCCCTCCCCCGTGAAAGCGGGTGAGGTGGCGGCGAAGCCGAAGGAGGGGGCGTCCCCTTCCGCCGCCGACGCCCCCTCCGTCACGACGCCAGAGGCGTCGCGCCACCTCCCCCGCGATGCGGGTGAGGAGAAATCCAAGTCATGATCACCGAATTCGGCGCCTATGCCCTGGTCCTGGCCCTGGTCCTGTCAGCCCTGCAGCTGATCCTGTCGGCGGTCGGCGGGGCGCGGCGGTCGTCGCTGCTGGCGGGGGCCGGTCGCGGCGCGGCGGTCGGCGCCTTCCTGTGCACGGCCCTGACCTTCCTGGCCCTGGTCCACGCCTTCGTGGTGTCGGACTTCTCGGTGGCCAATGTCGCGGCCAACTCCCATACCGCCAAGCCGATGCTCTACAAGGTGGCCGGCGCCTGGGGCAGCCACGAGGGCTCGATGCTGCTGTGGTGCCTGGTGCTGACCGGCTACGGCGCGGCGGTGGCCAGCTTCGGCGAGGCCCTGCCGCCGCGCCTTCGGGCCTATGCGGTGGCCACCCAGGGCGCGCTGGGCGTGCTGTTCCTGGCCTACACCGTCTTCGCCTCCAACCCCATGGCCCGGCTGCTGGACGTTCCCGTCGAGGGCGCGTCGCTGAACCCGCTGCTGCAGGACCCCGCCCTGGCCTTCCACCCGCCGTTCCTCTACTGCGGCTATGTCGGCTTTTCGGTGGTGTTCTCGTTCTCGATGGCGGCCCTGATCGAAGGCCGGGTCGACGCGGCCTGGGCCCGCTGGGTGCGGCCCTGGACCCTGGCGGCGTGGAGCTTCCTGACCGTCGGCATCACCCTGGGCGCCTTCTGGGCCTATTACGAGCTGGGCTGGGGCGGCTGGTGGTTCTGGGACCCGGTCGAGAACGCCAGCTTCATGCCCTGGCTGATCGGCTCGGCCCTGCTGCACTCGGCCGTGGTGCTGGAAAAGCGCGGCGCCCTGCCGGGCTGGACGGTGTTCCTGGGCCTGGCGGCCTTCACCTTCTCGATGCTGGGCGCGTTCCTGGTGCGCTCGGGCGTGCTGACCAGCGTCCACGCCTTCGCCGTCGACCCGACGCGTGGCGTCCTGCTGCTGACCATCATGGGCGTGGCGGCGGGCGCGGGCTTCCTCCTGTTCGCCCTGCGCGCCCCCAGCCTGAACGCCGGCGGCCTGTTCGCCCCGGTCAGCCGCGAGAGCGCCATCGTCCTGAACAACATCATCCTGTCGACGGCCACGGCCGTGGTGCTGGTCGGCACCCTGTTCCCGCTGATCCGCGAGGCCACGGACGGCGAGGCGGTGTCGGTCGGCGCGCCGTTCTTCAACATGACGTTCGTGCCGCTGATGATCCTGGCCATGGCGATCCTGCCGGCCGGTCCCCTGCTGGCCTGGAAGCGCGGCGACGCCCGGCTGGTGGTGCGCCGCCTGTGGCTGGCCCTGGCGCTGGCCGCGATCCTGGGCCTGGTCGCCTTCGCCGTCGTCGCCCCGCGCAGCGCCCTGGCCAGCGCCGGACTGGTGGTCGGCTTCTGGCTGATCGGCGGGGCGCTGCTGGAACTGGCCGAGCGGGTCAGGGCCTTCCGCGCCCCCTGGGCCGAGGTCCGCCGCCGGCTCACGGGCCTGCCGCGCGGCGCCTGGGGCACGACCCTGGCCCATGCCGGCCTGGGCCTTTTCGTGCTGGGGGCGTCGTTCGAGACCACCTGGCGGGTCGAGGCGGCCCAGGCCCTGGGGCTCGGCGGACAGCTGAAGCTGGGCGCCTATGAACTGGTCCTGACCGACGTCGGCACGGTCGAGGGCGAGAACTACATCGCCGAGCGCGGGATCGTGAAGATCACCAGGGCCGGCGCGCCGGTGTGCGAGGCCCGGCCCGAACGCCGCTTCTACCCGACCGGCAAGCAGACCACCTCGGAGGTGGCGATCTGCCCCAAGGTGCTGGACGACCTCTATGTGGTGCTGGGCGAGCGCCGGGCGGGCCCGGGCGGCCAGCCGGCCTGGCTGGTGCGGGCCTTCGTCAATCCGTGGGTGCGGCTGATCTTCCTGGGTCCGCTGGTCATGGCGATCGGCGGCCTGGTGTCGCTGTCGGACCGCCGCCTGCGGTTCGGCGTGGGCAAGCGCGCGGAGCGTGCGGCGTGAAGCGGCTCCTGGTCGCCCTGGCCGCCATCGCCTGCATGGCCGGCGCCGCCGCCGACCCGGCCGAGCGCCTGGCCGATCCGGCGCAGGAGGCGCGGGCCCGCGAGATCTTCCGCGAGGTGCGCTGCCTGGTCTGCCAGAACGAGTCGATCGACGATTCCGAGGCCGCCCTGGCCGGCGACCTGCGCCAGGTGGTGCGCGACCAAGTGAAGCAGGGACGCAGCGACAAGCAGATCCACGCATTCCTGGTCGAGCGCTACGGCGAGTTCGTGCTGCTCAAGCCGCCGTTCTCGGCTGGCAACGCCCTGCTCTGGGCCACGCCTGCGATCGCGCTGATCCTGGGTGGCGTGCTGATGGCCCTGCTGCTGCGCCGGCGACCCGCTTCGACGGCGGACGGTGAAGATACGCCGGCGCTTTCGCAGGTGGAGGAGGCGCGTCTTCAGGTGTTGTTGAAGGACGAATGACACGATTGCGCCGCGAAGACGCCGCAAGACCATCTTGAGCGTGGACGCATGATCTTCTCGAAGACCATTGCGCCTTTCGCCAGCGCAACTAGGTTCTCAAGCCAAGGACCCGGCGCCGCGCGCCGTGGGTGAGGAAAGACGTAAGATGGCTGCTAGGAAGTCTGGTTTCTTTGTCGGTGCGGTGGCCGGCGCGGGCGTGGCCTGCGCGGCCCTGGTCGGAGTGGGCATGCGCATGGGTCCCGCGGGCGCGGCGGAGCCGGCCCAGGTGATCCGCACCTCGGGCGCGCCCATGGCCAGCGGAACCCCGATGTTCGCGCCGCCGCCCGGCGCGCCGATGTCGTTCGCCGACATCTTCGAGCAGGTCTCGCCCGCCGTGGTGCAGATCGACGTGACCTCCAAGGCCGCCGCGGCGCCGAAGCTGCGCATCCCGGGCCTGGAAGGCTTCGACATCGTGCCCAAGGGCCAGAAGGGCGAGGATGGCGAAGAGGCCCCTGGCCCCAAGCAGCAGTCCTCGGGCTCGGGCTTCTTCATTTCGGCCGACGGCTATCTGGTGACCAACAACCACGTCGTGGCCGACGCCGACGACGACGGCATCAATGTCGTGCTCAAGGACGGCCGTGAGCTGAAGGCCACCATCGTCGGCCGCGACGAGGGCACCGACCTGGCGGTCCTCAAGGTGGTCGACCCCAAGGCCAAGGGCGCGGCGTTCCCGTTCGTCAACTTCGAGAACCAGGCCAAGCCGCGGGTCGGCGACTGGGTGATCACCATCGGCAACCCGTTCGGCCTGGGCGGCACCGCCACGGCCGGCATCATCTCGGCCTATAACCGCGACCTGGGCGACAGCTCCTCGACCTTCGTCGACTACATCCAGATCGACGCGCCGATCAACCGCGGCAACTCGGGCGGTCCGTCGTTCGACATCTACGGCCGGGTGATCGGGGTCAACACGGCGATCTTCTCGCCGACCGGCGGCTCGGTGGGCATCGGCTTCGCCATTCCCGCCGACGTGGCCGAGGCCACCGCCAAGCAGCTGATCAGCGGCGGCAAGGTGGTGCGCGGCTATATCGGCGCCCAGATCCAGCCCTTCACCAAGGAAATGGCCGACGCCCAGGGCCTGGGCGACGTCAAGGGCGCGATCGTCGCCGACCTGGTGCCCGGCGGTCCCGCCCAGAAGGGCGGCCTGATGCCCGAGGACGTGATCACCGCCGTCAACGGCGTGGAGATCAAGAGCGGCTCGGAACTGACCCGCGAAGTGGCCAAGGGCCGTCCGGGCGACACCCTGAAGCTGTCGGTTTTGCGCGGTGGCAAGCCGCGTTCGATCGACATCAAGTCGGGCGTGCGGCCCACCGAGAAGGAGCTGTCGCTGAACGACGACGACAGCGACGAGGGCGGCGCCGACGCGCCGGCCAAGCCGCAGGTCCAGAAGTCGGAAGCCCTGGGCATGACCCTGGTCCCGATCGACGAGGCGGCCCGCCGCACCTACAGCATCGACCCGGCCGTCAAGGGCGTGCTGATCGACGGCGTGAAGGCCAATTCCGACGCCGGCGAAAAGGGCCTGCGCAAGGGCGACGTCCTGACCAGCGTCAACGGCGACCCGGTCTCGTCGGCCGCCCAGGTGTCGTCTGCGGTCGAGGCGGCCAAGAAGCTGCAACGCCCCAGCGTCAACCTGCGGATCATCCGCGCCGGTCGTCCCACGATCGTGCCGCTGAAGATCGCGCCATAGGCGTAACGGCGGCGCGCGGGGGCTTTCGCCCGCGCGCGGATCACGTCACCATCGCCGGGACGTGACGGCGACACGATAGAGGGCGTCATCGATTCGCACGGTGGCGCCCTTTCGTGCATCCGGGGCAAGGGCTGAGGACTGGGCATGCGTATTCTGATCATCGAGGACGATCTCGAGGCCGCGGCGGCGATGAGCCACGGCCTGACCGAGGCCGGCTACGCCTGCGTCCACGCGCCCGACGGCGAGGCCGGCTTGACCGAGGCGGGCAAGGGCGGCTTCGACGTGATGATCGTCGACCGGATGATGCCCAAGAAGAACGGCGTCGAGGTGGTCGAGACCCTGCGCCGCGAGGGCGACCAGACGCCGGTGCTGTTCCTCTCGGCCCTGGGCGAGATCAACGACCGCGTCACCGGCTTGCGGGCCGGGGCCGACGACTACCTGGTCAAGCCCTACGCCTTCGCCGAGCTGATCGCCCGGGTCGACGCCCTGTCGCGCCGCCGCGAGACTGGAGCCGTGGCGACCACCCTTAAGGTGGGCGAACTCGAAATGAACCTGATCAACCGCACGGTCCATCGCCAGGGCAAGGAGATCGACCTCCAGCCCCGCGAGTTCCAGCTGCTGGAATTCATGATGCGCCACGCCGGCCAGTCGGTGACCCGCACCATGCTGCTGGAGAAGGTGTGGGAATACCACTTCGATCCGCAGACCAACGTCATCGATGTGCACATTTCCCGCCTGCGCTCGAAGATCGACAAGGGCTTCGACCGGGCCATGCTGCAGACCGTGCGCGGGGCGGGCTACCGGCTCGATCCGTAGGCGGCGTTGTCGGGCTATGGTAGGTTAGGGACCATGAACAAGCCGACCAAGCCCGTTTCGCCTGACGAACAGCTCTTCGGTCCCGAACTTTCGGAGGCTGAGATCGAGGCCTGGATCGACCGCAATCGCGAAGCGCTGAAGACGTCGCTGGACATCGCCCGTCAGGATCTGGCGGAAGGACACTACGACACGCGAACCATGGACGAGATCGTCGCCGAGGGAACGCGTCGCCATCTCGCCAAGAGATAGGATCGCAATGGCGGGGGGCTTTCGCCGGACCAGGCGGTCCGGTCTCGATCTCGATGAAATCTTCGCCTGGGTCGCCGAGGAAGGCGGGCTGCCTATGGCGATCGCCCAGATGGAGCGCCTGGAGGCTGGCTTGGCCCGGATCGAAGCTTATCCGCGGATCGGTCGGGCTCGGCGCGACCTGGGTGAAAATACATTCACTTTGCCGGTTCGGCCGTGGGTGATCATCTACGACCTCGTCGACGCGAACGTCGAAGTGGTGCGTGTCGTCGATGGCCGGCGCGACCTGTCGGCCGTTCTTGAAGAGTTTCGCTAGCCCATGCGCCTGCCGCGCCTGATCCGATCGACGCCGTTCCGGCTGACCCTGCTGTTCCTGGCCCTGTTCGCGGCGGCCGCCAGCGCGTTCCTGGGCTATATCTACATCGCCACGGCCGGCGAGGTGAACCGTCGCGCCGACGCCGACATCACCCGCGAGATGGAGAGCCTGGAGGCCGCCTACCGGGTGGGCGGGGTCAACGCCCTGAACCAGACCATCGTCGAGCGCGCCACCGGCGAGCGGCCGTTCCTGTACCTGCTGCTCGACAAGGACGGCAAGCGGATCTCCGGCTCGATCGAGGAGTCGCCGATCGACGACTTCACCGGCCCCGGGCCGACCTGGGAGACCTTCAAGCTCACCGAGACCGACATCGACGGGGCCGAGGTCAAGCGCGCGGCGCGCGGGGTGCAGGAGCGCCTCAGCGGCGGCGAGGCCCTGTTCGTGGGGGCCGACGTCCAGGAGTCGGAAGGCTATGTGATGAAGATCGTCCGCGCCCTGCGCGGGGCCGGGGCGCTGGTCATCATCCTGGGCCTGGCCGGCGGCGTGCTGATCAGCCGCAACGTCTCGCGCAGCATGCAGGGCCTGGTCGACGTGGTGAACGCCGTGCGGGCCGGCGACCTGCACGCCCGGGCCCGGGTGCGGGGCACCCGCGACGAGTACGACGAGCTGGCCGAGGGCCTCAACGACATGCTCGACCGCATCGAGCGGCTGATGGGCGGCCTGCGCCATGCCGGCGACGCCATCGCCCACGACCTGCGCTCGCCGCTCACGCGATTGAGAGCGCGCATGGAGGTGGCCCTGATCGACGCCGAGAACGGCAAGGGCGATCCGGTGGCGGCCCTGGAGACCGCCCTGCTCGACGCCGACGGCGTGCTCAAGACCTTCAACGCGGTGCTGGCCATCGCCCGCCTGCAGGCGGCCGGCGAGGCGCCGAACCAGTCCGTGTTCGACGCCAGCGAACTGGCCTCGGACATGGCCGAGCTCTACGAGGCCGGCTGCGAGGACAAGGGCCTGGACTTCAAGGCCGAGATCGTTCCGGCCCTGGGCGTCCGCGGCAACCGCGAGTTCATCGCCCAGGCCCTGGCCAACATCCTCGACAACGCCATCAAATATACGCCCGAGGGCGGGGCGGTGATGCTGCGGGCCCGGCGCACCTCGTCGAGCGAGCTGGAATTCTCGGTCACCGACACCGGCCCGGGCGTGCCCGAGGCCGACCGCGCCCGGGTCGTCCAGCGTTTCGTGCGGCTGGAGAACAGCCGCAGCGAGCCGGGGGCGGGGCTGGGCCTGTCGCTGGTCCAGGCGGTGGCCGTCTCGCACGGCGGCCGGCTGGAGCTGGCCGAGGGACCGGGCGAATACGGCGGCTTCGGCCCGGGCCTGCGGGTGGCGCTGGTGCTGCCGCGGGTGGAGTAGGGCGGGGGCTGGACGTCCTCGCGCCTACCGCCCGTACACCACGTCGAAGCACCGTTCCCGTCCCAGCTTCGTCGGGCAGAAGCCCGTCTCCTCCGAGCCTTCGCGGATGACCACGTAGCGGTCGCGCTTGCAGGCCCACCATTCCTCCTCGAAGTCGGGGCGGCCGTCCTGCTTGAACACCGGCGCGTCGCCCTGGGCGTAGAAGCGGGTCATGCCGGTCAGGCCCCCGAAGCTGCCCCAGCCGTTGACCAGGCCGCAGACCCGGCCGTCGCGCCGCGCCCACACCCGGCCCAGCTCCAGGGCGTGCGGCTGGGCCAGGCGGGCGATCAGCCGCGGCTTGACGCTGGCCCAGCGCGTCCGCGCCATCGACCGGGCCTGGAAGAGCTGTGCGCCCGTGGCGGGCGCCTTGGGCTCGACCTTCAGCTCGTACCGCACCGTGAACATCACCATCAGGCCGACGGCGAAGGCGACCAGGGCCATGACGCCCAGGTCGAAGAGCCTCGCCGCCAGCGCCTTGCGCCGGCTGCGGCGATCGCGCGCCGCGGGCATCCTGAGAACGAAGGTCATGATCCTGGCCCGCCCGTCGCCGCGCCCAGCGCGGATTACATCTGTAGTCCATAAAAGTTACAGATGTAATCCAGATCGTCAAGCCATGGGCGCGACGCGACCGGCGGTCGAGGGCGTCAGTGGTGAAGCTTGGGCAGGGTGATACCGTCGACCGGGCCGTCGCCGACGAACCGGCCGGGCCAGGAGATCTCCTGGTTGGGCAGGGGACCGCGCGGCGTGACCGTCCAGACGCCCAGGGCGGTGACCACCGCGATCAGGGCGATCGCCGCCGCGCCGGCGGTCTGGCGGCGATAGCTGGGCTCGGGCCGGGCCAGCAGCTTGACCCGCAGCAGCAGCGGATGGGCCGCGAAGAAGCAGGCCAGGGGCGAGCCGGTCCGGCGCGTGTGGGCCTCGAGCAGGGCCTCGGCATAGGTTCGCCGCAGGTTGGGGCGCAGGCTCAGGACCGAGGCGTCGCAGGCCATCTCTTGGTCCAGCCGCGCGCACAGGGCGCCCAGGTGGATCAGCGGATTGCACCAGCCCAGGACCTGGATGCCGGCGATGGCCAGGTTGGCGATCGGATCGCCGCGCTTGATGTGGGCCCGCTCGTGCAGGTCGACCATCTTGCGCGCCTGCTCGTCGAAGCGGGTCGAGAAGTCGGCCGGCAGGACGATGCGGGGCCAGAAGACGCCCATGACCGCCGGGCCGGCGCGGCCGGCCTCGGCCCGGGCGCGGAAGGCGCGTTCCTGCAACAAGATCACCGTGGCCAGGGCGACGCCGCCGGCCAGCCAGACGGCCATCACCAGCACGGCCCGCTCCTCGCCCATCAGCGGCGGCGGCGCGCCCGAGCCCAGGGTCTCGGAGAGGCTGGGGAACACCGTGGCGATCGCCGCCACTGGCACCAGGGCCCACAGGCGATAGGCCAGGCCCGCTCCGAACATCGCCCGCATCGGGCCCCGCAGCAACAGGACCAGCAGCACTGCGGCGGCGGCGGCCGCCTGGGTGCGCAACAGGGTCAGGGCCAGCAGTTCAGCCATCATGTTCGAGACCCTCGATCAGAGTCTTCAGTTGCTTGATCTCATCGGTCGACAGGGCGCGATGCTGGGCGAAATGCGCCACCAGCGGCGTCAACTGGCCGTCGAAAAGGCGATTGAGCAGGCTCTGGCTCTCGGCCTGCACATAGTCGGCGCGCTGGATGATCGGGGCGTAGCGCGCCCGGCCCTCGATACGGTCCGAACGGATCGCCTTGCGCTTCAGCAGGCGGTTGATCAGCGTCTTGACCGTGGCCTCGCCCCAGCCCTGGGGCTCGGCCACCTCGGCCATGATCTCGTCCACCGTCAGCGGATGGCGCGTCCAGAGCGCATCCATGATGCGGCTTTCGGCCTGGGTGATGTTCATGGCGTTCGGTCTCCGAACGTCAACGATTACGCCTGTAACTTGGACTGTCAAGCCGCTCGCCGGCGTCACGATCATGAGCAAGCTTTAATGCGGCGGTTTCGCCGACCGATGCTAGCCGTTCGCAGTTCCGGATCGTGAGGGCAGGGCATGGATCGTCGGCGTTTTCTTGAGATGTCTCTGGTCGGCGCGGCGTTCGCGCCCTTGGCCGCCGAGGCCCAGACGGCCTCCGGGGGCGCCCCGCCGCCATTTCCACCGGCCGACGCGCGCAGCGTCTGGCTGGTCGGCGACTCGGCGCCGCCCAATCCTGTCGCGAACACGCAGCGCTTGCTGGACCTGCTGCAGGCGCGCCCCAGGATTCGCGAAGCCTATCTGTCCGGCGGCGCGACCGCCGAGCTGGAAGCGCGCTTCGCCAAGCTGCTGGGCAAGGAGGATTGCGCCTTCCTGGCGACCGGCACCTTGGCCAACCACCTGGCGGTCCGGGTGCTGGCCGGCGACGCCTCGCGGGTGATCGCGCCGCACGAAAGCCACCTCTATCGCGACGAAAGCGACGCCACCCAGCTGCTGTCGGGCCTGAATCTCGTGGCCCTGGCCGAGGGACGCGCCGCCCCGACCCTGGCCGAGATCAAGGCCGCCGTCGACGAGGCCGAGAATGGCCCCTATCCGCTGCGGGTTGGGGCGATCTCCCTGGAAAGCCCCGTACGCCGCGTGAAGGGCGAGATGGTCGACCTGGCGCTGGTCCGCGAAATCTCGGCCTATGCCAAGTCCAAGAACATCAGGATGCATTTGGACGGCGCGCGCCTGCTGATGGCCCCGCCCGGCTATGACATCGCCGGCACGGCGGCGCTGTTCGATACGGTCTATGTCTCGCTCTACAAGTACCTGGACGCGCCGTTCGGGGCCGTGCTGGCCGGGTCGAAGACCGACATCGCCAAGGTCCGTGACCTGCGCCACCGGTTCGGCGGCACGATCTACCAGGGCTGGGAATGCGCCGTGCCGGTCCTGGCGGCGCTGGACGATTTCGACGCCCGCCACCGCGCCGCCTTCGCCGCCGCCGACCAGCTGTTCGCGGCCTTGAAGGCCCAGGGCCTGGCGACGCCGAAGCCCGCCCCTCACGCCTCAAACATCCGCGAGCTGGTGCTGAAGCCCCAGGTGGCGGAAGGGCTGTTCGACCGGATGCGGGTGGCGGGGGTGCGGATGCTGCAGCCCCAGGGCGGGGTGGTGGAGGTCTATATCAACGACACCCTGACCCGGCGGCCGGTCGAGGAGTATGTGAAGCTGTTCACCGGCTAGGGACGGGGGCGGGGATGACCTCGCCGCCCGCCCGGGCCACAGTGGCGCCCATGACTCGCCTGCTCGAACGCCTCACCCCCTGCGGCCCCGTGGTCGATCCCAAGGCCGCCGAGCGGGCGCACGAGGCGATCACGCGACGGGTCGGCGAGGCCGCGCCCCGGGTCGAGGCCGCCTGGCCGGCCCTGGCGCCGATGTTCGCCGCCTCCCCCTACCTCACCGGCCTGGCGCGCCGCGACGGCCAGAGGCTGCCGTCGATCCTCGACGCCGATCCCGAGGTGCGCCTCGCCCGGATCCTGGCCGCCGCCCAGGCCGTGGCCGCCGAGCCCGACTTCGAGACCGCCCGCAAGGCCCTGCGCGAGCTGAAGGCCGACCTGCACCTGCTGACCGCCCTGTGCGACCTGGGCGGGGTCTGGGACCTGGACGCGGTGACCGGCGCCCTGACCCGCTTCGCCGACGCGACCCTGCACGCGTCCCTCGCCCAGGCGGTGCGCCTGGAGGTGGCGCGCGGGGCCCTGACCCATGTGGGCGAGGGACCGGACGGCCCGGCCCCGGGGCTGTTCTGCATCGCCATGGGCAAGCACGGGGCCTTCGAGCTCAACTATTCCAGCGATATCGACTTCTCGATCTTCTACGCGCCCGAGGCCCTGCCGGTCGCCGAGGGCGTCGAGCCGCAGGGCGTGGCGGTGCGCATCGCCAACCACCTGGGCCGGCTGCTGGCCGAGCGGACGGTCGACGGCTACGTGTTCCGCATCGACCTGCGCCTGCGTCCCGACCCATCGTCGACCCCGCCGGCCATGCCGATCGACGCGGCCCTCGACTACTACGAGAGCGTCGGCCAGAACTGGGAGCGGGCGGCGCACATCAAGGCGCGGATCTGCGCCGGCGACCTGGCGCGCGGCCAGGCGTTCCTGGGCGACCTGCAGCCGTTCATCTGGCGCAGGAACCTCGACTTCGCGGCCATCGCCGACATCCATTCGATCAAGCGCCAGATCCACGCCTACAAGGTGGACGACCGCCTGACCGCCAAGGGCGCCGACCTGAAGCTGGGACGCGGCGGCATCCGCGAGATCGAGTTCTTCGTCCAGACCCAGCAGCTGATCCTGGGCGGCCGCCATCCGGACCTGCGCAGCCCCCGGACCCTCGACGCCCTGGCCGCCCTGTCCGATGCCGGCCATGTCACGCCCGAGGACCGAGACTACCTGATCAATGCCTATCGCGACCTGCGCGCCCTGGAGCACCGGGCCCAGATGATCGCCGACGACCAGACCCACAAGCTCCCGGAGTCCGACGCCGACCGCAGGAAGGTGGCGGCCCTGTGGGGGCACGGCGCCCTGCGCGGCTTCGACGCCATGGTCGGCCAGATCCTCAAGGGGGTGAACCGCCGCTACGGCGCGCTGTTCAAGGGCGAGGAGGCGCTGTCGTCGCGGTTCGGCAGCCTGGTGTTCACCGGCGTCGAGGACGATCCGGAGACCCTGGCCACGCTCAGGCGCATGGGCTTTTCCCATCCCGAGCGGGTGGCCGCCACGATCCGCGGCTGGCATCACGGCCACATCGCCGCCACCCGCACCGAGCGGGGCCGCGAACTGTTCACCCGCCTGGCCCCGCGCCTGCTGGACGCCGCCAACGCCACGGGGGCGCCGGATGACGCCTTCAACCGGTTCGGCGACTTCTTCGCGGGGCTCAGCAGCGGCGTGCAGATCCAGTCGCTGTTCCTGGCCCAGCCGAGGCTGTTCGAGCTGATCGTCGAGGTCATGGCCTTCGCCCCGCGCCTGGCCTCGACCCTGGCCCGGCGGCCCACGGCCCTGGACGCCCTGCTGGATCCGGCCTTCTTCGGGCCGATGGAGATGCCCAGGGAGGTCCCCTGGGACGCCGCCGATTTCGAAGGGGCGATGAACGCGGCCCGGCGGTTGTTCCGCGACCAGAGCTTCCGGATCGGGGTGCGGGTGATCAGCGGTACGGCCGGCGCGCGCGACGCCGGCGCGGCCTTCGCGGACCTGGCCGACCTGATCGTCGGCGGCCTGGCCCCGGCCGCCCTGGCCGAGGTCGAGCGGCTGGGCGGCGACTTCCCGGGACAGGTGGCGGTGGTCGCCCTGGGCAAGGCCGGCTCGCGCGAGATGACCGCCAGGTCGGACCTGGACCTGATGACCCTCTACGCGGCGGACGATCCCGCCGGCCTGTCGGCGATCAAGGCCTGGGCCGCCGACAGCTTCTACGCCCGCTTCACCCAGCGCCTGACCTCGGCCCTGTCGGCCCCCACCGGCGAGGGCACGCTGTACGAGGTGGACCTGAAGCTGCGGCCCTCGGGGACCAAGGGGCCGGTGGCGGTCAGCTTCGCCGCCTTCGAGGACTATTACGAGCGCGAGGCCGAGACCTGGGAGTTGCAGGCTTTGACCCGGGCGCGGGTGATCTGGGCCTCGTCGCCCGCGTTCCAGGCCCGGGCCGAGGCGGCGATCGCCGTCGCCCTGCGCCGGCCGCGTGACCCGGAGCAGACCGCCGTCGACGTGCTGGAGATGCGCCAGCTGATGGAGGACGAGCGGCCCGGCAAGGGCGACTGGGACCTCAAGCTCACCCCCGGCGGCCTGGTCGACATCGAGTTCGCCGCCCAGTTCCTGCAGCTGGTTCACGCGGCCGGCGGCGGTCCGCTGGCGCAGAACACCGGCGAGGCCCTCGTGGCGCTGGGGCGGGCGGGATTGGGCGATGCGGCGGCCCTGGCGGCGTTGGAGTCCGCGTGGCGGCTGGAGCAGGATCTGTCGCAGCTGCTGAAGGTGGCGCTGGAGGACGGGCACGACCCGGACACCGAGCCCAAGGCGTTCCGGGCGCTGCTGGCCCGGGCGGGCGGGGTGCGCGAGTTCCGGTCGCTGAAGACCAAGCTGTCCAAGGCCAAGGTCGAAGCGCGACGGGCGTTCGAGGCGGTGGTGAAGGCCTAGACGGATGGGCGCCCTTCATGCGGCGAAGGGCGCCCCGAAATGCGCTCTACGCCGTTTCCAGCTTCCGGGCGGCCGTCAGGTGCTTCACATAGGCCTCGTCGGTGGTGAAGGGGATCTCCTTCACGTCGATCAGCAGGCGCTTGTTCTGCCCGACGATCAGGATCTTGGGCAGATAGAGGCCGCCGAACGCGGCGTGGACCGCGTAGGGCGTCGTGCCCTTGGCCAACGGGCCGGTCCAGCCCATCACGTTGATCGCCAGGCCGCCGACGAAGTGAGGATCGCGGACCAGCTGGATGCCGCTGGTGAAGTTCGGCGCGGCGCCCTTGACGCTGACGCTGAAGAAGCCCGGCTCGCGCAGGCCGGTCCAGACGTAGGTCGCCTCGGCCGTGTCGAATGGCTCAGGTCCATAGAAACCCATGACGCTCTCCCTGTGTCTCGACTTCCGTCCGCCGGCATGGGTCGACGGAAGACGGCGTCGCCGACAGCCGGCGGCGCTCGAATGCGATCTATGCGCGAAATTGAGAAAAATACTAGTTAAAAGTGTATGTGGGGAGGCCTCGCCTTTCGGGCGATCACGCGCGGCGCGGGAAAGCGCGCCTGGCCGGTGTAACCATTGGCGCTTCCAATACGTATCTTCCAGGGTAGCTTCCCCGGAGCCCGCCATGCTGATCCGCCACGCCCCCGACCTGACCGACAACGACGTCACCGACCGGAGCCTGTACTTGCGGCGGCGCGAGTTCATCGGCGGGGCGGCGGGGCTGGGTCTGCTGGCGGCGGCCGGGACGGCCAGCGCGCGGGGCCTGGCCTACAAGCCGGGCTTCTCGACGACCGAGACGCCGACGCCGAAGAAGGACATCACCAGCTACAACAACTTCTACGAATTCGGGGTCAACAAGGAGGATCCGTCCGAGAACGCCGGATCGCTCAAGACCCGCCCGTGGACGGTCCGTGTCGACGGCGAATGCGAGAAGCCGGCCAGCTTCGCGATCGACGACCTGATCAAGGGACAGAAGCTGGAGGAGCGCATCTACCGCATGCGCTGCGTCGAGGGCTGGTCGATGGTGATCCCGTGGGTGGGCTTCCCGCTCAAGGACCTGCTGGCCCAGGTCAAGCCGACCTCGAAAGCCAGGTTCGTCGCCTTCGAGACCCTGATGCGGCCGTCCGAAATGCCGGGCCAGCGCTGGGACACCCTGGCCTGGCCCTATCGCGAGGGCCTGCGGATCGACGAGGCGGTCCATCCGCTGACCATCCTGGCCGTGGGCCTGTACGGCGACGTCCTGCCCAACCAGAACGGCGCGCCGCTGCGGCTGGTCGTCCCCTGGAAGTACGGCTTCAAGGGCGCCAAGTCGATCGTGCGGATCAGCCTGGTCGAGAAGCAGCCCGCCACCGCCTGGAACGTGCTGGCCCCGCGCGAATACGGCTTCTATTCCAACGTCAATCCGGCCGTGGACCATCCGCGCTGGTCGCAGGCCACCGAGCGCCGCATCGGCGAGTTCCGCCGCCGCGAGACCCTGCCGTTCAACGGCTACGGCCAGTATGTCGCCGACCTCTATCGCGGCATGGACCTGAAGCGGAACTTCTGATGGACGCCTCGGTGAAGCGGGCGGCCAGGAGCAAGCGCCCCTCGAAAACCCGGGACAACCTGGTCTACGCCGCCGTCTGGCTGGCCTGTTTCGCGCCGCTGGCCTGGCTGGCCTGGCGGGCGTTCAGCGGCGACCTGGGGGCCAATCCGATCGAGGTCGTGATCCGCCAGATCGGCGTCTGGGGCTTGCGCCTGCTGCTGGTCGGCCTGGCGATCACCCCGGCCGCCCGGATCCTAAAAAGGCCGCGCCTGGTCCGCTTTCGCCGCACGATCGGCCTGTTCGCCTTCAGCTATGTCTGCCTGCACCTGCTGACCTATGTCGGCGTCGACCTGTTCTTCGACTGGGGGCAGCTGTGGAACGACATCCTCAAGCGGCCCTTCATCACCCTGGGCATGGCCGGCTTCGTGCTGCTGGTCCCGCTGGCCGTGACCTCGACCAACGGCTGGGTCATCCGCCTGGGCCGGGCGAGCTGGCAAAGGCTGCACGGGCTGATCTACCTGATCGTCCCGCTGGGCGTGGTTCACTACTACCTGCTGGTGAAGGCCGACCACCGGCCGCCGCTGGTCTATGCGGCGGTCCTGGCGGTGCTGCTGGGCTGGCGGCTGTGGGACGCGTGGCAGCGGCGTCGCGCTTAGACGCTAATCAGTTGCGTCAGAACATCTCCTCTTCCGGATCCCGAGCCTGGTCGCGTTTCCACCAGCCGCCCAGCTTCGCGCCGCCGCACGGGCCCTTCTGGGTCAGCGTCACCTGGTCGGCGCTGAAGGACGCGTCCAGCCGGCAGGCGTCGGGGCCCGTCCCGGTCAGCGGGAAAGCCACGATGGTCTGGCCCGGCGCCGTCTTCACCGGCCGGGTGTCGTCCGTGAAGCCCTGGGACATGTTCACGTCGGCCAATTGGTAGGCGAAGTCCAGACCGGTCGGCGTGGCCTTGATGCGCAGGAAGTCCTGGCCGCGCACATAGATCCCGCTGAGCCGGAAGGCCGGATTTCTCAGCACCGCGATGCGGTCGGCGTGGATGGTCCGCAGGCAGGGCAGGGCGGTCTCGTCGTCGGTGCATAGGATCCCGCCCCCGCTCACCCCGGGCGGCTCCAGGGCGCGCGCCCCGACCCAGCCGCGCTGGTTCATCTTCACATAGGCGGCGATCTTGCCATCCCAGGCCTTCTGCGCCTCGCCATAGGCCTTGGCCAGGTCCTCGTCCTGGCGTGACAGCTGCGGGTCCTTGCAGATCAGCTTTTCGACCTTGGTGCGGGCCTTGGCGCAGTCGAAGCTGGCGGCGCTGGCCAGCGACGGGACGAGGGCGGCCAGGAGCAGGACCGCGAGGGCGGCGAGACGGGTCATGGGTTTACTCCCCGAGATAGGGCGACTTGGCCGGATCGCGCCGGAAGGCGCGGGAGTCCGCGCCCCGCTCGCAGACCTCCGTCTTCGGCGCGGAGAGGGTGGCGGCGTCCTGGGTGAAGGTCAGGACGCGCGGGCAGCCGGCGTCGTCGAAGCGCAGCTTGCCCGATGCGTCGACGTCGCCCTCGGCCTGCAGCAGCATGTTCCCCTTGGGATCGGGGCAGAGATAGAGTTCGACCCCGATGCCGGCGTCCGGATAGCTCGGCGTCACGTCCAGGTAGACGCCATCTTTCGGGCAGTTTCCGGCGACATAGCGGCCCATCCACTTCAGGCTGGGATGGGTCAGGAAGGTCAGGCGGCGCTCGTAGTCCTGCTTCAGGCAGGCGACGTCGGCCTTGCAGATGCCGTTGCGGTCCTTGAGCCACTCCCGCTGTTCGTTGCGGATGAAGACCGGCCAGTTTCCCGCCGGCCACAGGCCCTGGGCGGTCTTGAACGCCGCGGCCACCTGGTCGTCCAGCTTGGAGACCGCGGCGTCCTTGCAGATCGCCTTCTCGGTCGGCGTGCCGGCCCTGGCGCAGTCAAAGCTGGCGGCCCGGGTCGCCGTCGGCGCGGCAAGCCAGACCAGGGCGGCGACGCCGACCCAATACGCGACACGAACCATTCGGAACCCTCCCGGACCGACGCCCGGGCAACTTAAACGATAACCGCGTTATCCGATAGGCTTGGCCTTGGCGGCTTCCTTCGTCGCGTAGTCCTGGGCCTGGCGCACGATGCGCAGCACGTTGCCGCCCCAGATCGCCGCCACGTCGGCGTCGGTATAGCCGGCGGCCTTCAGCCGGGCGGTGACCTTGGGCAGGTCGGCGACGTCCTCGAAGCCGACCACTCCGCCGCCGCCGTCCCAGTCGGCGCCGACGCCCACGTGCTCGGGGCCGACCACCTTCAGGGTGTGGGTCAGGCTGGCCATGAAGTCCTCGAAGCTGGCGCGCACGGGCGGGAACTTGGCGTCGACCTCGGCGCGCTTCTTCAGATAGGCCACCATTTCGGCCTCGGTCGCCGTCTCGCTGTCGGGCGCGGTCCCAAGGGCTTTCAGCGCGGCCACGCGCTCGGGGCTGGCGGCGGTGTTCTTCAGATAGACCGAGTTGATGCAGATCACCCCGCCGGCGTCGGCGATCTTCTTCAGCCGGCCGTCGTCCAGGTTTCGTGGATGGTCGTAGATCGCCTTGGCCCCGGAGTGCGAGGCGATGATCGGGACCTTCGACAGTTGCACGGCCTGGTCGACCACGTCGTCGGAGGCGTGGCTGACGTCGATCAGTATGCCCAGGCGGTTGGCCTCGGCCAGCCAGCGCAAGCCCAGCGGCGAGAAGCCGTGCCAGATCGGCTTGTCGGTCGAGCTGTCGGCGAACTGGTTGTTCTTGAAGTGCACCGGCCCGGCCATGCGCACGCCGGTGGCGTGGAAGGTCCGCATCAGGGTGAGGTCCTCACCCATGGGCCAGCTGTTCTCCATGCTCTGGAAGACGAACTTCTTGCCGGCCTTGTTGATCCGCTCGGCGTCGTCGGCGGTGTAGGCCAGCTCGAACCTGTCGGCGTGGGCGGCCACCATCTCGCGGATCTCCGTCGCGCGCTCCAGGGCGAAGTCGCGGGCCTGGCGATAGCCCTCGGCGGTCAGGTCGCCCTGGGCCGTGTAGATCACGAAGAACCCGCCATCCAGGCCGCCGGCGTCCATGCGCGGCAGGTCGACCTGGGTGCCGTCGGCCCTGACCGCGTGCCGCTCGACCATGCTCCAGCCCTGGCGCGCGAAGTGCTCGGGCGTGTCGAGGTGGGTGTCCAGGGTCAGGACCCGCTCGTGCAGGGCGCGGTCGGCCTTGGAGACCGGCGCCTCGGCGGCGTGGGCCGTGGTGGCGAGCAAGGCGGCGGAGCCGAACAGGGCGGTCAGCAGGCGAGTCATCTGGGCTCCGACGCGAGGCATGCGGCGGCCACGCTCGGGGATCGGGACGGCGGGGTCAAGATCAGGGCGGCGGAGTTGGGGACAGGCCCATGGGCCTGTCCCCGGCCGTGGCTCAGTAGAACGCCCCGTAGATGACGTCCTCGATCCGACCGGTGCGGGTGTCGACCAGCAGCAGGTCGGGTCCGTAGCGCACCCAGCGATAGCCCCAGGGCGGGCCCTCCAGCCCCATGCGCCAGTAGTCCTCGTAATAGTAGCCCGGCGCCAGGAACAGCGGCGGCAGCACCAGGCCGATGGTCCAGCGGCGATAGCGATAGCCGCGCGGATAGCGCCAGCGCGGCCCGCGGATCGGCCGGAAGCCGGGCGGACGGCCCGCGCCGGGACGGTGTGGGCCCAGGGGCGGCGGTCCGCCGGGACGCGGCGGCGGGCGATGGCCGCCCGGCGGGCGTGGCCTGGGCGGCGGCTTGGGCATGGGCCTGGGCGGCGGGCCGGGCGGCGGGCCGGGCGAGGGGCGCGGCGGCGGTCCTGAGCCGGAAGGCGGACGTCCGCCGCCCGGATGGCCTCCGCCCGGATGGCCGCCGCCGGGCCTGCCGTGCTGTTCGTTCGACTGGGCCAGGCCGATCCCGGGGATCAGAAGGCCCAAGGCGGAGGCCAGGAGAAGACGCCGATGCATCGCAATCCTCCAAAAAGCCCCCCGGCTGTGATTCGACTATAGGCTGTATGTCGAAATCGGGAAGAGGCCCGGGCCGCGGCTTCAGAACAGCCCCAGCGCCTTGAAGCTGGCCACGCCGTCGCGGCCGACCACCAGGTGGTCGTGGACGCTGATCTTCAGCGCCTTGCCGGCCTCGACGATCTGCTTGGTCATCTCGATGTCGGGCCGCGAGGGGGTGGGGTCGCCGCTGGGATGGTTGTGCAGCAGGATGATGTTGCTGCTCGACAGCTCCAGCGCCCGGCGCATCACCTCGCGCGGATAGACCGGGGCGTGGTCGACGGTGCCGTGGTTCATCACCTCGTCGGCGATCAGCTGGTTCTTGTTGTCGAGGAACAGGACGCGGAACTGCTCGCGCGGTTCGTTGGCCAGGGCGACGCGGACATAGCCCAGCAGCGCCGTCCAGGACGAGATCACGGTCCGCTTGGCGATCTTGTCGCGGCCGGCCCGCAGGGCGGCCTCGTGCAGCAGCTTCAGGTCGATCGCGGCGGTCTCGCCGACCCCCGGCACGGTCTTCATTTCCTCGATCGAGGCCGAGATGGTCGCCCCGAACGAGCCGAACCGGGCCAGCAGCGCCTTGGCCATCGGCTTGACGTCGCCGCGGGCGAAGGTCCGGAACAGGTACAGCTCCAGCAGTTCGTAGTCGGGCAGGGCGGCCAGGCCGCCGGCCTTGGCCCGTTCGCGCAGGCGCTCGCGATGGCCCAGCCGATGGGCGGCCGGGCCCTTGGCGAGCGGACTCTTGGCCGGCGCGTCGACCGGGGCGGCGTCGGCCACGCCCGGCGGGGTCGCCTTCAGGGATCTGCCGCTGACCATCGCACCCCCGCCTTGCGAGAGCGAATTAGGCCAGATCAATTGAGGGTTGTCTAGCCTCAGCCGCCCAGGATCGCCGGCTGGAACAGGCCCGCCGGCGAGGCGGTGAACACCTCGTAGCCGTCCTCGGTCACGCCGATCGAGTGCTCGCACTGGGCCGACAGCGACTTGTCGCGGGTCACGGCCGTCCAGCCGTCGCCCAGCACCTTCACCGCCGGCTTGCCCAGGTTCACCATCGGCTCGACGGTGAAGAACATGCCCGGCTTCAGCACCGCGCCCTGGCCGGGGCGGCCGAAGTGCAGGATGTTGGGCGCGTCGTGGAACACCTTGCCCAGGCCGTGGCCGCAGAAGTCGCGCACCACGCTGCAGCGCTGGGCCTCGACATAGGACTGGATGGCGTAGCCGATGTCGCCCAGGGTCGCGCCCGGTTTCACCGCGTCCAGGCCGCGCTTCATGCCTTCGTAGGTGATCTCGACCAGGCGGCGGGCGCGGGGGCCCACCTCGCCGACGCCGTACATCCGCGAGGTGTCGCCGTGCCAGCCGTCGACGATCACGGTGACGTCGATATTGACGATGTCGCCTTCGCGTAAGCTCCACTCGCCGGGGATGCCGTGGCAGACCACGTGGTTGCGCGAGATGCAGACCGTCTTGGGATAGCCGCGATAGAACAGGCAGGCGGGCAGGGCGCCGTGGTCGAGGATGAACTCGCGGGCCAGGGTGTCCAGGTGGTCGGACGACACGCCGGGCACGACGTGCGGGATCAGCATGTCCAGGCACTCGGCCGCCAGCTTGCCGGCGCGGCGCATGCCCTCGAAGTCCGCGGGCTTGTGGATCTTGATCGCGCCGGTGCGGGTCTCGGCTTCGATCTCGGTCACGTCTTCGAGGGTCATGGCGGTGGTCTCAAACTAACGGCGCGTCCCGCCCCCTTGGAGGGATATGGGGGATGCGCCGGGAAATACGGATTTCGTCGGGGCTTATGTCGCAACGATAGCACAGAACTTCAACGCCCGCCTCCGCCGCGTCGCGCAAGCCCTGCGCATAGACCGGATCCAGGTCCTCGCAGGCGGCGAAGCTGTCGCAGTCGGTGCGCTGGACCACGAACAGCTGCACGGCCCGCGCGCCCCTGGCCACCTCGGCGGCCAGGTCCTTCAGGTGCCTGGCGGAGCGCGCCGCCACGCAGTCGGGGAACTCGGCCAGGGTCCCGTCGCGGCGGTAGTGGCAGTTCTTGACCTCCAGCCAGCAGGGCGGACGGTCGGGGTGGGTCAGCAGGAAGTCGACGCGGCTGGCCTCGCTGTACTTCACCTCCGGGCGGATCACGGCGTAGCCGGACAGCTCGGGAATCGCATCGGCCGCCAGGGCCTCGGCGACCAACCTGTTGGGGTTCATGGTGTTGACGCCGACCAGGCCGATGCCCCCTTCGGCTTGCGGCGCCTCGACCAGCTGCAGCGTCCAGGGCAGCTTGCGCTTGGGATCGCCCGACCACGACACCCACGCGCCCAGCCCAGCGTCCTTGAGGCCCAGCATGGCGCCGGGGTTCGGACAGTGGGCGGTGATCTCGCGCCCGTCGTCCAGCACCATGTCGACGAAGAAGCGCTTGTAGCGCTGGACGACAACGCCGCGCGCCATCGGTTGCGGGAGGAGCATGGGGGCCTTAAGTCGATCGGTGAACCTGCGCTGCTTTGCGCAAAGTCCTCGTCCTTCGACAAGCTCAGGATGAGGACTTTGGTCTGGCGGCCGTGAAATTCGCCCTCACCCCGAGCCTGTCGCCAAGACGGGTTGGGGGCGAGGGCGCGCCCAAGGAGCCTCCCGCATGGTCGATCGTGTCACCGCCGCCGTCCTGATCATCGGCGACGAGATCCTGTCGGGCCGCACCCAGGACGTGAACCTCAACGCCATCGCCAAGTACCTGGCGACCTACGGCGTCGACCTGTGCGAGGCGCGGGTCGTGCCCGACGTCGAGCAGGAGATCGTCGAGGCGGTCAACGCCCTGCGGGCCCGCTACGACTACGTGGTCACCACCGGCGGCATCGGCCCCACCCATGATGACATCACCGCCGATTCGGTGGCCAAGGCCTTCGGCGTCGCCGCGCCCGAGCATCCCGAGATCATGGCCATGCTGCGCGAGCGCTGGGGCGAGCCCAACGCCGCGCGCCGCCGCATGGCCCACGTGCCCGAGGGCGGCACGCTGGTGAAGAACCCGGTGCAGGGTCCCCCCGGCTTCCAGATCGGCAACGTCTTCGTGCTGGCGGGCGTGCCGGCGATCATGCGCGGCATGCTGGGCGACGTCGGTCCGCGCCTGCGCACCGGGGCGGTGGTGATCAGCCGGACCGTCCGCGTCACCGGCACGGGCGAGGGCACGATCGCCGCGCCGCTGGAAGCGGTGGCCAAGGCCCATCCGGACCTGTCGATCGGAAGCTATCCGTTCTTCGCCCCGCCCGATGTCTACGGCGCCAGCCTGGTGATCCGCGGCCGCGATCCGGCCGAGGTCGACGCGGCGGTGGAGGCGCTGGTGACGGCGCTGGAGGAGGTCGGCGTGACCGGGATCGAGCGGCTGGAGGCGGGGGACTAGCGGCCTCTTTCCTCCGAAAAGTCAGGCCACGTCCGCTGTGTCGTCCGGCTCGACCAGGGTCTTGGCGACATTGAGGATCGCCTTGCGCCCCTTGGGCGTGGCCTGGCCGTAGGCGCGCAGCAGGTCGATGGCGCCCGGCGTCGACAGCGCCGTCAGCATGGCCACGTCCTGCTCGGCGACGACGTCCTCGCCCACCAGGCTGCCGACCGTGGTCTGCAGCTTGGCGGCGATGCGCACCAGCATCGAGGCCGAGACCCGGTTGGTTCCGCGCTCGTATTTCTGGACCTGCTGGAAGGTCAGGCCCAGAACCTGGGCCAACTCATCCTGGCTGATCTTCATGTGGCGGCGCTGGACCCGGATGCGGGTGCCCACCGCGACGTCGATAGGATCTGGACCAGTGGGCGTATTCAAAGGGCGTCCCCCCGCTGAAATGGCGATCTCGGAACTATCGGCTTGGCCTTGGCCAGCCGCAATGCATTCTTGCACCGTACGCGGCGCGTCGGGCGCGGGCGACGATCGTTTTCGAGTATGATGGACAGGCCTTCGATCCCTTCGACGCCCAAGATCGAACTGCTCACACAGCGCGAGCGGGAGGCCCTGCGCTGGGTCGCCGAGCACAGGCTTTCCAAGGAAATCGGACCGCTGATGGGGGTTTCCAAGTCGCGCGCCGACGCCCTGGTCGAAAGCGCCTGCCGCAAGCTGGGCGTCAGCGGCCGGCGCGCCGCGGCCCGGGTGCTGGCCGCCCATGATCATGTCGGGCCGCCCGCCGCCCGCGCCGCCCCGGAGAGCGATCCCCCCGGCTATGGGACTGAATCCCACAGCGACTCAATGGGACTGTCGCGGGGCCCGCCATCGTCGTCCGATGCCGTCTCGACCTTCCAAGAGACGGACCAAGATCGTGAAGATGAGCGTGGTGAACGACAACGACGTGACCAGCCTGGCGGGGACCCGCCTGGGCCTTCTGGTGCGCAAGGCGCTGCAGATCCGCGAGGCGGTGGACAATTTCGACCGCGACTGGCCGCCGCTGGCGAACCGGCCGCCGATGCCGGGCTTCGCCTGGACGGAGCTGGAGCGCCAGCTGCTGAGCCTGGCGCCGGACGCCCTGTCGCCGATGGTCCGCGACCTGGTCTCGGCGGTGCGCAAGGAGGCGGCCCCCAAGCCGCCGGAGATGGTGCTGCGCGAGATCCTGATCATCACGGCCACCCTGCTGGACGAAACCTTCCACGCGAAATGGCACGAGGCCTGGGCGGAGGGTACGACCATGTCCTGAGCCCCGCCGTCCGCGTGCTGTTCGTCCTCGCCATCGCCGCCGCCTGCAGCCTGCTGGTCGGCGGCCTCCTGGGGACCCGGCAAGTCGCCCATTTCTTCCAAGTCCTGCGTCACGGCTGACCCTCGGGGCTGAACCCCGCGACGGGCGCCGGGCGTCCGTCATCAACAATGCGCCTTCGGGCGCTGGGGGAGCATCGTCACATGAAACGCCGCATCGTCGCCGAGCGACTGGCCAACCACCTGTTCACCACCGAGGAGGCCGTGGACAACACCCTGGCCCTGATGGGCGACCTGATCGCCGCCATGCCGCGCGCGCGACTCGAGGCGGGCCTGGCCGCCGGTGTCGGCCAGCGGGCCGTGGACCGCGTGCTGGAAGCCGCCTCGGGCATGGCCAACGCCCGCCGCTCGCTGATCGCCGCCCATGAGGCGCTGGCGGAAGCCAAGGACCAGGTCGGACTGCGCCGCGTCACCCTGGTGGGCGGTGGCGACAAGGGCGAGGGCGACATTCCGCGCACCGGCCACCTGCACGCGGTCAAGAGCGCCTGACCGATCGCGAGGCCCTTGGCCCGGCCTCGATTCGTGAGACACATGTCGCTCCTGGCGCGGGGCGACATGTTTCACTTCTCCAGCTTCTTCTCGATCCTGCCGACCCAGATCGCGGCCATGGTCATGCTGGCGATCTGCGCCCTGGCCCTGCTGGTCGGCCGGCGCCTGGAGCGCGGCCTGGCCGTGGTCACGGTCGCCGCCTGGTTCCTCTCGGCCGCCGTCCAGTCCCCCGACCGCGCCGCGGTGCAGTGGGGCATCTTCACGGTCGATATCGTCTACCTGCTGATCCTGGTCGCCCTGTGCACGTTCGAGCGCCGTGTCTGGATCCTGTTCATGACCGCCTTCCAGCTGCTGGTGGTGCTGACCCACGTGGCCTTCATGATCGACGGGACCCTGATGCAGTGGGGCTTCTTCTCCGCCTACTACCTGTGGAGCGACGCCCAGCTGGCGGCCTTCGCGGTGGGCGTGGCGCAGGCGGCTTGGGGGCGATGGAAGGCCAGGAAGGCCTGATGGTGCGGGCGGCCGGGGTCGAACCGGCATAGCCTTGCGGCTGACAGATTTTAAGTCTGTTGCGTCTACCAGTTTCGCCACGCCCGCGCTGGTCCTGCCCGTATAGGATGGGCGAAGAGGCTCGCCAAGGGCGGGCGTGGGGGCGGGCGCTCGGCTTCGGGGCGCCAAGCGGAAACGCGACCGTTACGGCTCGACGCGGGGCCGACGCGTGATAGCGTCGCCGTCCTCGATCGTGCGTGGACTGGGGATGGTGATCATGCAGCGTGAACTGGCCGCTCTGGCGGTCCTGGCGGCGGCCTGCGCCGCGTCCCTGGCGCCCGTCACGGCCCAGGCGGCCGAGGTCGAGGTGGTGCGCGCCGCGCGGCTGCTCGACGTGGCCACGGGCAAGTATCTCGACAGGCCGCAGGTGGTGATCACCGACGGGCGGATCTCGGCGGTGGGCAAGGCGGGCGACGCGGTTCCGGCCGGGGCCTCGGTGGTCGACCTGCCCGACGCGACCCTGCTGCCGGGCCTGATCGACATGCACGTGCACCTGGACAGCGTCGCCGAAATCGGCGGCTACAACGGCCTGCAGTATAGCGACGCCTTCTGGAGCGTGGTCCAGACCGCCAACGCCAAGCGCACGCTGGAAGCCGGCTTCACGACCGTGCGCAATGTCGGTTCGGAGAACTTCGACGACGTGGGCCTGCGCGAAGCGATCGACGAAGGCTATGTGCCCGGCCCGCGCATCGTCACCGCCACCTACGCCATCGGGGCGACCGGCGGGCACTGCGACCAGACCTTCTTCCCGCCGTCGATGAACCAGAAGAGCCCCTACAACGTCGACAGCCCCGACGAGGGGCGCAAGGTCGTGCGCACGCTGAAGAAGTACGGCGCCCAGGTGATCAAGATCTGCGCGACGGGCGGGGTGTTCTCGCACGGCGACGAGCCCGGCCAGCAGCAGCTGACCCTGGCCGAGATGCAGGCGATCGTCGACGAAGCCCACATGGCCGGGCTGAAGGTCGCGGCCCACGCCCACGGCGCGGCGGGGATCAAGGACGCCATCCGCGCCGGCGTCGACACCATCGAGCACGCCAGCCTGGTCGACGACGAGGGCATCAAGCTGGCCGTCCAGAAGGGCGCCTACTTCTCGATGGATATCTACAACACCGACTACACCCAGGCCGAGGGCGCCCGGAACGGCGTGCTGGAGGACAATCTGCGCAAGGACCGCGACATCGGCGAGGTGCAGCGCGAGAACTTCCGCAAGGCGCTGAAGGCCGGGGTGAAGATGATCTACGGCACCGACGCCGGGGTCTATCCGCACGGGACCAACGGCAAGCAGTTCGCGGTGATGGTCCGCTATGGCGCGACCCCGCTGCAGGCGATCCAGGCCGCGACGATCACCGCGTCCCAGGCCCTGGGCCGCGAGAAGGACGTCGGCCAGGTGGCCGTCGGCCGCTACGGCGACCTGATCGGGGTGTTCGGCGATCCGCTGGAGGACATCACGACCCTGGAGGAGCCGGTGTTCGTGATGAAGGGCGGGGCGGTGGTCGTGCGCCCCTAGATTGTTGCTCTGCTACACAATGTCGCGGCGGTAGCGGCGGGGAGTTAACGCCAAGGTTTCACGCGAATGCTAGGCCATTGCCTTGTCGTTCTTTGGAGCCGCTCCGGACCATGGGCCTGACCTCCGCTCACCGCGCGTTCCGCCGGACCATGACCCTGATCGCTGGCGGCAATCCGCTATGCACGGCGCTGCTGGCCATCGTCCAGGCGGTGGAGGCCGAGGATCCGAGCACCGTCTGCAGCATCCTGCTGCTCGACGCGCCGGGCGAACGCCTGCTGCTCGGTGCGGCCCCGAGCCTTCCCGATTTCTACAACCAGGCCATTCACGGCGTGCGGATCGGGCCCTCCGCGGGCTCGTGCGGCACCGCCGCCTTCACCGGCCGCCGGGTGATCGTCGAGGACATCCAGACCGACCCGCTGTGGGTGGACTACAAGGTGCTGGCCGCCGAGGCGGGCGTCGCCGCCTGCTGGTCCGAACCGATCCGCAACGCCAGCGGCAAGGTGGTCGGCACCTTCGCCCTCTACCACCGCCAGCCCAGCACCCCCAGCGAGGAGGACGTGTCCTTCATCGAGGCAGCGGCCGAGCTGGCGGCGATCGCCATCGACCGGCAGCGGGCCGAGGACACCCTGATCGCCAGCGAGGCGCGCGCCCTGCGCGCCGCCCAGAGCGCCCTGGAGACGGCCAGCAACCTCTCCACCTTCTTCGAGGTGTCGCTGGACATGCTTTGCATCCGCGACCTGGAGGGGCGGTTCGTCAAGCTGAACAAGGCCTGGGAGACGGTGCTGGGCTATTCGGTCGAGGAGCTGGTGGGCGCGCCGCTGCAGCCCCTGCTCCATCCCGACGACGTCGCCGCGACCAGGGCGCACATGTCGAGGGCCAACAGCCTGGGCGAGGTGGCCGGCTTCGTGAACCGCTACCGCCGCCGCGACGGCGAGTATCGCCAGCTGGAGTGGCGCGCGCGACGGTCGGGCGACCTGATCTTCGGCGTCGCCCGCGACGTCACCGAGCGGCTGCGCGACGAGGCCGACATGGCCGCGGCCCGCAGCGCCGCCGAAGCCGCCAACCAGGCCAAGAGCGACTTCCTGGCCAATATGAGCCACGAGATCCGCACGCCGCTGAACGGCGTCATCGGCATCGCCGCGACGCTGGGCGAGACATCCCTGACCCCCGCCCAGCGCGAGATGGTCGACCTGATCCGCTGCTCCGGCGCGACCCTGGAGCGCCTGGTGTCGGACATCCTCGACGTCTCCAAGATCGAGGCCGGCCAGATGACCCTCGAGACGGGCGTGTTCGACCTGGAGCGCGCCCTCGACGGGCCGCTGGACGTCACCCGCCTGCGCGCCGAGGACAAGGGGCTGCTGTTCCGGGTCGAGCGCGGCGAGAGCGCCCGCGGGGCCTTCCTGGGCGACAGCGTCCGCATCGGCCAGGTGCTGGGCAACCTGCTCTCCAACGCCCTGAAGTTCACCGACCAGGGCGAGATCGTGGCCCGCATCGAGGTCGAGCCCGCGGAGGACCGGCCGGCGGACGGCGGGGCGGACGCCCGCCTGGTCCTCGAGGTCGAGGACACCGGCGTCGGCTTCGACGCGGCGCAGGGCGAGATGATCTTCCAGCGTTTCAGCCAGGCGGACTCGACGATCACCCGCCGCTTCGGCGGCACCGGCCTGGGCCTGTCGATCAGCAAGACCCTGGTCGAGATGATGGGGGGCGAGATCTCGGCGCGATCACGTCCGGGAAGCGGCAGCCTGTTCCGGGTGGTCCTGCCGCTGCGGCGGACCGACGGCCAGGACCTCGACGTCGCCGGCGAGACCGGGGCCGGCGCGGCGCCGGGCGACCGGCCCGAGGGGCTCCGCGTGCTGCTGGCCGAGGACCATCCCGTCAACCAGAAAGTGGTGCAGCTGATCCTGGAGCCTCACGGCGTCGAGGTCACGGTGGTCGACAACGGCGCCCTGGCGGTCGAGGCGTTCAAGACCGGGGCCTATGACCTGATCCTGATGGACATGCAGATGCCGGTGATGGACGGCCTGGCCGCGACGCGGGCCATCCGCCGGATGGAGCAGCATGGCCGGGCCGGCGCGCCCATTCCGATCGTCATGCTCAGCGCCAACGCGATGACCCACCACCGCCAGGACGCCCTGCTGGCGGGCGCCGACCTGCACCTGGCCAAGCCGGTCACCGCGGCCGACCTGATCAACGGAATCGGCCAGGCGCTGGACGGGCGCGAGCGCCGCGCGGTCTGAAAGCGGGCGGTTCGGCTTCACCTTTGGCCCGGCAGCGCCTAAATCGTGCGGCTCGCGGCGTTCGCGCCGACCGACCCTCCGCTCCAAGGCCGCGCCCGTGATCACCTTCGAAGACGTCTCCAAGACCTATGCCGGGTCCGGCAAGCAGGCAGGCGACCGCGCCGCCCTGGCCGGGGTCAGCCTGTCGGTCGCGCCCGGCGAGGTGTTCGGGGTGATCGGGGCCTCGGGGGCGGGCAAGTCCACCCTGATCCGGCTGATCAACGGCCTGGAGACGCCGTCGGGCGGCAAGGTCGTCGTCGACGGCGACGACGTCGCGGCCTTGGGCGTCGAGGGCCTGCGGTCCCTGCGCCGGCGGGTCGGCATGATCTTCCAGCACTTCAACCTGCTGTCATCCAAGACCGTGGCCGGCAATGTCGCCTTTCCGCTGAAGCTGGCCGGTCGTCCGGACGCCGAGGTCAAGGCCCGCACCGCCGAGCTGCTGGCGCGGGTGGGCCTCGCCGACTTCGCCGGCAAGTATCCGGCCCAGCTGTCGGGTGGCCAGAAGCAGCGGGTCGGCATCGCCCGCGCCCTGGCCACCGGTCCCAAGGTGCTGCTGTGCGACGAGGCCACCAGCGCCCTGGACCCCGAGACCACCGAGCAGATCCTGGACCTGGTCTCGGGCCTCAATCGCGAGCTGGGGCTGACGATCGTGCTGATCACCCACGAGATGGACGTGGTCCGCCGCGTCTGCGACCGGGTGGCGGTGCTGGAGGGCGGCAGGGTGGTCGAGACCGGCCCGGTGGAGGCGGTGTTCCTGCACCCGGCCAGCGCCACGGCCCGACGGTTCGTGATGGAGGCGGATGGCGTGCCCGGCGAGGCCGGCGCCGCGGTCGACGGCCGCGTGGTCCGCCTGACCTTCCGCGGCGAGGCCACCTACAGGCCGATCCTGGGCGCCGTGGCCCGCGAGACCGGCGTCGACTATTCGATCCTGGGCGGCCGCATCCACCGCCTGCGCGAGACGCCCTATGGCCAGCTGACCCTGTCCCTGACCGGCGGCGATGTCGAGGCGGCGATCGCCCGGTTCAAGGCCGACGGCGTCCGGGTCGACCTGGTCACGGAGGCGGGCCGATGAGCGCGTTCATGGACAATATCGACTGGGCCGAGATCGGCCAGGCGACGCTCGACACCCTGTCGATGCTGGGCGGTTCAATGGTGCTGACGGTGATCCTGGGCCTGCCGCTGGGCGTGATCCTGTTCCTGACGGGACCCGGCCAGATGCTGCGCAACCGGCTGGCCAACGGCGTGCTGTCGCTGGTGATCAACATCCTGCGCTCGGTGCCGTTCGTGATCCTGCTGATCGTGATGATCCCGCTGACCGTGGCGCTGGTGGGGACCTCGCTGGGCGTGGCGGGGGCGATCCCGCCGCTGGTGGTCGGCGCGGCGCCGTTCTTCGCCCGTCTGGTCGAGACCGCCCTGCGCGAGGTGGACAGGGGCGTGATCGAGGCCAGCTTCGCCATGGGCGCCAGGCGCCGGCAGGTGGTGTTGGGCGCGCTGCTGCCGGAAGCCATGCCGGGGCTGATCGCGGCGGCGACGGTCACGGCCATCGCCCTGGTGTCCTACACCGCCATGGCCGGCGTGGTCGGGGCCGGCGGCCTGGGGGACCTGGCCATCCGCTTCGGCTACCAGCGCTTCCAGACCGACGTGATGGTGGTGACCGTGGTGCTGCTGCTGGTGCTGGTCCAGGCGCTGCAGATGGTCGGCGACGCGGTGGTGCGGAAGGTCTCGCACCGCTGACGCTTTGCGTCCTTCGAGGCCCGCTGCGCGGGCGCCTCAGGATGAGGAGCGATGTGATCGCTGCTCCGCAGGATTCCTCATCCTGAGGTGCGAGGCGTAGCCGAGCCTCGAAGGACGCACGGCGTTCCCATCCCGCGATGCGATCGGTAGAACGCCCCCATGACCGACAACGACATCCCCATCCTGTCCGCCCCGCCGCCGGAGCACTGGGACGAAAGTTTCGCCCAGGGCCTGGTCGGCAAGATCATGCTGGTGAACCTGACCTTCCTCGACGCCGAGGGCGAGCTGGAAGGCCGCGAGGCGTTCTACGGCGTGGTGATCACCGCCGACGCGGAGGCAGGGATTCTGCTCGACCTGCTGGGCCCGCAGGACGGCGACACCACCACCCTGCCGCCCCAGACCTCGAACATAACGGCGGCCAAGCCAGGCCTCTATCCGCTGACCGGCGGCGAGACGGTGGAGAACCCGGACTTCCTGTCCAGCTGGACCATCGCCGGACCGGAAGAGCCGGCGAACGACGAGGACGCATGAGCGACCAGCCTCAGCCGGAATGGGATCAGGCCTTCGCCGACGCCTTGCTTGGCAAGACGGTGATCGTGGGCTTGACCTATGTAAACGACGCCGACGAGGTGACTCGCCGCGTGCAGATACATGGTGTGATCGGCCTCGCGGACCGCACGGAGGGCGTCCGGCTGGATCTGCAAGGCGTGAAAGCGGGCCAAACCTACTGGCTGCCGCCGCAGGTCGACAACTTCGAACCGGCCGCGCCCGGCGTCTATCGCCTTAAGGAAACCGGAGCGGAAGTGGTTGATCCCGATTTCATCTCGACATGGACCATCCACGCGCCAGCTACGGCCAACGATTAGCCCTGGTCGAATGGAAACGGCAGCCGCCCCGCCTTGAACAAGATCTGCGGGTTCTCGTCGTAGTCGCCCAACTCGACGTCGGCCGAGGCGGCGAAGGCCACGACGCCTTCGCGCAGGGGCGCCAGGCGCTCGGCCTTGCGGCGGGCTTCCTCGGCGTCCTTGCAGCCGACCTGCTGCTCGGCCTTCAGGCCCTTGCCGCGGCCGGCCTTGTAGGCTTGGACGATGTAGACGGTTTCTCGGGCCATCCCTCTCCAGGCGACCTGTTTGGCGGCGAGGTCAAGGCGTGGCGGAAAATGATCCCAAGGCAAAGGGTTCAAGACTCTGCGGCTCCGATCAGGAAAACTGATTCCCGATCCGGCGGGAAACGGGCAATACCCGACCCGTCCAGTCGCCTTAACGGAGTCGTTCATGGTCGCCCGCCGCGCCCTTCTCGTCAGTCTCGCCGTCCTGTCGCTGGCCGCCTGCGGCAAGAAGCCCGCCGCGAGCGCCGGCGACACCCTGACCGTGGCCGCCACCGCCGTGCCCCACGCCGAGGTGCTGGAGTTCATCAAGCCGAAGCTGGCGGCGGAAGGGCTGAAGATCGACATCAAGGTCTTCAACGACTACGTCCAGCCCAACATCCAGGTGGCCGAGAAGCGCCTGGACGTGAACTATTTCCAGACCCTGCCCTATCTGGAGACCTTCAACGCCGACAAGGGCACGACCCTGGTCCCGGTGATCGGCGTGCACATCGAGCCGCTGGGCGCCTATTCGCGCAAGGTCAAGGCGATCGGCGAGCTTCCCGACGGCGCCGTCGTGGCCATTCCCAACGAGGGCAGCAACGAGGGCCGGGCCCTGCTGCTGCTGGCCCGCAACGGCGTCATCACCCTGGGCGATCCCAACAAGGCGTTGTCGACCCTGAAGGACATTACCGCCAACCCGAAGAACCTGAAGTTCAAGGAACTGGAGGGCGCGACCCTGCCGCGCGTGCTGGACCAGGTGGACCTGGCGGTGATCAACACCAACTACGCCCTGGACGCCAAGCTGGATCCGTCCAAGGACGCCCTGCTGATCGAGGACAAGAACAGCCCCTATGTGAACTACCTGGTCGGCCGCCCGGACAACAAGGACGACCCGCGCGTCCAGAAGCTGGCCAAGGCCCTGACCTCGCCCGAGGTGAAGGCGTTCATGGAGCAGAAATACCACGGCGCGGTGGTGCCGGCGTTCTAAGGCAAAGCTCGGGAGCGCCTAATCGGCCGGCCGAAGAGCGCCGCTCGACGGGTCCACGCGCAGCAGGACCGGCCGGTCGAGAGCGCTGTGGGGATTGATCACCGACATCACCAGGGGCGTGGCCTTCATCACGGCCACCGAGGCCCCTTGCGGCGTAAAGACCTCCTGTTCGGGATAGCGCGCCACGAGCATGGCGTTGAGCCGTCGAACCTCCTCGGAGCCGGTGACCTCGACGGCCTCGGCCGCCAGGGACAGGCCGCGAAGATCGGGCCCGTCGCCCTCGTGCCGCCCGATCGCGATCGAAATCCGTGGATCTCGCTGGATGTTGGCCAGCTTTTGCCCGTCACGGGCTATGGCGAAATACAGCGTCAGGCCGTCATGCATGTAGCCGACCAGGGTCGCCTGCGGCCAGCCGTCGGGGCGCAGCGTGGCCACGGCCATGACCCGGTTCTCCGAGAGGATCCGCAACGCGGTCTCCTTGAGGGCTTCGGCGTCGACGCCTGTCGGGTGCATGGTGGCGCTTCCTGCTCGTTCGCCGACCGCGTTCGGCGCGTGGGACCGTGGGGGACCTTGGCGAAGACCGAGCGCGCCAAGGTAGCACAAACGCCGGTCTTCCGCCGGTCGTTGCGGAATCGTGTTCTAGCCTCGCCTGAAATTTCACCGTACATATCAGGGCTGACTTACCCGGAGCGCCCGCCGTGCGACAGTTGATGGCCCCTGACGACGCCCTGGCCGCGGGCCAAACAACTGGCGGGCGCGAGCGCATGCTGGTGCTGGACGTCTGCTCGTCCTCGGGACTGGAGGACTGGTCGCCCGACCTGCAGAAGGCCAAGGTCTACGAACGCATCCTGCTGGACCTGATCCTGGGCCGCCTGGCGCCGGGCGCGCGGCTGGACGAGCAGTCGCTGGCGGCGCGCTACGACGCGGGTCTGGCCGGGGTGCGCGACGCCCTGGGGCGCCTGGCCCTGGAAGGGCTGGTGATCCGCCGCGCCCGCTCGGGCACCACCGTGGCCCCGCTGGACCTGGTCGAGCTGCGCCAGGGCTACGAAGCGCGGGCCCTGATCGAGCCGCATTGCGCCGGCCTGGCCGCCAGGCACGCCAGCAAGGCCGAGGCCGAGGCGATCCGCGCGGCCTTCGACGGCGGCGAGCAGGCGGCCCGCGACCGCGACCTGCCGGCCCTGGTGGCCATGGACCAGCGCTTCCACGCCGCCGTGGCCCGGGCCGGCGGCAACATGGCCCTGGCCCGCATCCTGATCCCCCTGCAGCACAAGGCCGCCCGCTACTGGGTGTTCTCGTTCGGGGCGGCCACCGAGGCCGAGCTGATCGCCGACGTCGAGCAGCACCGCGCCGTGGCCGACGTGATCGCCCGCGGCGACGTCGAGGGCGCCCGGCTGGCCATGATGCGCGTGCTCAACATCATGCCCGAGGCGACCCGGCCGATGGTTCAGGGGTAGGCGCGGCGCGCAGGGGAGGGGGATAGGCCCTCGCCCCATGCCCTCCGAGAAGGCGTGTGTGCCCCCTGTCCGTGGCATGGTTCATCTAATGACGGTGTTAGTATAATTCTTTCTGAAATGTCAGATAACGTTTTGACGAACGTTGCGTAAGGTCTCATTGGCTAGCTTCACCGCCTCATTCGGCGGATCTGGAGCTTTCACGATGTCGATCCGCGCCTGCCTGCTCGCCTCCGCCATGGCCGTCGGTGTCTTCGCCTCGGGCCAGGCTTTCGCGTGGGAGGGGGCCGAGGACGCGCCCCAGGCCGACGCCGTCGATGCGGTGATTGTCCTGGCGCGCGACAAGGCCGGCCTGCTGGAGAAGCAGCCCAGCACCACGGTCTTCGGCCTGGAAAAGCCGCTGCTGGAAACCCCGCGCTCGGCCAGCTTCGTCAGCGACACCACGCTGGAGCGGTTCGGCATCGAGACGATCGACGGCCTGACCGCCGTCTCGCCCGGGACCTACACGGCCAGCTTCTACGGCGTGCCGGGCGCCCTCAACATCCGCGGCACCCTGGCCGAGAACTATTTCCGGGGCTTCAAGCGCATCGAGAACCGCGGCACCTATTCGACCCCGATCGGCGGTGCGGCCCGGATCGAGATCGTGCGCGGCCCGCCGACCCCGATCTACGGCGCGGGCAAGGTCGGCGGCATGCTGAACTTCATCCCCAAGTCGGCGCGCGACGAGGGGCGGTTCCTGACCGACCCCAAGGGCGAGATCACCGCCACCTTCGGCGCCTACGACAAGAAAAACCTGACCGGCCAGGTCGCCCTGCCGGTCAAGCTGGGGGCGGCCGACGGCGGCGTCTACGCCTATGGCGAAATCGATGATTCCAAGAGCTTCTACCGGGGCCTCCACCCCAAGCGCCAGCTGGCCGAGGTGTCGGCCGACTTCGACCTGAACAACGGCTGGAGCACGGCCTTCGGCGGCATGGCCTATCACTCGACCGGCGACATCCAGACGCCGGGCTGGAACCGTCTGACCCAGGACCTGATCGACCACCGGACCTACGTCACCGGCCGCGACACGACCCTGGTCGACGCCGACGGCAACGGCCGGATCACGCCGGGCGAGGTGGGCGTCTATCCGTTCGGCAGCAGCCTCTACCTCCCGTACTACGGCTTTCCCGCCAGCGACGCCAACCACACGCTGGACACCGGGGTGGGGACCACCAGGCTGGACCCGCGCACGGTCTATTTCAGCGCCGCCGACTTCTCCAGGACCCGGACCAACACGCTCTATTTCGACCTGGCCAAGCGGCTCGGCGACGACAGCGTGCTGAAGTTGCAGCTGTTCTACGACGACCAGGAGAACAAGCGCTTCGTTTCGTACGGCTATCCCGCCTGGTTCGACAGCTCAGTCTGGGAGGCGCGGGCCAGCTACGCCTTCAAGCGCGACTTCGGGGCGGTGAGCGCCGAGACCATCGTCGGGGCGGGCTACCGCGACTTCTCGGGCCGCCGGCGCGAGAGCTTCAACAGCGGCATGATCGCCATCGACCGCCGCGACATTTCGGTCGGCGCCCAGCCCAACGACATCATCGACAGCCCGTTCAGCACCGAACCCGCCGGCGTCCAGGGCCTGGAATGGGAGAACGACAACCGGGGCGCCTGGAGCCAGGCGGGCCTGTTCTTCACCAGCGACGTCAAGCTGGGCCAGCGCCTGACCCTGACCGTGGGCGGCCGCTACGACTGGTATGACGTCGAGGCCGAGGACACCGGCGTCCTGCCGTTCACCGTCACGGGGCGCCAGGCCGACGATCGCGGGAAGGGGACCTACAGCGCCAGCCTGACCTACCAGACTCCGGTCGGCCTGATGCCCTACATCAGCTACGCCAAGGCCTCGGCCCTGGAGGTCAGCCAGGCCGGCGAGATCGCGCCGGGCCTGATCGCCGACGGCTCCTGGCTGTCGGACAGCGACCTGGCCGAGGCCGGGGTGAAGTTCCAGCTGCTGCGCGGGACCCTGGTCGGCTCGCTGGCGGCCTATCGCCAGAACCGCACCCAGCTGTCGGGCCTGACGCCCGTCGTGCAGGGCACGCGCGCCAAGGGCGTGGAGCTGGAAGTCCGCTGGCTGGCCTCGGAGCATCTGAGCTTCACCGCCACGGCCAACGCCCAGCACACCACGGTGAAGGGGCCGGACAACTCGTTCCAGTACATCCCGGCCTATACGGCGGGCGTGCCCGGGGCCCAGGCCTATGGCGGCAGCTATGTCGTCTGGACGTTCAGCGGCCTGCCGGGGCGCGGCGGCGACTACGACTACACCCTGATCCCCAAGTCGGTGGTCAGCCTCTACGGCGCCTATACCAGCGACAGGCATGACTGGGGCTCGGCCGGCGCGACCCTGGGCGTCACGCACGTGACCAAGACCTCGGGCACCGTGCAGAACGCGGTGACCTATCCCGCCTACGCCGTGGTCAACGCCTCGGCCTATGTCACGCGCGGGCCTTACACCGCCGAGCTCAACATCGATAACCTGTTCGACAAGCTCTATTTCACCCCGGACGCCGACACCTATGCCAATCTGGGGGCCTTGCCCGGCAAGGGGCGGGAATGGCGGGTGACCTTGAAGCGGACGTTCTGATGACCTCCACCCAATTTCGTCCCTGGCTGCTCGTCGCCATCTTCAGCCTGCTGCTGTTCCTGATCACGGCCGCGACCTATTCCTCGCTCGGCGTGGTCATCCCGGCCATGGTCCCGGAGCTGGGCTGGAGCTGGGAGCACGCCTTCCTGGGGTTCACGATCCTGGGGGTGTTCACGGGACTGTCGTCCTGGCTGCCGGCCCTGCTGATCCGGCGGATGGGCGTGCGCGGGGCGATCCTGATCGGGGTAGCGGTGATGGCCGGCGGCCTGTTCTGCCTGTCGCGGGTCCACGCCCTGCCGATCTATTTCCTGGGGACGGCCCTGTGCGGGATCGGCTTCCAGATGGCCGCCCTGATCCCCGGCACCCACGTGCTGTCGGCGATCTTCAAGGCGCGGGCCCTGCCGTTCGGCGTCTATTTCACCTTCGGCGCCCTGGGCGGGGTGGCGGGGCCGTGGATGGTCGTCGGCGTCCTCTCGGCGACCCACAACGACTGGCGGCTGTACTGGGCCCTGCAGGCGGTGGTGGTGGGCCTGGTCGGCCTGGTCTGCGCCGTCGCCGTGGGCGGACCGCGCTGGCTGGCGCAGGCCGGCGCCGCTCTGGACCGCGAGCTGGACGCCGACGCCAAGGCGGGCAGGACGCCCGGCCACGTCTATCACACCGACCACGAATGGAGCGTCCGCGACGCGGTGCGCACCCCGCAGTTCTACGTGCTCCTGGCCGCCTATTTCAGCCACCTGCTGGCGGGCGTCAGCGCCGCCAGCCTGACCCAGGCCCACCTGACCCAGCTGGGCGTCGCCGGGGCCGTCGCGGCGGGCATGCTCAGCCTGGAGGGCGGCATGCAGGTGGCGGCCCGGCTGGGCGGCGGCGCGATCGGCGATCGCGTCGATCCGCGCTGGCTGCTGGTGTTCGCCCAGGGACTGCTGGTGGTCGGGCTGCTGGCCCTGTCGCGCGCGACCACGCCGCCGCTGCTGGCGCTCTACGCGGTCGGGGTGGGGATCGGCTTTGGCCTGACGGTGCTGGCCGTAAGCCTGCTGCTGCTGAACTATTTCGGCCGCCGCAACAATGTCGAGCTGTTCTCCCTGACCTGCCTGATCGGGGCGGTGTCGGCGGCGGGACCGTTCGTCGGCGGCGCCATCCGCGACCGGGTCGGCTCGTTCACCCCGGCCTTCCAGCTGTTCGCGGCGCTGACGGCGGTGGTGTTCATGGCGGCGCTGTTCATGCGGCCGCCCGTGCGCCGGCCGGACTGAACCGCGCCCGCGCAAAAAGAAAGGGCCGCCCCGGCGACGCCGGGACGGCCCTCTCCGTCTTCGAGAGACCCGAGGCTTAGAACGCGGCCTTCAGGGAGACGGTCACGGCCGAACCGTAGAGGCTCTTGCCGAACTCGTGGCTGTCGGTGTCCGAATAGCGGATGTCGGCGGTCAGGTGATCGGTGACCGCGGCCGAGATGCCCAGGTTCCAGGTGACGTAGTCGTTGTCCACGCCCGAGAAGTAGCCGGCGGCGTCGACGGTCTGGAAGCCCACGGCGCCGCTCAGGGTCAGCTTTTCGCCGATCGGGGCCGAGCCGTTGGCTTCGACGTAGACGGCTTCGCCGCCCTTGCTCGGGAATTCCGGCGAGTAGTAGACGGCCGCGCCGAGGGTGGCCGGACCGAACGCCTTCGAGGCGGCGGCCTTGACTTCGGTGTAGCTGTACGAACCCGGGATGCCGTTCTTGTCCTTGGTGTAGCCGTAGTAGATCACGCCCAGATCGAGGCTGACGTCGCCCACGGTCGGCTTCACGCCGGCATAGACGTCGATTTCCTGGTCAGGGTTCGGGGTGCCGAAGTCGACGTTCGACGTCCAGACGCCCGCATAGCCAATGCCGTAGGTGGCGTCCACGCCGCCAAAGATCTGGCCCTTGTTGTCGGTGTTGCTGATGCCGCGGAAGATGTAGTCGCTGGCCACGCCAACATTGTACGACAGCTTCAGGCCGGCTTCGTCCTGCGCCATGGCGGCGCCGCCCATGGCGACCGAGGCGGCGGCGGCGACCAGCGCCAGTTTCAGAAACTTCATGTGTTCTATCCCCTTGTTCTGTTTTGTCGGCGGAAGGGTTTGGAGCCTTCACCGATCAGCGACGCCTGCAAGCGCGTTGAGCACAACAGCAGTTGTTGTCGAGCAGGCCTTTGTTGCAATCTTGCTGGTCAAATCGCCAGCAGAAAGCACGCCGCCGGCGCAAAGTTTGGGCGGAGTGTGACGATTTTGCTTCAGAAGTGGCGTCGGGCGCCACAGTGTCAAAAGAATGATTGTTTCGGCTTTACCTGCGGCTTTAGCGCATCGCCAGACTCGCTCCGCCCAGGTGCAGGCCAGCGTCCACCAGCAGGGTCTCGCCCGTGACGTGCCGCGAGGCGGGCGAGGCCAGGAACACGGCGGAGCCAGCGATGTCCTCGGCGGTCGAGGCGACCTTCAGCGGCGTGGCCGCGGCCGCGCCGGCGCGTAGTCGATCGACGCGCTCGGCGTCCATGGCCTTGCCGAACCACGGCGTGTCGATGAAGCCCGGGCAGACGGCGTTGACCCGGATGCGCGGCGCCAGGGCCCTGGCCAGCGACAGGGTCATGGTCGTCAGGGCGCCCTTGGAGGCGGCGTAGGGCACCGACGAGCCATTGCCCACCACCCCG
>Ga0102590_1001005_pt1 | contig 48206 bp, 34 predicted proteins | sample AraplaMF_Col_mMF_FD_76859 | JGI IMG/M metagenome (GOLD analysis project Ga0102590, IMG submission 76859) | Arabidopsis root microbial communities from the University of North Carolina, USA - plate scrape MF_Col_mMF | ecosystem: Host-associated > Plants > Roots > Endosphere | place: USA...
TTTCCTCGAGCAGTTCGATTTCTTCCTGTTCGGCTTCTACGCCGCCGCGATCGGCAAGGCGTTCTTCCCCTCGACCAACGAGACGGCGTCCCTGCTCAACACGTTCGGCGTGTTCTGGCTCGGCGCCCTGATGCGTCCGGTCGGCGCCATCGTGCTCGGGGCCTATATCGACCGCATCGGCCGCCGCCAGGGCCTGATCGTCACGCTCGGCATCATGGCGTTCGGCACGGTCGTCATCGCGTTCTGCCCGAGCTACGCGACCATCGGCATCGCAGCCCCCGTCATCGTGCTGATCGGCCGCCTGCTGCAGGGCTTCTCCGCCGGCGTCGAGCTCGGCGGCGTGTCGGTGTATCTCGCGGAGATCTCGACGCCCGGCAATCGCGGCTTCTACACCTCGTTCCAGTCGTCGAGCCAGCAGGTCGCGATCTTCGTGGCCTCGATCCTCGGCTTTGTCCTTTCCGAGGTGATGCCGGCCGACACCGTCGCCGCCTGGGGCTGGCGCATTCCCTTCTTCGTCGGCTGCCTGATCATTCCCTTGATCTTCTTCCTGCGCCGTACGCTGGAGGAAACGCCGGCCTTCCTCGCCATGAAGAAGCATCCGACCGCGCGCGAGGTGTTCGCCTCCGCGCTCGCCAACTGGCGCATCGTCATCCTGGGCATGATGATCGCGATCCTGACCACGACGACATTCTACTTCGTCACCGTCTACACGCCGACCTTCGGCAAGACGGTGCTGAAGCTGTCGACGCAGGATGCGCTGCTGGTCACGCTGCTGGTGGCGGTGACCAACTTCATCTGGAATCCGGTCGGCGGCGCGCTGTCCGACCGCATCGGCCGCAAGCCGGTGCTGCTCGCGATCGCCGGCCTCTCGCTCCTCACCGCCTATCCGGCGCTGTCCTGGCTGGTGGCCGCACCGACCTTCGGCAAGCTGCTCGCGGTCGAGATGATGTTCTCGTTCTATTTCGGCATGTACAGCGGCACCATGCTCGGCGCGCTGGTCGAGATCGTGCCGGCGCATGTGCGCACGACCTGCTTCTCGCTCGCCTTCGCGCTCGCCGCCGCACTGTTCGGCACCTTCACGCCGTTCGCCTCGACCTGGCTGATCGAGCACACCGACAACAAGGCCGCGCCCGGCGCCTGGCTGATGTTCGCGGCGCTGCTCGGCATCATCGCGGCCTCGATCGTGTATCGCGGCGGCGGCAAGGCCGTGCCGACGTACGATACGGCAGCGGAGCCGGTTGCGGGGCATTGACGGTCTGTCTTCACCTCTCCCCGCATGCGGGGAGAGGTCGGATCGCTCTTGCGATCCGGGTGAGGGGGTACAGGTCTCACGACGACCGCTCGTGTTGAGAGAGGCCCCTCACCCCAACCCTCTCCCCGTAAGAACGGGGCGAGGGAGCACACCATCCGTGCGGTCGCTTACAGCTCCACCACCACGTAGTCGCTCTCGATCCTGACCGGGATCGTCTCGGCGACATACGGGCCCTTCACCACGCTTGCGCCCGGTTCGACATGAGCCGGGTAGGCTTTCACCCGGAAGCGGCGGGGATCGCAATAGGACTGGCCGGTGCGGATGTCGAACTCCCAGCCGTGCCAGGGGCAACGGATGATCTCACCTAACTTGGTGTACTCGATCTCGCCGGGAGTGCTCGACTGCGCAAGGCCGATCAACGGCCCCTCGCACAAGGCCGCGCCCTGATGCGGGCAGCGGTTCATCAGGCCGAAATATTCGCCCTTGATGTTGAAGACCGCGATCGGACGGCCGTCGATCTCCAGGAATTTTCGCGTGCCGGGCGGAAGCTCGTCGACCGCGGCAATGACGTGTCTTGCCATCAGAAAGTACTTGCCATCAGGAAGTTCTTGCCATCAGGAAATGCCGTACAGCTTCTTGGCGTTGCCGAGATAGAACGCCTCACGATTGGCTTCGCTGACGCCCGCCGGCAGCACGCGCGACGGCTCGTCGTAATCCCAATGCGGATAGTCGGTTGCGAACAGCAACCGGTCCCAGCCGATCCATTTGATGACGTCGAACAGATCCTCGCGCCGCTCCGGATCCTCCATCGGCTGCGTCGTCCACCACACCTGCTCGCGGATATATTCCGACGGCGGCCGTTTTACATGCGGCACCTCGCTGCGCAGCCGTTGCCAGGCCTTGTCGAGCCGCCACGCCAATGACGGCGCCCAGCCGAAGCCGGCCTCGATCATCACCATCCTCAGTTTCGGGAAGCGCTCGAACACGCCTTCCAGCACGAGGCTCGCCAGCGCCGATTGCTGGCACTGCGAATGCCCCACCATCTCCTCGATGTAATAGGACGGCCAGCCCGACGGCGTGATCGGGTTGCCGCCGAAGCCGAAGGCGTGGACGCCGACGGGCAGGCCCGCCTCTTCCGCGGCCTGGTAGATCGGCCAGTAGCGGCGCTGTCCCAGTGGCTCGACATTGCGGCTGAGCAACAGAACCTGCACGAAATTCTTGTCGCCGGCGCGCTCGCGGATCTCGGCGGCAGCGGAAAGGCCGTCCTCATTGCCGACGACGATGGACGCCTTCAGTCGCTTGTCCTTGCTGGTCCATTTGTCGATCTGCCAGTCGTTGACGGCGGAGCACAGCGCGGCCGAGAGCTCGTGATTGCGGATGCCCTGCCCGGTGTTGAGCGGATTGAGCACGCCGAGCTGCACATTGTTGGGATCGAGCAATTGCTGCTGCATGAAGGAGAGCGAGGAGCCCTGCGGGCCGCCTTCCGGCGGATAGGCGTCGCGGCGCGAGGCGTTAGGCTGGGCCTTCGGATAGGGCGGGCCTTCCATCATGCCCTGATAGGCATGGACGCCGTAGACTTCGAGATGATGTTGCCAGCGTTTGGCGAGGTAGGGATAGAGCTCGGTGCGGGTGGCGCGTGCCGGGTGGATGTCGCAGTCCGCGATGGCGGTTTTGACGGTCAGTGAGGAAGCGGCTTCTTGGCTCTCGCGGAACTGGATATTCATCGCCTTGCCTCCTTTGGCAGCGGGCTCATTTCAGGCGGGGATAGGTTGCATGCGGATTGTCGATCATGATCTTGCGCACGAGATCGGGGGACAGACCTTCGGGCAGCGCGTCCAGGCCGTCGAACTGCCAGTGCGGATAGTCCGTGGAGAATAAGACCAATTCGTCCGACTGCATATGCTCAAACAGGCGAATTAATGTCTCCGGCTGCGGCGGTGCATCAAATGGCTGTAACGAGAAGCGGATGTTGCTGCGCACAAGTTCCAGCGGCGCGCGATCGACCCACGGCGTCTCCATCCTCACGCCGCGCCAGAACTTGTGCAGCCGCCAGAGATAGGGGGAGATCCAGGAGACGCCGGATTCCAGCATCACCATTTTGAGACGCGGATATTTGGCGAAGACGCCCTCGACGATCAGGCTGGTGAGCTGGGTCTGGAACGCCTGCGCCTGACCGACATAATCCTCGATGTGGTAGGAGCCCCATCCCACAGCGCTCGGCGGATTGTGATAGGCGGAACCGGCGTGGACGCCGATCGGCAAATCGAGCCGTTCCGCGGCCTCATAGATTGGCCACAGCGCGCGCTTGCCAAGCGGCGTGTCGCCCATCACCAGCATCAGGACCTGCACGAAGCGGCGATCCGGCGCGCAGCGCTCGATCTCCGCGACGGCCTTCTCGACGCTTTGCGTCGGGATCACGATCGAGCCACGCAGTCGTGAATCGTGATCGAGCCATTCCTTCGCCAGCCAGTCGTTCAGCGCGCGGCAGAAGGCGGCCTGCATGTCCTCGGAGAACACCATCTGCACGCCGTAGAGCGGATTGCAGATGGCGTAGCTGAGCTGGAAGGGATCGAGCACATGGCGCTGCATGTCGGGCAGGCTCTCGCCGGGCTTGCCCTTCTCCGGGCGCCAGTCGGGCCGCGCCGTGATCGGCGAATTCTGCGGATAGGATTGCGAGACGAGATCGACCATGCCGCGCGTCGTCACCTGATCGCGCCAATAATCGTTCAGGTACGGCAGCAGGCTGGTCAGATGCGGCACGGCCGGATGCACGTCGCAATCGATGCCGCCGGCGATCAGGGACGCCATGACGTCTCCTTCACGTTTCCTCGCACGTTTCCTCGTCTTGTTGCGGGCGGCGCAGGGCCGCTCCTCCTTCCGCCATTGAAGCAGGCCTGCCCGCCGCCCGCAACTCGGCCAAGCCTGCTGTCATATGCTAGGAAGGCTGGGCTCAGTTGCGAAGGAATAAGGGGTTACGGAATGAAAGAGCTCGTTGCCATCGCGGAACAGGTCGCAGCCCGACTGATCGCGCGCAAACAGACCATTGCGGTCGCCGAATCCTCGGCCGGCGGCCTGATCTCGGCCAGCCTCCTCGCGGTGCCCGGCGCATCCGCCTACTTCCTCGGCGGCGCCGTGGTCTACACGCGCGAGGCGCGGCGCACGCTGATGGATATTTCGGATGAAGGAATGAAGGGCTTTCGTTCGTCGTCCGAGCCCTACGCGCAATTGCTGGCCGAGCGGATGCGCAGCCGCTTCGGCAGCGACTGGGGCCTGTCCGAGACCGGTGCCGCCGGCCCCACCGGCAACCGCTACGGCGACGCCGCCGGCCACAGCTGCATGGCGATCGCGGGGCCCGCGTCGGAGGTGATGACGCTGGAGACTGATAGCAACGACCGGTTTGCGAACATGCAGGTGTTTGCGGCGACGGCGTTGAGGCTGTTGTTGAGGAAGCTAGAGGCGTGAGCGGCTGCGCCGACAGTGATCAGGCTCTCAGTACCGTCATCCTGAGGTGCGAGACACGTGGCGCAATGCGCCACGTGGGGAGCCTCGAAGGATGAACGGCCGAAATGCAGCCGGGCCGTCGCCCTTCGAGGGCCGCTGAAGAAGCGGCCACCTCAGGGTGACGGTGAGAGATTGCACCCGCGGCAACGACCGATGTCATCTCTCCAAATGCCGCATGAAAATCCGCACCACATAGCCCTGCACCCTTGGCGCCTCGTCGTAGATGTCAGACGCGAGCCGCTCGATGGTCTCGCGCAGGGACAGGAACTGCGCCTGCCGCGCGCTGCTCTCGGTGCCCTGCATGCCCGCGAGCTCGTCCATCGCGGCGTCGGAGATCTGGCAGTCCACGACGTCACCATCGTTCAGCATGGTGAAGCGAAAGGCCAGACGTTCGAGGTCATGGCCGATAATCCTGTCGCGCGTCAGCGGCATCCAATCGTCCCGTTCGCGCCCCCGAACGGGACAATGCTGAAAATCTGGCGCGTTGTCACCATGTGCGAAGGGACATGGCAATCATACGGCGTCCATCAACAGCGCGGCTTTGTCAGCCCACAGCACCAGCTTCAGTAGACGAGCGCCGTTCCGGTCGGCTTGTCCAGCGCCGCGGCCAGCGATCGATATTCCTCGCAGTCGGTCCCGCAGATGGATGCGATCCGACCGAGGTGATAGAGCGCTTGCTCGCGGTTGCCCCGCTCGAGCTGCCACAGCCCATAATATTGCCATGTCAGCACGTGGTTCGGATCTGCCTGCAAGGCGCGCTCGTACCAGACCTGCGACTGCTCGTAGTCGCCGAGCTTGCGGTAGGAGTAGCCGATGAGGTTGGCGACGTTCGGATGGTCGTCATGGCCGAGCAACTTCAACTGCGCGATCGCGGCCGCATAGTCGTTGCGCTCGTAGATGGTGTCATAGGCGGCGCGGTAGCCGGCGGCGAAAGCGGGATCGCCGATGCTGGACTGGTTGTTTGGCTTCTTTGTCTTCTGGCCGGCCTTGGTTCCCGAGCGTCGCGGATAGGTCGGCTGGGCGGTGCTCGGCGTCGAATAGGCGCTGCCATAGGGATCCGTGCCTCCCCCGCCACCGCCGCCTCCACCTCCCGCGGCAAACGCCGGCGCACCCAGCAGTGACACCGCAAATGTCCCTAGCGTGACGAACTTGATCATCCTCGTGATCATTCGTGCCTCCTGATTCATGCGGCCCCGGACGACCTGATAACCCTCGCCTGGCAGCGATATTCCGGGACGCTGTGCTCACGGAGACGTCAGCGCTCGTACGACAGTTCTGCTGTCGTTCCAACAAGCAGAAGGCTCAGGCGCTACTGAAACGCGACTTCGGCAAAACTGCGGAGCTTTCGCGAATGCAGCCGCTCGGATTCCTGCTCCTTCAGCCGCTCCAGCGCCTTGAGGCCGATCTCAAGATGCTGGCCGACGCGGCGGCGGTAGAATTCGCTGGCCATGCCGGCGAGCTTGATCTCGCCGTGCAGCGGCTTGTCGGAGACGCAGAGCAGCGTGCCGTAGGGAACGCGGAAGCGGTAGCCGTTGGCGGCGATCGCGGCCGATTCCATGTCGAGCGCCACCGCGCGCGACTGCGACATGCGGCGGATCACCTCCGGCCCCGAGATCTCCCAATTGCGGTTGTCGACGCTCGCGACGGTGCCGGTGCGCATCAGGCGCTTGAGCTCGAAGCCTTCCAGGCCCGTGACGTCCTCGACGGCCTCTTCGAGCGCGACCTGCATCTCGGCGAGCGCCGGGATCGGCACCCACAGCGGCAGCTCGCGGTCGAGCACATGGTCCTCGCGCACATAACCATGGGCCAGCACGTAGTCGCCGAGCCGCTGCGTGTTGCGCAGGCCCGCGCAATGGCCGAGCATCAGCCAGGCATGCGGCCGCAGCACGGCGACGTGGTCGGTAACGTTGCGTGCGTTGGACGGGCCGGTGCCGATATTGATCAGCGTGATGCCGCGATAGCCCGACGTGACCAGATGATAGGCCGGCATCTGCGGGGTGCGTGCGGGTGCATCGCCGCTGACGGCGCCGCCACTGCGCGTGATCAAATTGCCGGGCGCGACGAAGGCTTCGAGGCCCGCCTCGCCGGACTGGAGCCGCTGCTGGCAGAGCTGCGCGAAGGCGTCGATATAGAACTGGTAGTTGGTGAAGATCACGAAGTTCTGGAAATGCTCGGGATCGGTGCCGGTGTAGTGGTAGAGCCGGCGCAGCGAGTAATCGACGCGCGCCGCCCGGAACAGCGACAGCGGCTCGGGCGCGCCCGCCTGCAGCTCGAACGTGCCGTCGGCGATGGAATCGTCCATGGTCGCGAGGTCAGGCACGTCGAACGCATCGCGCAGCGAGCGCGTCACCGGCGAGTTCTCGCTGGTGGTGATGGCGGCCTCGATGTTGATGTCGCGGCGGTAGGCGAAGTGGATCGGGATCGGCTCGGCGGATTCGCCGATTTCCACGGGCACGCCGTGGTTCTGGATCAGCAGCCCAATCTGCTCGGTGAGGTAGCTGCGGAACAGATCCGGCCGCGTCACGCTGGTCTCGTGCACGCCGGGGCCGGCGACGAAACCGTAAGCGAGCCGCGAATCCAGCCGCGCATGCGTCGCGGTGGTGAGGCGGACGAAGGGATAATAGGCCCGCACGCGCGTGGTGACGGCCTCGCCACCGACATAGGCCTCGAACCGGTCGCGTAGGAACTTCGTATTGCGCTCGTAGATCTCCTCGAGGCGGGCGACGGCCGCGGCTGCGTCGGAGAAGGATTTGGTGGCGATGGACGGAGGGGATTGCATTGTTCGACCGCCGGGTTATTTGCGCTTGAGTCGAACTATAGCAAAGAAGATGGTGTCGTAGGGTGGGTTAGCGCAGCGTAACCCACCACTTCCGCTCCTGCGGATCGAGAAGCGGTGGGTTACGGCTTCGCCTAACCCATTCTACGAGACCGCGCACTGTCATGCCCCGGCTTGACCGGGGCATCCAGTACGCCGCGGCGTCTCGGTTCAATCACAGCGGTCTCTGGAATACTGGATCGCCCGGTCAAGCCGGGCGATCCAGTGAGGATGACGCGCTTTCGCGCGTCACTTCTCCCTGAAGGCCCGCATCAGCTGGTCGTGCAGCGGCTTCATCAGATAGGACAGCATGGTGCGGTCGCCGGTCTGGACGAAGGCTTCCACGGGCATGCCGGGGATGATCTTGACGTCGCCGAGACGGGCGATCTCTTCCGCCGGCATCGAGACGCGGATGGTGTAGTAGCTCTGGCCCGTGCGCTGATCGGTGGTGACGTCGGGCGAGACGCGGCTGACGGTGCCGTTGAGCTCGGGCGTCGTGCGCTGGTTGAAGGCGGACAGGCGCAGCAGCGTCTTCTGGCCGATCTGCAGCTTGTCGATGTCGACCGGATTGACCTTGGCCTCGACCTGGAGGTCGTCGGCCTGCGGCACGATCAGCATCAGCGTGTCGCCGGCGGTGACGACGCCGCCGACCGTGTGCACGGTCGATTGCAGCACCATGCCGTCCTGCGGCGCGCGGATGTCGACGCGGCGGAGCTGGTCCTCGGCGGCGACCTTGCGCTCGATCAGCTCGCCGATCTTGTCGTTGGTCTCGCGCAGATCCTTGGAGACCTCGCTCACCATGTCCTTGTCGACCTGGATGATCTGTAGCTCGGTCTCGGTGATCTTGCCCTTGGCCTGCGCGCGGGAGGCGATGTATTGCGCGCGCTCGCCGTTGAGGCGGGCGCTGTCGCGTTCGAGCTGGGTCAGGCGCGAGATCTGCACCAGGCGCTTGTCGTAGAGATCGCGGACGCCGGTGAGCTCGTTCTGGACCAGCCCGATCTCCTTGTCCTTGGCGGTCTCCTGCGCGGACAGGCCCTCGATTTCCTCGTTGAGCTGCAGCACGCGCTCGCGAAGCTGCGCCTTCTGGCCGGCGCGGCCGTTGACGCGGACCTCGAACAGCTTGGTCTCGGCGGAGATCAGCGCCTTGACGTCGGGATCGCTGCTGCGATCGAGCAGGGATTGCGGAAACTCGATCTTGTCGAGACCGCGCTGCTCGGCCTGCAGCCGCGCGGTGCGCGCCAGCGCGGCGTCGAGATTCTTGGTGACGATGGCGAGGTTTGCCCGGGTCACGGTGTCGTCGAGCCGCACCACGATGTCGCCGGCCTTGACCACGTCGCCGTCGCGGGCGCGCAGCTCGCCGACCACGCCGCCGGTCGGGTGCTGCACCTTCTTGACGTTGGACTCGACGACGATCTGGCCCGGCGCAATCAGCGCGCCCGAGATCAGCACCGTGGAGGCCCAGCCGCCGAGGCCGACGACAAGGACCAGCACGATGCCGAGGCCCAGCATCAGGTGAAACTTGATGGAATCGCGCACGGTCTTCTGGGCGGCGGGCTTGCCGCCACCGATCGCCATCGTGCTCATGACTTGGTCACTCCGCCTTCACTGACGACCTTGATCGGGGCCGGCGGCGTCGCGCGCGGCTGCAGCACCTGCGCGAGCACCTGCTCCTTCGGGCCGAAGGCCTGCATGCGGCCGTCGCGCAGCACCAGGATCTGGTCCACCGCCTCGACGCCGATCGGACGGTGCGCCACCACGATGACGATGGCACCGCGCTCGCGCGCGGAGCGGATGGCGCGGGTCAGCGCCTCGTCGCCTTCGGTGTCCAGGTTGGAATTTGGTTCGTCGAGCACGATCAGGAACGGATTGCCGTAGAGCGCGCGGGCCAGCGCGACGCGCTGCGCCTGGCCTGCCGACAGCGCGCCGCCCTGCTCGCCGACCTGCGTGTTGTAGCCCTCGCGCATCTTGATGATCATCTCGTGCACGCCGGCCTCTTTCGCCGCGGCGATGATACCGTCGGAGGTCGCCTCGGGATCGAAGCGGCCGATGTTCTGCGCGATGGTGCCGCCGAACAGCTCGACGTCCTGCGGCAGGTAGCCGATATGGCGGCCGAGCGCGTCGGACGACCACTGGTCGAGCGCCGCGCCGTCGAGCCTGACCTTGCCGCGCACCGGCTGCCAGACGCCGACCAGCGCGCGGATCAGCGAGGATTTGCCGGAGCCGCTCGGCCCGATCACGCCGAGGCCGTTGCCGGCGGCGAGCGCGAAGGTGACCTCCTGCACGATGATGCGCTGGTCGCCCGGCGCCACCATGGCGAGGCCTTCGACCGCGAGGCGGCTGGTGGGCGGCTGCAGCTGGGTCGGCATCGTCTGCGCCGGCATCTGCTCCAGCAGGCGCGTGAGGCGCTGCCAGCTCTGGCGGGCCGCGACGAAGGATTTCCAGTGCGCGATGGCGAGGTCGACCGGCGCGAGCGCGCGGGCCGAGAGGATCGAGCCGGCGATGATGATGCCGGCGGTCGCTTCCTGATGGATGACGAGATAGGCGCCGACCGCGAGCACGGCCGACTGCAGCATCATGCGCAGCACTTTTGCGACCGCACCGAGGCCGCCGGCGACGTCGCTCGCACGCTGGTTGCCGCCGAGGTATTTTTCGTTGGCCTCGCTCCAGCGCGCGTTCATGCGGCCGGTCATCCCCATCGACACCATCACCTCGGCGTTGCGCCGGCTGGCCTGGGCGAGATCGTTGCGTTGCGCGGCAAGGCCCATCGCCTCCTTCGCCGGCTGGCGCGACAGGAATTCGGTGACGATGGTCAGGCCGACCAGGATGATGGCGCCGACCAGGGCGGTGAGGCCGATCATGACGTGGAAGGCGAAGCAGATGGCGAGATAGAGCGGCAGCCAGGGCAGGTCGAAGAACGCGCTCGGGCCCATGCCGCCGAGGAAGGAGCGGACATTGTCGAGGTCGCGCAGCGGCTGCAGGCCCTCGTTGCGGTTGCCGACGAGGAGCGGCAGGCGCACGATGGTGTCGAACACCCGCTTGTTGAGCGCCTCGTCGAGCGAGGTCCCGATCCGGCCCAGGATCCGGTTGCGGATCATGTCGAGCACGCCCTGCGCCATGTAGAGGAAGCCGGCGAGGATGATCAGGCCGACCAGGGTCGGGATGCTGCGGCTCGGCAGCACCCGGTCGTAGACCTCCAGCATGAAGATCGACCCGGTCAGATAGAGCAGGTTGATCATGCAGCTCATCAAGCCGACGCCGACGAAGGCCGTGCGACAAGCGCGCAAGGCGTCCCCGAGTTCTGAACGGCGGACGCCAGGTAGGGCTGCCATCAGTCTGATCTCTTTCAGATGAGGGGCAAAGCCCCTGATTTCACAGGCGGTTCAGGGTAAGCGACCCGAATTAATATCGTCTTCCCCTGCGACCCCGCGCAGTCGAATTAACCCGGGAGTCCGATGGACCACATCTAGCCCTGACGGCCCCGCACGCAAATCCGGTATTTCACAGTCTTTGCGGCTTTTTATAGCAGAGATCGCGGCCTCTCCCCAGCAGGGGAGAGGCGAAATGTTCGGGCCCGCAGGGCCAAAGCGAGGCTAGAGGCGGCCGCCGCCGCGGACCAGCCGAACCACCAGCAGCAGGATCACCGCGCCGATGGCGGAGTAGACGATCTCGGAGACGAGGCCGGTGCCGAGCCGGATGCCGAGCTTGGGAAACAGGAAGCTCGCGACCAGCGCGCCGGCGACGCCGACAACGATGTCGCCGATGATGCCAAACCCGGTTCCGCGCACCACCTTGCCCGCGAGCCAGCCGGCGACGAGGCCGACGAACAGGATGACGAGCAGGCCTTCGTTGGAAATGTACATAAGTGAGGTCCCTCTCCTTGAATGCCCGGCATGGAACGGGAACCGGGATGAACGGGGTCTGAATGCGTTCCCTGCGACCGGGGTTGCGTCATCCGAAGACAAAAAGTTCGAAAACAACCCCATGCACAGTAGGAGGGCGCCGGGCCATCGGCGCGGGGCGACGTGTGACAACTCGATGTTGTCGCGGGGAAATTCTGGAGAGGGACGCAAGGGCTGCGCTGCGCTCGGATTCTGCGGAAGTGAGGGACGCAGGTCTCTCTCATTCCCTCCTCCCTTGCGGGGGAGGGGCAGGGAGAGGGGTGGCCCGGCCGAGGTCTGAGTTCGTGGCCACCCCTCTCCCCCGCCCTCCCCCGCAAGGGGGGAGGGAGCGCAATTGCGCACGGGGATGTAGCTCAGCTCACATCGACAAGATCAGAAGGCACTCGCGACGGAGCGCGCCGGCTACGTCGCCGCCGCCGGCTCCGCCAGCACGCATCTCGCCGCCCGGCCCGGGCCGACCTCGACATTGGCCGGCAGCTGCTCGAGGCAGCGCGGCTCGGCGAGCTTGCAGCGGGGGGCGAAGGAGCAATTGTGGGGCTTTTCGGCCAGTGACGGCGGGGTGCCGGGGATGGTCTCGAGGCGAGCGCCGCGCTTGGCGCCGTGGATGGTCGAGGCGAGCAGGCCCTTGGCATAGGGGTGCACCGGGGTGCGGACGATGTCGCGAAGAGTCCCCTGCTCCACGATCTGGCCGGCATACATCACCGCGACGCGGTCGCAGATCTCGATGGCAACGCCGATGTCGTGGGTCACGAAGATGACGGACATGCCGAACTCGCGCTGCAGCTCGCGCAGCAGCAAGAGGATCTGGATCTGCACGGTGGCATCGAGCGCCGTGGTCGGCTCGTCCGCGAGCAGGATCTTGGGACGGCAGGCCAGCGCGAGCGCGATCATCGCGCGCTGGCGCATGCCGCCGGACATCTCGTGCGGATAGGCATCCAACCGCCGCTTGGCCGAAGGAATGCGCACGACCTCGAGCATCTCCAGCGCCCGCGCGCGCCCTTCCGCATAACTCTTGCCTTCGTGGCGCACGACGCTTTCGGCGATCTGCGCGCCGATGGTGTAGACCGGATCCAGCGCGAGCGCCGGCTCCTGGAAGATCATCGAGACGGTCTGGCCGCGGAACCACGACAGCTCCTCGTCATTCATGGCGAGCACGTCGCGTCCCATCACGTTGACCTTGCCCGTGATCTGCGTGCGCTTCTTCGGCAATAGCCGCATCAGCGCACGCAGCGTCACGCTCTTGCCCGAACCGGATTCGCCGAGCAGGCCCAGCACCTCGCCGTCACCCAGCGACAGATTGAGATCGTTCACGGCATAGACCGTGCGTTCGCCGGTGAAGCGGATGTTGAGGCCTGAGATGTCGACGAGTTTTGTCATGACGGCAGTTTGGGTATCCGGTCGTGATAGTCGGTGACGCGCTGGAAGGCAGCGCCGATGGTGAGCAGGGTCGCTTCATCGAAGGAGCGGCCGATCAGCTGCATGCCCACGGGCAGGCCGGCTTTGGTGAAGCCCGAGGGAATCGTCAGCGAGGGCAGGCCGAGGAAGTTGACCGGGCGGGTGAACAGCGTCAGGCGCTGCACCATCGCCGGCGCGTTCGGGCCGCCGCCGACGTCGCTCTCCTCGATCGTTGGCGCAGGCACCGGCGAGGCCGGTGCGATGATCGCGTCGACCCCCGCGGTCGCGGCGTTGTGCGCGGCGAGCGCGGGCCCGCGCCAGCGCATCGCCTCAAGATAGGTGATGGCGGGGACGGTGAGGCCGTTCTGCAGCCGCATCAGCACCTGCGCGCCGTAATCCTGCGGACGCTCGATCATCCAGCGCTTGTGGAAGGCGGCCGCTTCCGCGGCGAGCACGAGCTGGCTTGCCGCGGACAATTGCCGCTGGTCCGGCAGCTCGACCTTGACGATGTCGGCGCCCTCGCGCTTGAGCACCGCGATGGTCTCGTCCAGCACGCGCGCGACCTCGCCGTCGAGATCGTCAACGTAGAAGGACACGGGCACGCCGATCTTGAGGCCCTTCAGCGAGCCCTTGGTTGCAGCGACATAATCCGACAGCGGCTCGTGGCTGCAGGTCGGATCCTCGGGATCGGGACCGGCCATCAGCGCCAGCAGCAGCGCGCAGTCTTCGGCGGTGCGGGCGAGCGGGCCGACGGTGTCGAGCGATTGCGACAGTGGCATCGCGCCGGCGCGGCTGACGCGGGCGACGGTGGTCTTGAGGCCGGTGACGCCGCAGAAATGCGCGGGCATGCGGATCGAGCCACCGGTGTCGGAGCCGAGCGCCGCATAGGTCAGGCGCGCCGCGACCGCGGAGCCGGAGCCCGACGACGAGCCGCCGGTGATATGGGCGACGTTCCAGGGATTGCGCACCGGACCGTAATGGGCGTTGTGCCCGGTCGGCCCATAGGCGAACTCGGCGAGGTGCAGCGTGCCCAGGCGGACCTGGCCCGCGTCCTTCAGCCGCTGCAACGCCGTGGACGTCACCGCCGGAACGAAATCGCGGCGGATCAGCGAGCCACAGGTCGCGACATGGCCGGCGTCGTAATACATGTCCTTGTGCGCGAGCGGCACGCCGTGCAGCGGTCCGCGGACGTTGCCCTTGGCGAGCTCGGCATCGGCGGCCTCGGCCGCCTTCAGCGCAGCCTCCGCCTCGATCGACATGAACGCGTTGAGATGGGGCTGCCATTGCGCGATGCGGTGCAGGAGCGCGCGCGTCACCTCATGCGAGGACAGTTGCTTCATCGCGATCGCACGCGCGACCTCGGTGAGCGACATGAAGGCGGGCTCGCGGCTCATTTCGACACCTTCCGCGTCTGCGCGAGGACGTAGGACGCGGGCTCGAGGTCGAAGGGCAGCGTGCCGGCGATGGCTTCGAAACCCTCGAAGGCGGGTCCGATCGCGTTGGAGATGCGCGCTGCGATCTCATCATCCACCGGAATGCCCGAGATTTGCGCGATCGGCTTGATCTCTTTTGGTGTCGGTCTTGTCATGCTCTCTCCCCTGCGGGCGCGCGGCTATGGCCTGAACCCGGGATCGCCATGTAGCACGCGGCCTCGTGGCCCATTGTATCGACGGCCGTGAGCTTTGGTGCGGCATTTGCGCAGAGCGACTCCGCAAACGCGCAGCGGGTATGGAAGCGGCAGCCCGGGGGAGGATCGATCGGATTGGGCGGATCGCCCGTGATCGGCGGCTTCTCGGTGCGGCGGTCAGGATCGGACGACGGCATCGCGGCAAGCAGCGCGCGCGTATAGGGGTGCGCCGGATTGTCCCAGACCTGGTCCACCGGGCCGAGCTCGACGACTTCGCCGAGATACATCACCAGCACGCGGTCCGAGATGTAGCGGACGACGTTGAGGTCGTGGCTGATGAAGAGATAGGTCAGGCCGAACTCGCGCTTGAGGTCGGCGAGCAGGTTCAGCACCTGCGCCTCGACCGACTTGTCGAGCGCGGAGACGGCTTCGTCCAGGATCACCAGCCGCGGCGACAGCGCCAGCGCGCGGGCGATGTTGACGCGCTGGCGCTGGCCGCCGGAGATCTCGTGCGGATAGCGGTTGGCGAAGTTTTCGGGGCGCAGGCCGACCTTGCCGAGCAGCTCGCGCGCCAGCGCCCGCGCCGCACCATCGGCCATGCCGTGAACCTTCGGGCCGAAGGCGATCGATTCCTCGATCGTCAGGCGCGGATTGAGCGAGGCGTAGGAATCCTGGAACACCATCTGCATGCCGCGGCGCAGCTCGCGCAGGCTCAGCGACTGGCCGACGGTCATGCCGTCATAGATGATGTCGCCGTCGTCGCACGGCATCAGATGCATCAGCAGGCGCGCGGTGGTGGACTTGCCGCAGCCGGACTCGCCGACAATGCCGACCGTCTCGCCCTTGGCGACGGAGAAGGAGACGTTGTCGACGGCGCGCACGGTGCGCTTGGCGGCGAACAGCCCGCCACGCACCGGGAAATGCTTGGTCAGGCCGTTGACCTGAAGCAGCGGCTGCGCGACGCCGCCGACGTCCTCGACCTGCTCCAGCATGGTGACGGATGTGTTGCTCTCGCTCATGGCCTAGTTCCTGATGTCCATAGCGCTGCGCAGGCCGTCCGAGAGCAGGTTGAAGCAGATCGAGACCGCGAAGATCATCGCGCCGGGGAGTGCTGCGACCCAGGGGTTGACGTAGATCGCGGTGCGCAGCGTGTTCAGCATCAGGCCCCATTCCGGCTCCGGCGGCTTGGTGCCGAGGCCGAGGAAGGAAAGACCGGCGGCCAGGATCATCGAGACCGAGATCAGGCTGGTCGCATAGACGAAGATCGCGCCCAGCACGTTGCCGAGGATGTGCACGCGCATGATGGTGAAGGCGCCGGCGCCGGAGGCACGCGCGGCCTCGACGAAATCCATGTTGCGCACGCCCGTGGTGACGCTCTCGGCGACGCGGGTGATCTGCGGCACGAACACGATGGTGAGCGCCACGATGGAGTTGAGGATGCCGGCCCCGAGCGCGCCGGAGATCGCGATCGCCAGCAGCACCGACGGGAAGGCGTAGAACACGTCCACGGTGCGCATGATCGCGGTGTTGAGCTTGCCGCCGACATAGCCGGCGATGATGCCGAGCGAGGTGCCGATGCAGAAGGCGAGGATCACGGGCAGGATGCCGATGACCAGCGACAGCCGCCCGCCATAGACCAGCCGGGCCAGCATGTCGCGGCCGAGCTCGTCGGTGCCGAGCGGATAGCCTGCAGTGCCGATGTGGCGGAGGCGGCGGATCATCGAGCCCTTGTAGGGATCCTCGAGACCGAGCCATGGCGCGAGGATCGCGGAGAGGACGATCAGCAGCAGCACCAGCGCGCAGGCCATGCTGACCTTGTCCCGCATGATGCGGCGGCCGACAGTCGCCCAATAGCCGCGCGCCTTGGTGGCGGGCGCAGCCTGCAGCGCGGCGTCGGCGGTGGCGGAGAACGGAAGCTCGCTCATTGGCTGGGCCCCGTTGCGCATTGTTGCGATCGGTCCAAGCCAGGGAGGCGGTGCACCTCTCCCGCTTGCGGGAGAGGTCGGCGCAACGCGCCGGGTGAGGGTTCTGTCCTCTTGGGGGTTCTCGATTGGGGAGGCACCCTCTCCCCAACCCTCCCCCGCAGGCGGGGGAGGGAGCGCACCGTTTGCGTGGCTACAGCTGGGCTCATCGCTAGCCCCGCTTGATGCGCGGGTCGATCGCGGCTTGCGCGATGTCGACCAGGAGATTGAGGAACACGAAGAACAGCGCAAGGATCAGGATCGTACCCTGCAGCAGCGGCAGGTCGCGCTGGAAGATCGCGGAGTTGAGCAGGAAGCCCGAGCCCGGCCAGGAGAACACGGTCTCGATCAGGATCGAGCCGCCGAGCATGTAACCCAGCTGCAGGCCCATCACCGCGAGCGCGGTGGGGGCGGCGTTCTTGACGACGTGACGGAACACGCCGCGCTCGTGCAAGCCCTTTGCGCGCAGGGCCTCGACGAAATCCTGGGAGAGGATGTCGCCGGTGAGCGCGCGCACCGTGCGGGTGACGATGCCCATCGGAATGACCGAGGTCGTGATCGCCGGCAGCACGAGATATTTCAGGTGCGCCCAGTCCCAGGCCCAGGAATTGGAGCCGCTGGGGCCGGCGCCGACCGCGGGCAGCCAGTTGAGCTGCACCGAGAAGATGATCACGAGCAGCATGCCGAGCCAGTAATGCGGCACGGACACGCCGGCGATGGCGAAGGAGGTCGCGACCTTGTCGATCCAGGTCTCGCGGAAATAGCCGGCGATCAGGCCGAGCAGGATGCCCATGGTGAAGCCGATGATGGCGGCGGCAATCGCGAGCGTGACGGTGTTGCCGACCGCGCGCATGACCTCGGCGAGCACGGGGCGTCCGGTCGCAATGGAATTGCCGAGGTCGCCGTGAAGCGCGCGCAGCAGCCAAAGCCCGAACTGCACCGGCAGCGGCCGGTCGAAGCCGTAGGCGGCGCGGAGCTGCGCGGCGAGCTCCTGCGACGCATCGGCGGGAAGCACGGCAACGAGCGGATCGCCCGGCGTGATGTGCACGAGCAGGAAGCACACCAGCGCGACGCTGATGACGATCGGGACGACATAGACAATGCGTCTGGCGGTATAGGCGAGCACGTTGTTTCTTTTTCTTCCCTTCTCCCCTTGTGGGAGAAGGTGGCGCGAAGCGCCGGATGAGGGGTTGTTTCCGCGGATACAGTCATTGCTCTCGAGAGAGGGTCACTCGCGGAGAGAGACCCCTCACCCGGCTCGCTAACGCGAAGCCACCCTCTCCCACATCCGCCTCCGCCAAGGCTTCGGCGGACAGGAGGGGAGAGGGTGCACCGAGTACGTCGCTAGTGCCTCACTAGTTCATTGACACCAGCGAGAAGTCGATGAACCAGCTCTTCGGCTGCACGACGCCTGTCACCTTCGGGCTCATCGCGCGCGGGCCGACGTCGTGGGCGACGTAGAGGAAGGCGGCATCGTCGACGGAGGCGGCGTGCAGCTCGGCGAGCGCCGCGTCACGCGCGGCGGGATCGAAGGTCTGGCGGGCCTTCTTCACCAGCTCGTCGAACTTGGGCTCGTTGATGAAGCCCCAATTGTTCGAGACCGGCGGCGCCATGCCCGATTGCAGGAAGCGCACCAGCGCGAAGAACGGGTCCATCGCCGCATAGGTGACGTTGGTCGCGTTCGAGCCGTTGGCCGAAGGATCCTTGGCGCCGCGGCGCCAATTGGTGAACAGCGTGTTCCACTCGATGACGTCCAGCTTCACGTCGAAATAGCATTCGGCGAGCGCCTGCTGGAGATACTCGTTCATCGGCAGCGGCTGCATCTGGCCTGAGCCCGACGCGGACGTCTGGATCTTCACCGTCAGCTTCTTGCTGGGACCGAAGCCTGCCTCCTGCATCAGCTTCTGCGCAGCCGCCTTGTCATACTTGATCTCGAAGCTCGGCTTGCCGCGCCAGGGATGGCCGGGCTCGAAGGTGCCGGTGGCGGGCACCATCAGGCCGGCGAGCAGGCCGTCCTTGAGGCCTTCGCGATCGACGCAGAGATTGGCCGCCTTGCGCACGCGGATGTCGTTCCAGGGCGAACCCTCGATGCGCGAGAACTGCCACGGCCAGACATGCGGCTGCTCGTTGGCGTAGAGCTTGAAGCCGCGCTGCTTCAGCTCGGGCAGCGCGTCGGGCGCCGGCGCCTCGACCCAATCGACCTGCCCGGACAGCAGCGCCGCGGTGCGCGCATTCGCTTCCGGCATCGGCAAGAGCACCATCTTGTCGACCTTGGGCACGCGCGCCTTGTCCCAATAATTCGCGTTCTTCACCAGCTCGAGCCGCTCGCGCGGGGTGAAGCTCGCCATCTTCCACGGGCCGGTGCCCGCGGCGTCCTTGGCGAAGGCGGTCCAGGCGGCCTGCGATTTGGCTTTGGCATCGGCGCCTTCGGCCTTGTCGTAGAAGTGCTGCCACTTCGTCGGGCTCGCCATGAACAGATTGGTGAGGTTGATCGGCAGGAAGCTGTCGGGCTCCTTGGTGGTGAGCTCGACGGTCATGTCGTCGATCTTCTTGGCGGAGGCCAGCGTCGGCATGCGCGAGGCCGTGACGCCGACCTGGCTGGCATCGAACTGCGGCGCGTCCTGCTTCAGCACCTTCTCGACGTTCCACACCACCGCATCCGCATTGAACGGCGTGCCGTCATGGAAGGTGACGCCGGGGCGCAGCTTGAAGACCCATTTGGTCTTGTCGGCATCGTCGACCTTCCACTCGGTGGCAAGGCCCGGGATTACCGTGCTCGCCTTGTCGGCGGAGGACAGGTCCCAACCGGTCAGCGCGTCGTACATGGTGAGGCCGGTGAAGCGATTGCCTTCGAAACCCTGATCGGGCTGGCCCAGCGTGCGCGGAATATCGGCAGCCGTCATCCCGATCCGCAGCACGGTTTCCGCAGCGACCACACGTGGCCATGCGGCCGCGCTGCCCAGCGCCAAAAGCGCGATCAGCGCCGCCCGTGTCTTGTTGTTCTTGATACGCATTCGCCTCGATCCTTCTTCGGCTTTCGATGATTAATTTTGATGCAATCGTATGCAATGGCTATGCCAAGGAGAAACTTATTCTGCAAATTGCCCATGCGACGACAAGTCCTTGTGATGACGCGGGGGAAAAGCAGCAACTCTGCCTATTCTGGCATCAAGCTTGCAGGTTTGGCCCCAGATCCTCCCTGGAGCCTTGGACCATGCGTAACCGACTATCGACCTGTCTCGCCGTGCTTGCGCTGGCGTTCTCCACACTCGCGGCGCGCGCCGAAACGGTGGTGCGCTACGGCATCTCGATGGCGGACATTCCGCTGACCACCGGCCAGCCCGACCGCGGCGCCGGCGCCTATCAGTTCACCGCCTACACGATCTACGATCCGCTGGTGGCCTGGGAGATGGACGTTGCCGATCGGCCGGGCAAGCTGGTGCCGGGCCTCGCCACCGAATGGAAGGTGGATGACAACGACAAGACCAAATGGCGCTTCACCTTGCGCAAGGGCGTGAAGTTTCACGACGGCAGCGATTTCAACGCCGATGCGGTGATCTGGAATCTGGACAAGGTGCTCAACGACAAGGCGCCGCAATTCGACAAGCGGCAGAGCGCGCAGGTGAAGACCCGCCTGCCCTCCGTCGCGAGCTACGCCAAGATCGACGATTCCACCGTGGAGATCACGACCAAGACGGTCGATTCCTTCTTCCCCTATCAGATGCTCTGGTTCCTGGTCTCGAGCCCGGCGCAATATGAGAAGCTCGGCAAGGACTGGGACAAGTTCGCGAGCCAGCCCTCCGGCACCGGCCCGTTCAAGCTGACCAAGCTGGTGCCGCGCGAGCTGGCCGAGCTCAGCAAGAATCCGGACTACTGGAACAAGAAGCGCATTCCCAAGGTCGACAAGATCGTGCTGGTGCCGATGCCGGAAGCGCTGACGCGCACCAATGCGCTGCTTGCCGGGCAAGTGGACCTGATCGAGACGCCGGCGCCGGACGCCGTGCCGCAGCTCAAGGCTGCCGGCATGAAGCTGGTCGACAACGTCACGCCGCATGTCTGGAATTATCACCTCAGCGTGCTGCCGGGCTCGCCCTGGACCGACATCCGCCTGCGCAAGGCGCTGAACCTTGCCATCAACCGCGACGAAGTCGTCGGACTGATGAACGGTCTCGCCAAGCCCGCCAAGGGCCAGGTCGACCCGTCCAGCCCGTGGTTCGGCAAGCCCAGCTTCGAGCTGAAATATGATCTCGCCGCTGCCAAGAAGCTGGTGGAGGAAGCGGGCTATTCGAAAGCCAAGCCGCTGAAGACCACCTTCATCATCGCGCAGGGCGGCACCGGCCAGATGCTGTCGCTGCCGATGAACGAATACCTGCAGCAGAGCTTCAAGGAGATCGGCATCGACATCGACTTCAAGGTGGTCGAGCTCGAGACGCTCTACACGCATTGGCGCAAGGGCGCGGCGGACGAGATGAACGCCGGCATCACCGCCAACAACATCGCCTATGTCACCTCCGACCCGCTCTACGCCATCGTCCGCTTCTTCGCCTCCGACCAGATCGCGCCGGTCGGCGTCAACTGGGGCGGCTACAAGAACCCGAAGGTCGACGCGCTGATCAACGAGGCCAAGCAGACGTTTGACACCGCCAAGCAGGACGATTTGATCGCGCAGGCGCACGCGCTGATCGTGGACGATGCCGTGCTGGTCTGGGTCGTGCACGACACCAACCCGCACGCGCTGTCGCCGAAGATCAAGCAGTTCGTGCAGGCGCAGCACTGGTTCCAGGACCTGACGACGATCGGGGTGGAGTAAGGGCGGTCGCCGGTGCCGCAGGGTGGGCAAAGCGCAAGCGTGCCCACCATCTCTATGCGAACCGGAAAGTTTGGTGGGCACGGCGCTACGCGCCTTCGCCCACCCTACGGGAGTTGACGTTTGGCCCACACAGGCGCGTCAAACTCGTCATTGCGAGCGAAGCGAAGCAATCCAGAATCTTTCCGCGGGGACACTCTGGATTGCTTCGCTCCGCTCGCAATGACGGAGTGTGAGGCACCGGCAGCGACCCACCTGCCCCCCTACTTCGTCAGCAGCGCGTATGCCCCCGTCCAGCCCTCCGGCGGCGGGTTGAGCTGGAAGTCCCTGATCCGCGCTTCGTACAGCTTGAACAGCTTTTCCAACGTGTCGGCGTCCTCGCTTCTGCGGCCGCGTTCGATGGCGTCGAGGGCACCCGGCCAGTTGCGGCTGCGGTAGCAGCCGAGCATCTCGATGGTGATGTTGCGCAGGCGCTGGAAGGCGGCCGAATGCATCACGTCCTCGCGGCCGGCGATGGCGTAGATCACTTCCGGCTCGGTCTTGCCCTTGACCATGATGAAGTCGAGCTCGAGGATCGCGAACTTGTCCTTGGCGGCGAGCGCGGTCCTGGAGCCGACGATGATCGGGAAGCCGTATTCCTTGGTCTGCCCTTCCAGGCGTGAGGCAAGGTTCACGCTGTCGCCGAGCACCGAGTAGTTCTTCTTCAGGTCGGAGCCCATGTTGCCGACCACGCCGATGCCGGTGTTGAGGCCGATGCCGACATTGAGCGGGATGTAGACGTGGCCGCCGTCGGCGGCGTCCTGCTCGCGCTCCTTGTTGACCAAATCGATCTTCTCGAGCATCTGGATCGCCGCCTCGCAGGCGTTGACCTGGTGCTCGGCATCGTCGAGCGGCGCGTTCCAGAACGCCATGATGGCGTCGCCCATGTATTTGTCGATATAGCCCTTGCGCTCGATGATGACGTCGGTGAGCGGCGTCAGGAAGCGGTTCATCAGGGCGATCAACCCTTGCGGATCGTGCTTGTAGCTCTCCGAGATCGTGGTGAAGCCGCGCACGTCGGAGAACATGATCGTCATCTCGCGCTCCTCGCCGCCGAGCACGAGCTTCTCCGGCGACTGCGCCAGCTGCTCGACCAGCACCGGCGACATGTATTGCGCGAACATGCCGCGGATCTGCACGCGCTGGCGCTGCTCGCGCACGAAGCTGGCGAAGATCAGCGTCAGGTAGATGCCGGTGGTCGACAGCAGCGGATAGGTGAAGTCGATCAGATAGCGGTACTGCGAATAAAAGAACCACGACGTGCCGATCAGGATGGCGGCGAACATCCCGCCGGCAAGCACGAGGCGGACGGGGCCGAGATTCGGCGTGAAGATGATGACCAGCAGGCCGATCACGAGCGCGGCGAGCAGCTCGACGCCGAGCGCGTAGTTCGGCTGCGAGATCACCGCGCCGCTGAGCACGCTCTCCAGCACCTGGGCGTGGATCTCGACCCCCGGCATGGCGCGCGAGACCGGCGTGGTCTTGATGTCGTTCAGGCCGACCGCGGAGGTGCCGACCAGCACGAGCTTGCCGGCGATCTTGCTCGGCGACACTGTGTTGTCGAGCACGTCGGCGGCCGAGACGTAGATCGACGGATCGTGCGGGGCATAATGCACCCATAGCTGGGCATTGCGGTCGGTCGGAATCTCCACGCCCTTGAGCCGCACGGCGCGCACGCCGGTCTTGTCGGTCCGGATCAGCAGCGTCGGCGTGCCGGTGACGACCCGCAGGATCTCGAGGCTGAGCGAGGGCATGATGTTGCCCTGGGCGCGCATCACCATCGGCACGCGACGGATCAGGCCGTCGCGTTCGGTCCGGATCGTGAACAGGCCGCGCCCGGCCGCGACCTTCTCGATCACGGGCACGTTGCGGAGCAGGCCCGGAAATTCGAACAGGAAACGCTCGGCGTTCTCCTCGCCGACGGTCGCGACGCCGGTGAAGGGCAGCGATTTGTCGAGCTCGGACGAGATCGCCCGCTGCCCGGTCTCGCCCAGCACCACGCGCGAGCGCCTGATCGCCTCGGAGAGGATCTGGTCGTTGGTCGGCAGCTCGCGCAGCTTGGCGCGCGTGGCGTCGTCGAGATAGCGCATCTGTCCCGCGACCAGATCCGGATTGAGCCGGTCGGCTTCCGAGAACACCACGTCGAAGCCGATCGCGACCGCGCCGTTGCTGGTGAGGGCCTGGATCAGGTCGGCGATCCGCGTCCGCGGCCACGGCCACTGGCCGAGCTGGGCGAGGCTCTTGTCGTCGATGTCGACGATGGTGACCGGCCGCACCGTCTTGTGGCGCGGGTCGATCAGCTGGAACATGTCGAAGGTGCGCAGTCGCAATTCCTGGATCGGCGGCGGATCCCAGATGCGAAGCCCGGCGAACACGACCAGCAGCGCAAGGCACGTCAGCCGCGCGAAACCGAACTTCTGCGCAAACCACCGTCGCCAGATCTTGAGACGTTTCATGCTGGTCGAACTTCCCGCAGCCCGGCTCCGCCCGTAACAGGGGCGACATTACGCAATCGGCCAGGCCTTTGATACCGGAATCCGCCGCGGACGAGTGCCGCGGCCGGACCGGCGAAATGCCCGTCAGGCGTGGTTCGCAACGATGAAATCGCTGGCGTGCAGGCTGCTCGCAACGAGGCTCTTCAGCAGGATCGACTGGTGATCGTCGAGCGTGACCAGCGCGCCGCCCGCCTGTTGCGTGATGACGATGTCGCCGAACGACTTGATGTTGCCGAACTCGCGCAGGTCGATCTTGTCCTGGCCGATCTCGAAATCGACGATCGTGCTCTGAACCTGAGCCGTCGAATTCGTGAAGGCGAACTGATCCTGCCCGCTGGTGCCGACAAGCGTCGGCCCCGTGGGCGGATCGTAAACCAGCGTGCCGCCCTTTCCGTCGCTGGCGAAATGGAAGCTGTCGATGCTGTAGCTGCCGGCGAACTTGATGGTGGCGGTGTCGGTGCCGTCGCTCAGTGTCAGCACGCCGCCGAGATGGTCGGCGTTCTCGGTGTAGCTCACCCCGGCCAGGGTCGAGAAGTCGATGTCCTTGAGGTCGAGCAGGTCCGAATTGGCGAGCGTGCCGTCGCCGTCAAAGCCGTTGATGACGCCCGTGAAATCGGCTGCGTGCTCGATCGCGAACGTGCCGGTGGTGCCGGAGTTATTGGCGAAGATCACGTCCTGCGCCGAGGCTTCGCTGAGGTTCAGCACCGTGCCGCTCTCGATCGTCATGGGCGTATCGAACACCGGATCGTAGACGGTGGTGCCGCCGTGTCCGTCGCTCTGCAGGTGCCAGTTCACGTCCCGGCCGAGGAACGACAAGGTGACGGTCGTGGTGCCGTTGTAGAAGCCGACGGTCGTAATGTTCGTATCCGCGTTGTAGCTCGCCTGCGCCGACATCGTGGCCGTCCAGGCGAGGTCCTTCAGGTCGATCAGATTGTTGGACGACAGCGGCGCCCCGGCAGGAGACCCCGAGATCAGCCCGTGGAAGTCCTGCGAGTGATCCAGGATCAGCGTGCCCAAGCCGTTGTCGTAGAAGATGGTGATTCCCGAGAACGATCCGTTGACCAGCGTTCCCGCGACCGAGCCTTCGATCTCGACGACCGCCTTGTTGGAGATTTCGATCGTGCCGGTGCCGGTGACGTCGCCCTTGATGTCGATCGTCGAAATGTCGTTGCCGGAGAACGGACCGGCCTCGATCAGGCCGTCGAGCTTGACGTCGCCGTTCACGGTGAACACCGTGCCGGGCTCGGTCAGCAGCGTCACGGTGGAGTCGACGGTGAGATCGTGGATGGTGACGTTGGTGGTGCTGTCGACGGTGTAGGGCTCGCCCGCGGCGAGCAGCTTCACGTCGTAGCTGGCCGCCGGCACGCCGATGCTCCAGTTCGATGCCGTGTTCCAGTCGCCTCCGTGCGGATTGGTCCATTCATCGACCGGCGCGATCTCGACGATGGTGCCGCCGGCGCCGTCGCTGCTGGTTATGAAATGCGTGTCGCTATAATTGCCGATCAGCTTGAGCGAGATGCTGTGGCCGTGGGTATCGCTCACGACGAGATTGCCGGTCGCGGAATTGTAGACGGCCGTGGTGCCCTCGTCCCAGGTGATGGTCGACAGGTCGATCTTCTCGTTGGCGGCGAAGCCGGCGATCGAACCGCCGAAGGTCGCGGTGTCGATCTCGAGCTCGGCACCGGCGCCGCCGAAGGTGACGGTCTGCGCCACCGTGTTCTTGATCTCGAGCGTCGCGTTGGCGTCGATCGTGACCGAGCCGGAGCCGGACAGCGAGCCGAACAGCGTCAGCGTGCCGGTGTGGACCTCGATGGAGTCGTTGTTGGTGATGGTGCCCGTGATCGAGGCCGTGCCCCAGCTCTCGATCTCGTTCGAATTGGTGATGCCGAGACCCGCGACGGAAATCGCGGCACCGTTGAGCAGGTCGATCTCGCCGGCGTTGACGATCGAGGACACGTTGCCGAAAACGCTGGTGCCGCCGACGGTCCAGATGCCGGTCGCGTTGTTGTAGAAGGTCGCGCTGACGGCGGTGATGTTGCCGTTGATGTGACCGTCGTTGTTGATGGTGATGGCGCCGCCGGTCTCGACGATCGCATAGGTCGTCGCGCTCACGCCCGAGGCGGGCGCCGGCCCGATCGTGCCGGAGCTGGTGTTGGTGATCGTCGCCCCGCCGCTGGCGTTCTCCTGGATGAAGATCGCGGCATGACCGGCCGCGCCCACGATCGAGCCGCTGTTGGTGATATGCGTCGTGCCGGTCGCGATCGGATCGCCTGCGGCATCCGCATCGTTCTGCGTGACGCTGATGCCTGCGGAGGCGGTGCCGGTGATGCTGCCGTGATTGACGATGGTGATGTCGCCCGCGCCGGCCGCCAGGGCCGACAGGCCGACGGCGCCCTTGGCGGTGCCGTCATTGGTGACGTTCACGTCGCCGCCGCCGTGGCTGAAGGCGCCGATCGCGGTGCCTGCGGCGGTGATCTGCGAGGCCGCGCCGGTCGTGACGGTGACGTCGCCGATGCCCCAGGTGAACGCCTCGATGCCGTAGCCGGAATCAGCGGTGATGATCGCATCGCTGGTGACGCTGACGTCGCCGTAGACGGCGCCCGAGAAGGCCGAGGCGCCCTGCGGCTTGTAGCCGGCGATGATCGCGCCCGGCGTGCTGCCGTCGCTGTTCAGCGAGGAGCCGGAATGGATGGTGCCGTGCGCCACGACCGAGATCGTGCTGCCAACCCCGCTCGCGATCGCGGTTGCGTAATTGATCGCCACGACGCCTGAGCTGCCGGAAATGATGCTGTCGCCGGCAGCCAGGGTGACGCTGATGTCGCCCTTGTCGATGCTGTAGGCGAGGATGCCGTAGCCGGTCGTGCCCTTGACCGTCGCGCCGGCGCCGAGCGTGACCGTGATGTTGCCGGTGCCGCCGCTGAGCGCCTGGGCGAGGATACCCGTCTCGGCTCCGATGACGGCGGTGCCGGCGCCGTCGTTCACCGTGACGTCGCCATTGCCGAAGCTGTAGGCGTGGATGCCGTAACCGGCCGCGGCGGTGACATTGCCGTAGTTGTTGACGACGACATTGCCGTAGACGTTGGTATTGGCGGCAGAGCCGGTGCTCGAACCGAGATAGCCGGCCTCGAGGCCGGCCGGCGCGTTGCCCGCCTGGTTGAGACTCGCGCCGGAATTGACCGTGCCGTAATTGGTGACGGTGATCGAGCTGTGATCCTGGAGCGCGAGCACTTCCGCGCGGTTGACCGCAACGACGCCGGAACTTCCCGAGGTGAGAACGCTGCCGGCCTCGGTCGTGACGGTCTGGGTGCCGGCACCATAACTGCGCGACCGGATGCCGTAGATCGAGCTGCCGGTGATGATACCACCGGCGTCGATGGTGATGTCGCCGCTGCCCCAAGTGAGGGCATCGATGCCGTAAGCGCCGCCGACGGCGCCGCCAAGCTGAGTGATCGAGATGTCGCCGGCATTGGCGGCATTCGCATTCTCGACGAGCACGCCGGCCGAATTAGCCCCGACGCCGGTCGCCTTGCCGGTGAGATCATTGACCGTGACGTTGCCGGCGCCAGTCGACCCGTCGCTCAGCCAGATGCCATGACCGTCGGAGCCGGTGATGTCACCGGTCGCGGTCAGCGAGACGTCGCCGACGCCGTTCTGGGTGACGCCGATGCCGTTGGTCGCGCCCGTGAGCGTACCGCTCAGCGTGAGCGTGACGCTGGCATGCGTCCCCTTCGACACCGAGAAGTCGAGCGCGTCGCCCGCCGATGCCGCGATGTCGGCGCCGCCCGTGACGGTGAATGCGCCGTCGGCCGCCGCCTGGCCCGCGATAGTTCCGGTGAAGTTCTGACCGGCAAGCTTGTCGAGTTGCAGCGTGCCGGTGCCGCCGGCGAAAGTGACAGTCTGCGCATCGGCGCCGCCGAGCTCGAGCTTGGCACCGTTGTCGATGAGCAGCGTGCCGGAGCCGGTGATGCCGCCGGCGAGGTTGAGCGTGCCGGCCTGAACTTCGATGGTGCCGCCGGTGTTGGTGACGCCGGCCGTGATCGTGTTTGAGCCCGAGACGCTGTAGAGATTGCCGGCATTGCTCAGGCTGCCGCCGTTGATCGACACATCGGTCAGATAGAGCTTCGATGTGGCGCCAACCGAGATCGTCCCGCCGACATTGGCGATGGTGGCGGCCGTCAGCTTCAGCGTGCCGCCGGTCACCGCCTCGATCAGGCCGTGATTGGTGATGGCGTGGATCGTGGCCGGATCGATCGTCAGCGTACCGCTGGTGACGGTGATCGTGCCGGTGTTGGTGATATCGGCATCGTTGATCGCGCTGGTGCCGGTCGACTCCAGCGTTCCCGCGATCGTCAGCGTGCCGCCGTCGATGGTGGTATCGATGAGATCGAGGGTCGAGTTGCCGCCGACCGAAACCATGCCGGTGCCGTTGGTCACCGTCGTCGAGGTCAGTTTCAGCATGCCGCCGTTGATCGCGGCCAGCGTGGCGGTGTTGGTCACGGCCTGATGGTCGATGTCGAGCTCGCCGCCGTTGGCCTGAAGCGTGCCCGCATTGGTGATGCTGGCCGAGGTCAGGGTGGTCAGCGTCAGCAGGCCGCCAAGCGCCTCGATCAGGCCGTAATTGGCGATGGAGGCGTCGGTGATCGTGGACGTGCCGGACGAATCCAGCGTGCCGGAGACGGTGAGCGTACCGGCGCCGCTGATGGTCGCGCCGTTGACGATCAGCTTGCCGGCCGCGTCGACCGTGACATTGCCGGTATTCGTGACCGTCGAACCCTGATCGATCGTCAGTGTGCCGCCGGCCAGCACTTCGATCGTGGCCGTGCTGGCATTCGTGACCGTCTCGTTGTCGAGCGCATTGCCGGCGCCGCTGACCTTGATGATCGCGTTGTTGGTCAGGACGCCGCCGCTCATCACCGCGTTGCCGGCGAGGTCGATCTCGCCGTTGCCGGTGACCGTGCCGGCGCCGTCGATCGTCGCGCCATTGACGATCAGCGTGCCGCCGGCATCGACCGTGACGTTGCCGGCGTTGGTGACGACCGAGCCGAGGTCGATCGTCAGCGCGCCGTCAGCCAGCACCTCGATCGTGCCGGTGCTCGCATTCGCGACCGTCTCGTCGCTCAACGCATTGCCGGTCCCGCTGACCTTCAGGATCGCATTGTTGGTCAGGACACCGCCGCTCAGCACCGCATCGCCGGCGAGATCGATCTCGCCATTGCCAGTGACCGTGCCGGCACCGTCGATGGTCGCACCATCGAGGGTCAGCGTGCCGGCGGCATCGACCGTGATATGGCCGGTGTTGGTGACGACAGAGCCCTTGTCGATGGTCAGCGCGCCGCCGGACAGCACCTCGATCGTGCCGGTGCTCGCATTCGCGACCGTCTCGTCGCTCAGCGCATTGCCGGTCCCGCTGACGTTGAAGACGGCATTGTTGTTCAGGGTGCCGCCGCTCAGGGCGGCGTCGCCGGCGAGATCGATCTCGCCATCGTTGGTGATCGTGCCGGCCCCGTTGAGACCGAGGTTGAAGATCGGGCCGCCCTCACCCTCGCCGTTGCCGTTGCCGATCACGACGCCGGATCCGCCGATCGTCGCGTCGGTCACGACCAGCTTGCCGCTGGCATCGATGATGATGTGGCCGGCGTTGGTGACGTCGGATCCCTCATGGATCGTCAGCCAGCCATTGGCCAGCACCTCGATCACGCCGCTCGACGTGTTGTCGACGCTCTCATGGGCGAACGCGACGGTCCCCTTGACGTTGACCGTGCCGGAATTGTTCAGCGTGCCGTTCTCGACCAGGCTGTTGCCGTCGAGCTCCAGCGTGCCGAGGATGGTGACGGTGCCGCCGTCGATCGTCGCGCCGTCGACGATCAGCGTCGCGCCGGCATCGGCCTTCAGGGTGCCGCCCGCATTGTGGATCTCGGCCAGCGTCTTCAGCGTGCCGCCGAGCAGCTCGAGCGTACCGGAATTGGTGATCGTTGTTCCGGCCGCGAAATCGCCGCCGACGGCCAGCTTCAGCAAGCCGGCATTGGTGAGCACGCTGGTGTCCAGGATCTCGGCGAGGCCGCCGACCGACATCGTGCCCGACGCAGCGTTGGTGAGGATCGAATCGGCGCTCATGTCGAGCGAACCGGCGATCGTCAGCGAGCTCAAATTGAGCAGCACCGGCGGCGGGCCGCCGAAATCGTTCATCGTCACCGACTTGGCGAAGGCAGCCGCGTCGATCGTTGCCGGAAAGGACGGCGTCAGGCCATGCAGCTGGTCGGTGATGACGATGACATCGTCGTCGATGGTCGGAACCGTGCCGGTGGCCCAGTTGGTCGCGACTCGCCAGAAGCCGCCCGCGGGCTGGCCGGGCTTCTCGGTCGCAATCCAGACCACGGCGGGCTCATCGGTCCCGGTGATCGTGACGGTAATGGTCTGCTGCGCGGTCGCGCCTTGCGCGTCCTTGACCGTCACGGTGTAGACCAGTGTCAGCACCTCGCCCCTCGGGATGAAGTCGGCGAGGTAGACGGGAAGATCGGCCAGCGACCAGTTGATGGTGCCGGTGCCATCGCCGGTGCTGTCGGCACCGGACGCGATCGCGACCGACATCGCGCTCTGGAACGCCGCGAGCGGCCCCGGCGGAACGGTGCTGCCATCGGGCAGCGTCGCACTGGTCAGCGCCACCGACACCGTATGCGTGTCGGTCAGATCGACGTCGGCGAAGTCGAGCGTGCCCGACGTCGCCTCGTCGCTGACGAGCGGACCGCCCGGCACGCTGGTGCCGCCTTCGAAGGTGATGGTCGGAACGCTGGTGGTGATCACTGGCTTGTCGTTGGTGCCGGTGATCGTGATGGTGATCGGGATGACGGCGGATTCGGGATTGACCGCAAAATTGTTGTTGACGCGGACCATGTAGGTCAGCGTCAGCGTTTCGCCTGCCGCGAGGAAATCGAAGACGTGGTCGGGGATCGTGTAGGTCCAGACCGCCGAGCCGTTGTTGTTGTTGGCGCCGTTGGGGACGACCTGAATGTCGATCAGCGTCGCCGCGATGTCCTGCTTCTGCAGCGCGCTGAGCGAGCCGGTGACGTCCTGCTGGCCGGCATTCTTGTAGACGTAGTTCGGGGCGTCGGCGAGAGTGATGCTCACCGTCGGCTGGTCGCCCAGGTTCTGGTCGACGAAGGTGATCCGGCCGGAGACCGTGTCGGAATGCGTGGTGTCGCCGGTCGTGTCGGCGCGCTCGGTCAGCGCGAACGCCGTCTTCACATTGCCGTTGAGGTCGAGGCTGCGTGAATCCGGCGGGCCGGGAATGCGGGTGCTGGACGACGGATTGTGGCCGGGCCCGCCCGATTCCGGCGGATTGAGGTTCGTGAAGACCGCCGTCGCGCTGTAGCCGTTGGCGGTCTTGAACATGATGCCGTCGCTGGTCGGCGTGATCGTGTCGGTGAAGTTCGTCGTCAGCTTGGTGTTGCTGTTGTTGTCGGTGAACTTCAGCGTGAACACGTCCGTGATCAGCTTCTGCACGTCCGGCGACAACAGCGCGTTGCTGATCGAGACGTTGCCGCCGCTGATCTGGATCATCTGGCCGGCCTGGTTGACCGTCGCGATCGGCAGCAGCGTGATCTTGTCGAACAGGATGTAGGAGCCCGTGGTGCCGTTCGGCTCGACCAGCACCTGGAAGCTCGCCTGCGGCTGCGGATCGCCGCCGCCGGCGGGGACGACGAAGTTGATCTGGGTCAGCACCGCGGTGCCGCGGATGCCCATGGTGGCGACCGGCGTGTCGATCTTCATGTCGCCGTGCTTGGCGGTCTCGCCGGCGACGAAGGTGATGGTGCCCGCGACGAGGCTGAGCAGCGAGGAATTGCTCGACCCGTTGGGGTCGTAGACCATCTCGTTCAGCACCATCCGCGCATTGGAGGACAGGCCGAACACGGTGCCGTCGATGAAGGTGATGCCGAGCGTCGAATCGGCGCCGGTCGAGACCACGTCGCCCTTCTCGACGTTATCGCCGTTGTTGAGGATGACCGAAACGCCGTTCCGGATCGCGGTCGCGCTGCCGGAGAGCTTGGTGACGTGGCCGATGACCTGGGCCGCGGCAATGCCGGGGGCGGCCTGCGCAACCTGGACGTGGCCGGTGAGCGCGTTGACGACGTCGCCGGTCAGGTGGGCGCCATCGGACGAGGCCAGCGCCGCGCGCTTGTCGCCCCTGAAATAATCGTGAACGACGAAGTCGTGCCCGTCATGGGACAGAACGAGATCGAGACCCGCGCGCTTGAACTCGCCGTTGAAGATCAGGTTCGGATCGGGAACAACGACGGCACCATCGGGCAGATGGCCGTGCGCCTTCGCCGTGAAGGACTGGGCGCTAAGGGACTTTGCGACGAACGAATCGACATGGACATAGGAGGGCGAGTGGGAACCCTCGCCGTCCAAGGAAAGCGCGGCGTCAAATTTGCCAGCGTAATTCAACCGGGCACCGTAAAAAGGGTTAATAATTATGAAAGTATCGACCGCCTAAGCTTGCTTAGCATTACCAAGTCCTTAGCGAAACCATCTATTGCTTGTGTGATTTCGCGTCACTTGGCCTTTAGGACAGCCTCGGGCCGGCGCCCCGAGGAAGAAAGCAAAGTACTTTTTGCAGTACTTTGAAGTCGAGCTCTGCATGTTATCGAGCATTCCAAGTCGTCTTAAGTAGACTGCTGTATAGATCAAACAGCAGTTACTTACGTCATCTTTTGTTCGGGGTTCCCCAGCGCATCCTGCGGCAAATACGGGACAAAATCTGTGACCTAACTAACAGAACCCGTGAAATCGCGGGTTGTTAGCCATAGGAGAGGGAATCAGCCCCCTACAACCTCAGCCTGCAAATCGCACCATTTCGCGGCAGCCGGACTCCCTCCTAGTCCCCGATTCGTAAAATTTTACGCAATTTGGACAGCCCGATTTCAGCCTGTCCCTCGGTTTTGGGACCCCTGCCGGGCGCGTTAAGCAGAACAAAACGGCCCGTCTCGCACTATCTGCCCGAAAGCAACAAAGCCCGGCACGTCGAGGTCGAGGGGGACCTGGCGAAGCCGCAAGGGGATGTCAGATGGAGACCGCTGCTCGCTCGCGCGCCTGGCGCGCAATCCTTGTCATCTGTGGACTGGTCCTGCTCGGATCGGCCCCGGAGCTTCGCGCCGGCACGCTGCTGTCGCCGGGCGCCGGCGTATTCGTGCGCAAATCGGCCGAGCCGTTCGGCGTGTTCGCCTTTGCCATCTCGTCCGGCGGACTCCAGCAGAAATGGTCCGCGCTGAAATCCCGACTCGACGACGACATGGTGCAGCTCGCGCTGTGCGACGGCGACCGCGACAATTGCGCTTCGCCCGCAGCCATCAAGTTGCTGGCCATCGTCGACCAGGCCCGGACCCGCGACGGCCGCGCGCGGCTGGGCGAGACCAACCGCGCCATCAATCTCGCCATCCACCCCGTCAATGACGGCAACGACGACGTCTGGAGCTCGCCGCTTGCGACCTTCGCGCGCGGTGCCGGCGACTGCGAGGACTATGCCATCGCCAAGCTGGCCGCGCTGCGGCTTGCCGGCGTCGCCAGCGAAGACCTCCGCATCGTCGTGGTGCGCGATGTCAGGGCCGGCGAAGACCACGCGGTCGCCGCCGCAAGGCTCGACGGCCACTGGCTGATGCTCGACAACCGCCGCATGGCGATGGTCGAGGACGACGCCGCGCGCTCCTACCAGCCGCTGTTCGTGCTTCACCAGGCCGCCGTGATGAAATATGCCGACGAGCCGGTACGGCTGTCGATGGCGCCCGTCGAGGCACACTGATTGATCCTGTAGCCCGGATGGAGCCAACGGCTCGGCGCGAAGCGCCGCCCGATGACAGGCTCCGCGAAATCCGGGACGGCTGCTGCGTTTTGCACCGGTCCCGGATTACGCTTCGCTCCATCCGGGCTACGATTCCCCACAAACCCATTCCACCGCGCGATCCGAACCGCTAGCATGGCGCCTTCCATGCGGGGGCGACTGGAATGCGGTTCATCGTGCTGACTGTGCTTGCGCTGCTGGCGCTCACGGCACCCGCGTCCGCGCAAACCGACCGCGCCATCGCCGACAGGCTGCCGCTGTTCGCAAAGAACGGCTGCCAGCAGATACGCGATCCCGGCAATCAACTGTTCTGCGGCGATGCCGGGCTTGCCGCCGCGGCCGAGAAGCTGAGCACCGCGATCGAGGCACGCCTCGCCCGCCTGCCCGATCGCCTGCCCGCCATCGAGGAGAACGCGATCTGGGCGCGCCAGCGCAATCTCGGTTGCGGCATCGTCGGCCAGACCGCGATCCGGCCCGACGAGTTCGACCGGGTGAGGGCGTGCCTGCTCAAGGTCACCGAGGAGCGCGCCGCGATCCTGCGCGATCCCGATTTCGACTGCCTGGCCGCCAACACCGCCGCCGGCGCGGTGATCTGCGCGGACCCGTCGCTGGCGGTTGCCGAAACCGAGCTCAACGGCGAGGTGCTCGGCCTGATCGGCAAGCTGGACCCGACCGCGGCACGCTTTGCCTTCGCCGAGTACGGCAGGTGGACGCGGGAGCGTGATCGCAAATGCAATCTGGTCGGCAAGGAGAACGTGCCGCTGCAGGAGCTCGAATCCGCGGAAGATTGTCTGGCCGCACATCTCGCGCGCAAGAGCGAGGAGGTCCACGCCGCCAAGGGCGATCCGAAAAAAGTATTCGGCCGGCAGGTCGCGGCCCACTCGCCCGACACCGACGCCGTCGACTTCTGCGCCGCGCGGATTCACGCCGCCAATTCCTGCGGAAATTTCCTGCGCATCAACCGCGTCTATGCCGTCGACAGCCAGGTGACCGACCAGGAGGCGCAGGTCACCGGCGAGATCGAGATGGTCGTGCTGGCGCCCTTCACCACCTGCAGCAAGGTCGCCACCTCCTGCACCGGCACCTGCTGGGACGCGCGGACAAGCCGTCCGCAGCCGGGCGCCGGCAACAAGGAGCGCTCCGCGGACGCCTTCAACGTCACGCGCCGCCTCAGGATCCAGCGCAACTTCGCCTTCGTGAAGGCCGCCGACGGCTGGCGCTGCAGGGAAGACGAGCTGGCCCCGGTGAACTCGGGCACCGCGAGCGGGGGGTCTTAGGGTTCTCTCCGCTGACGCGCTCCTCCTTCTCCCCTTGTGGGAGAAGGTGGCGCGCGCAAGCGCGACGGATGAGGGGTTCTTTCCACTCGCACGACGGCTCGTGAGGATAGACACCCCTCACCCGGCTCGCCGCTTTGCGGCGATCCACCCTCTCCCACAAGGGGAGAGGGTGCAGTGCGCGTGCGGAAAGAAGTCAGAACATCAGATTGTCCTTCACCAGAATCCAGCGGCCGCCCTTGACCTGCTGCACCTGGGTGATGGTGTTGGCAAGATGATTGGTCTTGGAGAATGTGGTCGGCGGCGAGTTGAAGATGTCGAGGAACTTGTCGCCCGACTCCAGCGCATCCAGCATCTTCTGACCGGTGAGATCCTTGCCGGCCTTGTTGGCGTAGAAGGCGAAGGTCATGACCGCGTTGTAGCCGATGATGGCCTGGGAGTTGGCGTCGGCGCCGAACATCTTTTTGTAGTTGACGAGCCAGTCGTGGACCTTGCCCTTGGCCGAGTCCTCGTAGGGAATCTCGAAGGCCGAGGCCGAATAGAGGCCTTCGACGGCTTCCTTGCCGAGCATGGGCACTTCCATGACGTTGACGGGCGTCGCGCCGAGGAAGGTGACGTCCCAGCCGAGCTTCTTGGCCTCGGTCATGGCGCCGATGGGCTCGCGCAGGATCGCGCCGAGCACGACGAGGTCGCATCCGTCAGACTTCATCTTGGCGATCTGCGCGCTGAAATCGGAGGCGCCGCGCTTGTAGCTCGTGATCGAGGCCGGCTGCACCTTCATGACGGTGAGCTGCTGGTTGAAGCCGTCGAGCACATTCTTTCCGTACTCGTCGTCCTGGTGCATGATGCAGGGCTTCTTGAAGTTCTTCCACTCCATCATGTATTTCAGCGCCGCCCGCGTGCTCTCGACATAGGGCAGGAGATTGCTGAACTTCAACCGCTCCTGCGGCTTGGCGGGATCGAGCTTGTAGGTGAACTCGGCGGCCGTCAGCGGGAAGAGCTGCAGCACCCCGGCGTCGAGCAGGATGTCCTGCGCGGCGAGTACGGTCGGCGATCCCATCGGACCCACCATCGCGAAGATCTTGTCGCGCTCGATCAGCTTCTGCGAGGCCAGCACGGCCTTCTTCGGATCGTAGCCGCTGTCCTCGACCACGAGGCGAATCTTGCGGCCGTTGACGCCGCCGGCGGCGTTGACCTCCTCGACGGCCATCTTCATGCCGTTGGAGACCGGCACGCCCCACCCCTTGATCGGACCCGACAGGTCCTGATGGGTGCCGATGACGATCTCGGTTGCCGAGATGCCGTCATTGGTGACCTTGGTTTGCGCGACGGCCGGCAGACAGGTGAGCGCAAGGGCGCTCACAGCAAGGCCGAACGTTCGAAGCGATTTCGACATTGACGTCTCCTCTCCTTTGGGCCCGTTTTATGCGAAGGGCGGGGGCCGTCGCTCCTTCGGTTTCTCGAACGCGACTTTTCCTTTTTGCGCGTGCCCCTGGTCGGAAAACCGGTTCCCACTCTTCCGGGGCAAGCGCATGCGTCACGCCACCGCGCGCTCGCGATACATCGCGTCGATCTCGGCGGCGTAGCGCTTGTTCACGAAGCTGCGCTTCAGCTTCATGGTCGGCGTCAGCTCCTCGTCCTCCGGCGTGAGCTGGCGTTCGATCAGGTAGAACCGCTTGATGGTCTCGACCTGGGCGAAATTGGCGTTGACCCCTTCGATCTCGCGCCAGATCAGATCCTGGATCTCGGTCGCCCGGCACAGGCTGGCGTAGTTGGTGAAGGGGATGTCGCGATCTTGCGCGAACTTCTCGACATTCTCCTGGTCGATCATCACGAGGCAGGTCAGATACGGCCGCTTGTCGCCGATCACGACGGCGTCGGAGATGTAGGGCGAGAATTTGAGCTGGTTCTCGATCTCGGACGGCGTGATGTTCTTGCCGCCGGAGGTGATGATGATGTCCTTCATCCGGTCGGTGATGCGGACGAAGCCTTCATTGTCGATGCTGCCGACGTCCCCGGTGTGCAGCCAACCGCCGACATCGATGGCCTCGGCGGTCTTCTCGGGCTGGTTCAGATAGCCCATGAACAGGAAGTCGCCCTTGATCAGGATCTCGCCGTCGGGCGACAGCGCGACCTCGCCCCAGGACACCGCGGTGCCGACCGAGCCGAGCTTGAGGCGCTCTGCCGGCATCATCGTGGCGACGCCGCAATTCTCGGTCTGACCGTAGACCTCGTGCATATCGATGCCGAGCGCGAGATACCAGCGGATCAGCTCCGGCGCGATCGGCGCCGCACCGGTGAAGGCGATGCGGCAGCGGTCGAGCCCGATCATGCGGCGGATGTTGCGGAAGGCCACTCGGTACGCGATGGCATTGGCGAGGCGCAGCGACAGCGGAGGCGCCTTGCCCTCGACGCGGCAATCGACCATGCGGTAGCCGACCTGGATGGCGCGGCGGTAGACCCATTGCTGCAGCGGGGTCGCGTCCTTCAGCGCGATAGTGATGGCGGAATAGAATTTCTCCCAGATGCGCGGCACCGCGAGGAATACGGTCGGCTGCACCTCGCGCAGATTGTCCGGCACCGTCTCCGGGCTTTCGGCGAAATTCATCACCGAGCCGAGCGCGACCGAGATGTAGTAGCCGCCGATGCGCTCGGCGACGTGACAGAGCGGCAGGAAGATCAGCCGGTCCTCGTCCTCCCGCGCCGGGATGAAGTCGTTGGCGTGCCGCATCTGATGCGTGACGCTGCGGTTGGCATGCATCGCGCCCTTGGGCGGGCCCGTCGTGCCGGAAGTGTAGACCAGCACCGCGAGATCGTCGGCGCTGCGGCTGTCGATCATCTCCTGCCACAGCGCCTCGCGGCCGACCATGTGGTTGCGCCCGAGCGCGCGGAACTCGTCGAACGACATCACCATGGCGTCGGAGAAACCGCCGAGGCCCTCCATGTCGAACACGATGACCTTCTGCAGGGACGGACAGCGCGCGCGGCAGGTGAGGATCTTGTCGAGCTGCTCCTCGTCCTCGGCGAAGATCACGCGGGTCGCGGAATCGTTGACGAGATACTCGACCTGGGAGGATGAATCGGTGGGATAGATCCCGGACGAGACGCCGCCGGCGCACAGGATGCCCATGTCGGCATAGACCCATTCGGGTACGGCGTTGGCGATGATGGAGGCGACGTCGCCGGGCATGAAGCCGATGGCGCGCAGCGCGTAGGCGATCTCCTTCGAGATCTCCAGCCATTCGCGCCAGCTGGTCGGCTGCCAGATGCCGAACTTCTTCTCGCGGATGGCGGGCCGATCGCCCCGCGTCTCCGCCGCGCGCAAGAAGCTCCTTGCGATCGTATCAGCGACCGTCAGCACCGCCGGTCGGGCCATGCACGTCTCCTCCTTGTCGCCTACTCCCTCCGCTGCCTGCCTTGCCGGCGGTCTGTTGTCGCGGATGGCCGTCTATCTAACGCCACGTTTTCTTCTTTTTCCAGCGCCGTTCGCCTCGCGCGCCGGCTTCCTTGGCGCCAAGGTAAAACTCCTGGATGTCCTGGGAATGCATCAAGCGGTCGCAGCTGTCGTTCATCACGATGCGGCCGATCTCGAGCACATAGCCGTAATGCGCGGTCTCCAGCGCCACCTTGGCGTTCTGCTCGACCAGCAGGATCGACATGCCCTGCTCCTCGTTGACGCGCCGGATGATCGTGAAGATCTCCTTCACCAGCAGCGGCGACAGGCCGAGCGAGGGCTCGTCGAGCAGCAGCAGCGTCGGCCGGTTCATCAGCGCGCGGCCGATCGCGAGCATCTGCTGCTCGCCGCCGGAGAGCTGGCCGGCCGGCTGGTTGATGCGCTCCTTCAGGCGCGGGAAATAGCCGTAGACGCGCTCCATGTCCTCGGCGACGCCGTCGCGATCCTTGCGCGGATAGGCGCCCATCATCAGGTTCTCGCGCACCGAGAGGAACGGGAACACCTCGCGCCCCTCCGGGACGTGGCTGAGGCCGAGGCGCACGATGCGGTCGGCCTCCATGCGCTGGATCGGCTTGCCCATGAACTCGATCGCGCCTTTCTGCGGATCGAGGATGCCGGAGATCGTCTTCAGCACCGTGGTCTTGCCGGCGCCGTTGGCCCCCAGCAGCGTGACGATGCGCCCGCGCGGCACCTCCAGCGAGATGCCGCGGATCGCCATGATCGGCCCGTAATAGCTCTCGATGTTGCTGAGCTTGAGGATGATCTCCGGGGTCACCGCGGCGTCCATGCGTCAGGCTCCCAGATACGCGGCGACGACGTCTGGGTGCTGCTGCACCTCCGCGGGCGAACCCATCGCCAGCACCCGTCCGTAGTTCAGCGCGATGACACGGTCGGAGACGCGGTTGACCAGCGACATGTCGTGCTCGACCATCAGCACGGTGACGCCGAGCTCGCTCTTCATGTCGCGGATCCAGAACGACATGTCGTCGGTCTCCTCGACATTGAGGCCGGAGGACGGCTCGTCGAGCAGGATCAGCTTCGGCTCCGAGCACAGCGCGCGCGCAAGCTCGATCACCTTGCGGACGCCGTAGGGCAGGCCCGAGATCAGCTTGTCGCGATAGGGTTCGAGATCGAGGAACTCGATCACCTGCTCGACCCGGCGGCGATGCACCTTCTCGTTGGCGCGCACGCTGGGCAGGAACAGCAGCTCCTGCCAGAGCTGCGTGGTGGAATGGCGGTGGCGGCCGACCAAAAGGTTCGACAGCACGGTCGCGTTCTCGAACAGCTCGATGTTCTGGAAGGTGCGGGCGATGCCGAGCCTGGCGATGTCGTAGGGCGGCTGCTCGGTGATGTCCTGGTCCTCGAAGAAGATGCGGCCCGCGGTCGGCCGGTAGATCCGCGAGATCAGGTTGAAGATCGAGCTCTTGCCGGCACCGTTCGGCCCGATGATCGAAAGGATCTCGCCCTTCTCGACCGCGAACGACACCGCATCGACCGCCTTGAGGCCTCCGAAATGCAGCGACAGGTTCTCGGCACGGAAATAGCTCATCGGTTGCGCTCCGACTTCACGTAGATCTTCTGCCGCTTGAAGGTGGCGCGCTTGTAGAGCGGGAAGAGCTGGAAGAAGAGTTTTATCTTCAGCCAGCGGCCGTAGAGCCCGAGCGGCTCGAACAGCACGAACAGCACGATGATGATGCCGTAGATCGCGCCCTTCAGGCCGTTGAGCGAGGCGAAGGCCGCGACTTTCGACTGGATATTGCCTGCGGTCGCCGGGCCCGCGCCGAACGTCGCGGCGATGCCGGCGATGATGCCGGGCATGTCGTCCTTCAGGTAGGTGAGGAACGGATCGATCATCACGATGAAGATCGCCCCCAGCACCGCGCCGTGCAGACTGAAGGTGCCGCCGATCAGGATCACGATGATGAACTCGATCGAGAGCTGCAGCGTGAACATCTCCGGCGAGATGAAGGAGAGCTTGTGCGCGAACAGCACGCCGGCAAAGCCGGTGATCGCCGCCGAGATCGCAAAGGACTTGACCTTGTAGAGCGCGACGTTGACGCCCATGCTGCGCGCCGCGGTCTCGGAGTCGCGGATCGCGACGAAGGCGCGGCCGGTCGGCGAACGCAGCAGATTGAGTGTGCCGACGATGGTTAGCACCAGTACGGCAAGGCAGAGGTAATAGAAGGTCGGACTGTCGCGCGGCACGGCGACGCCGAGCAGCGACAACGTCTTGACCCGCATGCCCTCGTTGCCGTTGGTGACGCTCTCCCACCGCGCCAGGATCTCCTCGACGATCAGGGCAAAGGAGATGGTGGCGATGACGAGGTAGATGCCGGTCAGGCGCAGCGCGGGAAATCCGACCATTGCGCCGATGATGCCGGTCAGGAGCCCGGCGGCGAGGAAGTAGACCGGGAACGGCACGTTGTATTTCTGCAAATAAGCCGCTGTATAGGCGCCGATTGCGAGGAAGGCCGCATGCCCGAGCGAGGCCTGGCCGGTGAAGCCGGTCAGGATCAAGAGCGCGACGCCGACGGTCGCATAGATGCAGACGAAGACGAGCTGGCTCATCAGATAGCTGGAGAGCATGTAGGGCGCGATCAGCAGCAGCGCGATCAGGATGCCGTAGGAGACGAAATAGCCCGAATGCGGAAACAGCCTGATGTCGTCCTCGTAGTCGGTCTTGAACAGGAAGCGCATGGCGTTCAGACCTTCTTGCGGACGTGCAGGCCGAACAGGCCTTCGGGCTTCAGCAGCAGCACGGTGAGCAGCACGATGTAGGGCGCGACGTCCTTCCAGCCCTCCGCCAGATAGAAGCCGGCCATGCTCTCGATCACGCCGATCAGGACGCCGCCGACCACGGCGCCCGGGATCGAGCCGAAGCCGCCGAGCACCGCGGCGGGAAACGCCTTGAGCCCGAGCACGAGACCGACATTGGAGTGGATGAAGGTGATCGGCGCCAGCAGCACGCCGGCGGCGGTCGCCACCGCCGCGCTGATCGCCCAAACGATCGACACCACGCGCTTGACCGGAATGCCCATGTAATAGGCCGCCAGCATGTTCTCGGAGCTGGCGCGCATCGCGGTGCCGAGCGTGGTCTTGTTGAAGAAGAGATAGAGCAGCGTGCACAGGATCATCGTCGCCGCGATCACCGACAGCTTGTCGTAGGCGAGCACCAGCGAGCCGATCCGCAGCACGCCCTGGCTGAACGGCGTCTCGATCTTCAGGTCGTCGGTGCCCCAGATCATGCCGGCGATCGAGCGCAGGAAATAGCCGAGGCCGATCGTCGCCATGATGATGGAGAATTGCGGATAGCCGAGGATCGGCCGCACCACGACGCGCTCGGCCAGCATGCCGAACAGGGCCATGGCCGCCACCGCACCGGCAAAGCCGATCCAGTAGTTCAGGCCCATCATGCCGATGAAGGTGAAGGCGAAGAAGCCGCCCAGCATCATCAGATCGCCCTGGGCGAAATTGACGACCTCGGTGGCCTTGTAGACGAGCACGAAGCCGAGTGCGATCAGGCCGTAGACACAGCCGAGTGCAACACCGCTGACCAGCTGCTGAACGAAATCCAGCATCGCCGCGTCCTCCCGATGCAACCTGCGGTTCTTGACGACCGCATCGCCACATCTTGTGTCCAGCCGCTACGCAGTCCTCTCGCTGCGTGAGCACCATTTGTCCCGGCGCCAATTCAGCCTGAACCGCCAAGCGCTGTCAACAAACGGTGACTTCTAGGGTCTCTTGCCTTTAGTCCAAGATGGATGCCGGAATTTGCGGTCGCGAGATTCACGGGGCCGAAATATCTTCAGGCCATGGTCGCGACCGATGCAAAACCGGATGGTGTGGCCGTCATGAAGCCGGACAGCTCGGCGCTCGAACTCCGAGGGTTAACGAAGCGTTTTGACCGTTTGGCGGTCGATAGCCTCGATCTCACCATTCGTGCCGGGGAATTCTACGCGCTGGTCGGCCCGAATGGCGCCGGCAAGACCACCACTTTGCGCATGGTTGCAGGCCTGCTCAGGCCCGACGACGGCACGGTCTCGATCTTCGGGATCGACGCGCTCGTCGATCCCGTCGCGGCCAAGCAGGTGATGGCGTGGGTCTCCGATGAGCCCATGATCTATGACAAGCTCACCCCGCTCGAATATCTGGAATTCGTCGCCGGTCTCTGGGGCATCGCACCTTCGGTCTCGAAACCGGTCGCCGAGGAGCTCCTGAGCTCGCTCGGGCTCGAGCCGCACCGGCACGAGCGCTGCGAAGGCTTCTCCAAGGGCATGCGCCAGAAGGTCGCTCTCGCCGGCGCGCTGGTGCACGATCCCCGCCTCATCATCCTCGACGAACCGCTGACAGGACTCGATGCCGTTTCGGCCCGCCACGTGAAGGGACTGCTCGGCGAGCGCGTCCGCGCCGGCTGCACCGTCATCATGACGACGCATATCCTCGAAGTCGCCGAGCGCATGGCCGACCGCATCGGCGTGATCGCCGCGGGCCGTCTCGTTGCCGAAGGCACACTCACGGAGCTGCGTCAGCAGAACGGCCATGCCGACACCAGCCTGGAAGATCTCTTCATCGCATTGGTCACGCTTCAGGACGCGGCATGAGCTCGGCGACCGCGCTCTCCTGGTTTGCCCGTCACGAGCTCAGGCTCGCCTGGCGCGAATGGTTCGCCATGATGACGGGCGGCCGGCGCCGGCGTGCCCGCGCCGCCGTGATCGGGCTGGTGTTCTTCGCCGCGCTGCTGCACCTGCCCGCCTGGGCCGTGATCGGCCGCTTCGCCGATCTGCAGCTGCCGCTCGACAAATCCTCGCTGATCGTGATCTCGGCGACGATCTTGCTCGCGTGGACCTTGATGCTGTCGCAGGCGATCGAATCGGTGACGCGGGTGTTTTACGCCCGCGCCGATCTCGACCTGATCATGTCCTCGCCGGCGCGACTCGCGAATCTGTTCTCGGTGCGCATCGCCGCAATTGCGCTCAGCGTCACGCTGATGGCGCTGCTGTTCTCGACGCCCTTCATCGACGTGCTGGTGATCGGCGGCGGGCCGCGCTGGCTCAACGCCTTCGGCGTGATCATCGCGATGGGCCTGTCGGCCGCGGCGATCGCGATTGCCGTCACCATCCTGCTGTTTCGCCTGATCGGCCCGGCGCGGACGCGCTTCGTCGCCCAGATCCTGGCAGCGATCATCGGCGCCGGCTTCGTGATCGCGCTGCAGGTGGCGGCGATCATCTCGTATGGCACGCTGTCGCGCTTCACCATCCTCACCTCCGGCACCCTGGCCGCCCACGCGCCCGAGGTCGACAGCATCTGGTGGTGGCCGGCACGTGCGACGATGGGCGACAGCGCGGCGCTGCTGCTTCTGCTGGCGCTGGGGCTGGTTCTGCTCGGATGCGTGATGGCGATCTTCTCGGGCCGCTTCGCCGACACCGCGATCGACGCTGCTGCCTATGGCACATCGAGTCGCAAGCGCGCGAGAGAGCGCGCGTTCCGCGGCGGCTCGCGACAGCAGGCGCTGAGGCGCAAGGAGTTCATCCTGCTCTGGCGCGATCCCTGGCTGATCTCGCAAACCCTGATGCAGCTGCTCTATCTGGTGCCGCCAGCGCTGTTGCTGTGGCGCAGCTTTGGCGACAGCTCCGTGGCGCTGACGCTGATCACACCTGTGATCGTGATGGCCGCGGGTCAACTCGCCGGCGGACTGGCCTGGCTGACGATCTCGGGCGAGGACGCGCCCGATCTGGTCGCGACCGCGCCGCTGACGCCATCCAGCGTGACCCGCGCCAAGATCGAGGTGGTGCTGATCGCGATCGCCGCCATCTTCAGCCCGCTGGTTGCGGCCCTGGTTTTCGCCTCGCTGTTCCAGGCTGTCATCACGGCCGCCATGCTCATCGTCGGCGCGGCCTCCGCCACCGCGATCCAGCTCTGGTTCCGCGTCCAGGCCCGACGCAGCCAGTTCCGCCGCCGCCAGACCTCCTCGCGACTCGCCACTTTCGCCGAAGCCTTCTCCTCGATCGGCTGGGCGGCCACCGCCGCACTGCTGCTCACGCTGCCGATGGCAGGCATCGTCAGCGGTCTTATGACCGCGGGCCTGGTTGCGATGACCTGGAAGTTCAGCCCAAAGCGCGAGTGAGGCGTCTCGGCTCCGTATTCCACTCGAAAGTAAGGCTAAATTGCCTTACTTAGGACGACAACGACTTCCTGAAAGGAAAAACGAACGGTCGATCGCTGTCCATCGAAGAGATGAATGAGATTATTGCTGACGGCTGGGCCGGCAAGCGATGAAGATAACACCCGACACTAACGTCCTGATACGTGTTCTTGTCGGGGACAACGTCGAACAGAGCAAGGCGGCTGAAGCCCTTCTAAAGAAGGCGGATGTGGTAGCCCTATCGATCTCCGCATTGTGCGAATTGGTCTGGGTCCTGTCGCGAGGCTACAAAGCTTCTGCTGCCAATATTGCGGCTTCGATCCGGCACTTGATCATTGCCTCAAACGTGGTCGTCAATCGGTCCGTCGCCGAAGCCGGGTCGGCGCTTCTCGATGCGGGCGGCGATTTCGTCGATGGTGTTATCGCCCACGAAGGCAGCTGGCTTGGGGCAGAGGTCTTCGTGTCGGTCGACAAAAAGGCCGTGAAATTGATCGAGGCGAGCGGCGGTTCGGCGCGGCTGCCATAGCCGCGGCATTTCGAGGTCGTCGTCAAGACCGGTGAACGAATGCACGGCGACAGTTTGACGGTTATTATCTTCTTGGAAGCACTGGTTGGTGCTGCGCTCTCGCTCATGTGAACGTCAGCCGGGCAACAGAAAGATCGGAAGTCAGGGAGATTCAACGTTACACTGCCTAGATGGCAGCGTGGCGATGGGGCAACTCCGCTATGTCTCGACTAATTCTTACGATCTTTGCTTTCTTTGGCGTATTCCTTTCACCTGCCCTCGCCCAGCAGCCGCCTCAGCGCAGCGAATGCCTGGCGATGGCGAACGCTGCGCCCCGCATCACGCCGGTCGCCCTCCGACAGACCGCCGCCGCAGCCGCAGCCGAGGTCGAGATCACCTATGCGGGCCATTCCACCTATTTCATCGACACGCCCGGCGGGGTGCGCATCGCGACCGACTACAGCGGCGCCTATCAGGTCGGCCGCCTGCCCGACGTCGTCACCATGAACCGGGCCCACAGCACCCATTATTCTCTCAATCCCGACAAGCGCATTCCGCATGTGCTGCATGGCTGGGGTGAGAACGGCAAGCCGGCTGTGGTGTCGGAGCGGATCGGCGACACCTTCATCCGCAACGTCACGACCGACATCCGCCGCTACTTTGGTGACGATTCCGGCGCGGACATGATCCGCGACGGCAACTCGATCTTCATCTTCGAGGTGGCGGGCCTCTGCATCGGGCATCTCGGCCATTTGCACCACAAGCTCGACGACAGCCATTTCGCGCAGATCGGGCGGCTCGACATCGTGATGGTGCCGATCGACGGCACCTACACCATGTCGCTCGACGGCATCTCGGAGATCACCAAGCGCCTACGCGCCTCCGTGGTGCTGCCGATGCACCGCTTCGCCACCCCCCTCGACGAGTTCATGCGCCGCATCGGCCAGCAGTTCGAGATCGACCGTCGTACCGAGCGCTCCTTGCGGATATCGCGCGACACCTTGCCGACGACGCCAACGGTGATCATCCTCGACGGCGTCTGACGCGCGAAACCGGAACGCATGATCCTGCTCCGACTTGGTTGCCTCGAGAACATCCTCGATCGGAGCAATCATGAGCAGAAGGTTCCTGGTCATCGCCGCATTCGCGGCCATCTACATGCTTTGGGGTTCCACCTATTTTGCCATCACTTTGGGATTGAAATCGATCCCGCCGTTTCTGCTGATGGCGCTTCGCTCGTTCTGCGGTGGCATCGTGTTGCTGGCCATGAGTGGCAGACAGATTGCGAGCGTGCCGTTGCGGACATGGGTCAATGCGAGCCTCTGTGGGCTGCTGTTCTTCGTGGGTTGTCATGGCGTGCTCGCTTTCGCGCAACAATCGGTTCCTTCGGGCGTGGCGGCGATCGTGCTTGCCACGATCCCGTTCTGGATCCTGCTAATCGATGTGCTGTTCCCCGGTGATCAGCGCCCCAGGCCTCTCGCCCTGCTCGCACTGGTGCCGGGCTTCTTCGGGGTTGGCCTCGTGGCATGGCAAAACGTCGCGCAGGCCGGCATCAGCGTTTTGCCCGTCGTCCTTCTGTTGCTGGCGGCGCTGTCCTGGTCGGTCGGAACCGTCCTGTCCAGGGGCATGTCGAGCCAGGCCTCCGCCATCCTGCTGTCGGGCATGCAGCTTTCGATCGGCGGTGCCGTGCTGTTCGTGATCAGCTGGCTGGCCGGCGAGATCGAAAGCTTCAGGCCGGGCAACGTCTCGCCGACGTCGCTCGCGGCTGCGCTTTGGCTGATCATCTCCGGAAGCGTGATCGGTTTCGTCGCCTACAACTGGTTGCTCGAGAATGTCTCGACATCGTTGGTATCGACCTACACTTTCGTCAACCCTGTCATCGCCGTGCTGCTCGGCACGCTCGTGCTGGGCGAGCCGTTCTCGCGCATGATGCTGCTTGGCGCAGGTCTCGTCATCATCTCAATCATCGTCATCTGGAGCGCCGAACGCGCAGGGAGTCGCCGGGCGAACGATCCGGCTGATCGGGACATGAGACATCTGTCTTTGCGCAAGACCTGACGATCACCGGCGGCAATTTTCTCCAAGTCGGTGGCAGCCGACTGTGCTGATCTCCGTGGCAACGGGAGATCGACATGACCGAATTTGCGAGATTGTTGCACGCAGAAGGACCCCACCCCGAGCACGCGGGGGCGCTTCAGCTTTACGGCCGCTTCGTCGGCGATTGGGAGGCCGAGATTACGGCCCACGGCGCTGATGGGACGAAGCACATCGCGCCGGGCGAAATCCATTTCGGCTGGGTGCTGGAGGGCCGTGCCGTCCAGGATGTCTGGATCATCCCGCGTCGCGCGGGCAGCCCCGCCTTCCCGATCGCGGGCAATTGGTACGGCACGACACTGCGCGTCTTCGATCCCTCCATTTCAGCGTGGCGGATTTCCTGGTTCGATCCGGGCCGCGGCGTATTCCGCCAGCAGATCGGCCGGCCGCGCGGCGAGGACATCGTGCAGGAGGGCACGACCGACGGAGGTGATCTCACGCGCTGGAGTTTTACGGAAACCGCCGACGATTCCTTTCACTGGCTCGGCGAGGTCAAGCCCGCCACGGCAGCCGATTGGCGGCTGGTGGTCGATGTGAGGGCGCAGCGACGCAAGAACTGACGAAGACATCGCCATGGAGCGAACGACCGTCATCATGTGAAAGAGGGGCCGGGATGTTGATCCCGCCCCCTCTTCCGTCGTGGCCGCTGGGAAGCGTCCTTGAATGGAGTTAGCCGGCACCCATCAGGGTCGCGGGACGACGCTCGCCGGGCGAGATGAACATCCGCTTCAGCTTGTTGACGACGCGGACCATGAAGCCGATCAGGGCCGGGTTTGTCTTGCGGCAGAAGGCGATCTTCTTCACGTGGCCTTCGACATGCCATTTGGCGTGCGCGCCGTCGCGGAAGAAGATGACGTCGCCGGCACCGTAGCGCTTCGGCGGGAGCCCGTCGCTTTCCAGCACGATCGACCCTTCCAGGATCATGATCGTCTCGTCGAAATCATAGTACCAGTTGAAGCGACCTTCGGTGCAGGACCAGATGATGGTCGAGGAGGTGCCGTCGGAGCTGGTCGAGAGAATGTGCGAACGCGAGACCGGGTTACCCTCGATGATCCAAGTCGGCTCGATCGGCCGGAGCTCCAGATCCACATTGCAACTACCAATTTCAATC
>Ga0102590_1001007_pt1 | contig 48058 bp, 50 predicted proteins | sample AraplaMF_Col_mMF_FD_76859 | JGI IMG/M metagenome (GOLD analysis project Ga0102590, IMG submission 76859) | Arabidopsis root microbial communities from the University of North Carolina, USA - plate scrape MF_Col_mMF | ecosystem: Host-associated > Plants > Roots > Endosphere | place: USA...
AGACACCACCACCTGGTACCGGACTTACCCCGAATGAGACCCGACCCGCGAACGAGCGGCACAAGGCCCACGTCGGAACAGTCGGCTGTACGGACAACGCGCCACCCAGACGCGTCAGCTCCGTACAGACATCGGGTGGGCATCACAGCATTACGTGATGACTCTTAGGCGGCAGGGACGGGGAACAGCATGCAGCTGCTGGTCGCGTGGGCGAGCAGGCGGTCGTTGGAGTCGAAGAGCTCGGCCTGGGCGAGTGCGGTGCGCCGACCCTGGTTGAGGACGCTGCCGACGGCGCGCACCTTGCCCGTGTCGACGGTGATGGGGCGCAGGAACTTCAGGTTCAGGTCGAGCGAGGTGTAGCCCATGCCTGCCGGGAGGACGGACTGCACGGCGCAGCCGGCAGCCGAGTCGAGCAGAGTGGCGTAGACACCCCCGTGGACGCTGCCGATGGGGTTGTAGTGCTCCTCCCCCGGTTCGAGTGCGAAGACGGCACTGCCCAACTCCACCTGCTCCAGGGTGAAGCCGAGTGTCGCGGCGATGGGAGGTGCGGGCAGGCGTCCACTGATCACGCTGCGGAGGAAGTCGAGACCGCTCTGCTGCCCGACGGCGGCTGCGGAGACCCTCGGGTCCTCCCACTCGAACGTGCGTGACCTGCTCATATGTGTCTCCTCGTCAGCTGCCTTCCATGTTCGAAGCTAGCTATGCACATCCCTGGATGTCAATGTCGAAGTCAGCCTACGATGGACCTATGACGTGGCTCGAGACCAGCACCGAGAACTGCACGGTGCAGCGCACCCTCGACCTGATCGGGGAGAAGTGGTCCCTCCTGGTGCTGCGCGACGCCATGAACGGCGTGCGCCGCTTCGACGACTTCCGACGGCATGTGGGACTCTCCGAGGCCGTGCTCGCCGACCGACTGCGCACGCTCGTCGGTGCCGGGATCCTGGAGACCGTCCCCTACCGGGAGCCCGGCCGCCGCACGCGCCACGAGTACCGGCTCACCCGCAAGGGCTGGGACCTGTGGCCCGTCATGATCGCGCTGAAGCAGTGGGGCGACCACTACACCGCGGACCCGGAAGGACCACCGCTCGAGGTCCGGCACCGCGACTGCGGTGAACCGCTGGAGACCGTCGTCGTCTGTGGGGAGGGCCGGCACGGGCCCCTCACCCCGTGGCAGGCCTACACACAGGCCGGCGCCTCGGCACACTCCGCCACCTGAGCGGCCGTGGGCTGCCGCATTCGCCGCGGCATCACGACAACGGCACCGGACATCACCACTCTATGCCCGGTTCATACCGATAGGGTGCCTTTTGTGATCAGGACAGGAAGGCTCCCCCATCGTCGTCCTCAGCGAGCGAGACGGCGGGGATCCGCGCTGCTGTCCCCGGTCATCGTCACCGTCCTCATCGCGAGCCTCGCGTTCTCCACGCCGAGGGAGATCGCCATCAGCCGCCTGTTGCCCGCGGCGCCCGCGCTCGCCGCCTCGATGTGGTCCGTGTTCGCGACGGTGCTTCTGGGAGTCTGCTGTCTGCTGGTCATGATCGGGCTCAGCTTCCTCTACTCCGATCTCGGGACGCCCTACACGGGTGCGGCGATCGTCGCGGTCACCTTGGCGGCCGCCTATGCGAGCCGTCTTCGGTTGCAGAGGGAGGAGACGCTCGTCCAGGTCCGGCTCGTCGCCGACACGGCCCAACAGGTCCTGCTGCGACCGCTGCCCAACCGCATCCGGGACGTCGCGATCGAGTCGCTGTATCTGGCGGCCCAGGAACAGGCCCGGATCGGAGGGGACTTCTACGAGGCGGCCGAGACGCCTTACGGGATCCGGCTGCTCATCGGCGACGTCCGCGGCAAGGGGTTGTCCGCGGTGGGCGCGGCCTCGGCGCTGATCAACTGCTTCCGCGAGAACGCGTACGACCAGCCCGACTTGACGGGCATCGTCCACCGCCTCGAGACCTGTATCGCCCGCCACGGTGTGGCGTTCCCCACCCAGCACCTGCCCGAGCACTTCGCCACCGCGCTCATCGCCGAGATCCCCTACGGCGGCGACTGCGTCAGACTCCTGAACTGCGGCCATCCCCCACCGCTGCTGGTGCACGGCGGAGAGATCCGCGTCGCCGAGCCCACCAGCGTCTCACCGCCCCTCAATCTGGGCCCGCTGGTCGGGAACCGCTACTACGTCGACACCTTGGCTTTCGTGCCGGGCGATCAACTGCTGCTCTACACCGACGGCGTGACGGAGACCCGCAACCGCGACGGCGACTTCTTCCCCCTGCCGGACTGGCTGCGGCAGCAGTGGCCGACGCCGCCCGGCGGGTTGCTCGCCCGGCTGCACCGGGACCTGCTCCGCTACAGCGAAGGAGTGCTCGACGACGACATCGCGGCCCTCGCGCTGCGTTGCATGCGCACCTGACGCCTCGCCCCTGACCGCCGACGTGACGAACAGGACGCCGCGGTTGTGGATCGCATCCGACATGTGGCGGGCGCGGACGGTGTTCCGCCCGCGCCCGAGCCCTCGCCCGACCAACTCCGGCGGCCCACACAGCTCGGCTGCCGCATTCCGGTATGGCGGAGGCCCCGATCCCCCGACGACCTGGGCTCGCGGCAACCGGCCGTACGTCGTCCCCACGGCTCCCTGCGTCCCCTCCCGGCAGTCAAGGCGGGAGCGCCGGAGCGGGAGTGACCCGCCCGCCACGCCGGGGAGGTCCGACGCCCCGCAGACCGGAGCACCTGATGCTGCGGTACTCGAGGTCGCCGGTGGGCCGGGGCTGTCGGGGCGGGAAGCTCAGTACGGCTTCCGCCATGTCAGTTCCGCCGTGCGGTACCCGCCCCACATGCGCACGGGGGTGGCCAGGCCGAGCTTCAGGCATGTGTCGTCGAACGTCACCTTCCGCACCTGGGGCCGTCCCACCCAATCGGGGAACAGGCTGGTGGTGACGTGGTGCTCGACGGTGGTCGGGTCCACGACGTCGAAGGGGCCTCCGTAGGCGACATAGGTCACCGCCGCCCGGGCCAACTCCTCCGGCGGGCTGTCCTCGAGACGTTCGGAGCCAGTGGCCGGACGGTCGCCACGGCTCAACTGGGCCGACATATGACCGTCGGCGGTATAGACGATCAGTCCCTGCGGTGCGGGGCCGAGCGGGTGGATGACATGTCCGTCGGCGCTCGTCGCGGTGTACGACACGAGTGTCCATGCGCCGATCAGCCGTCTGCGCACCGCTTCACAGGCCTGACGTTCGCTGTCGGTGTGTGCCGGGGGGAGGGTGGTCATGGGGGTGTTCCTTTCTTCCGCGGGGTCGCCTACCGGTGTTCACTCACGGCGGGCTCGGGGTGTGCGGCACGGGAGGCACGTCGGGTCCCCGGAACCTCAGGGGTGCCGTGCCGGTTGACGGCGTGGACCGTGAGGATGAGTGCCGCGAGGGCGAGGAAGGCCATCCCCTCCAAGGCCACCGCCGTCCAGCCATGGCGCTCGAAGAGCGCGACGGCGAGGGCGGAGCCGACCGCGGCGCTCGCGAACAGGGAGAACATGTAGAGGGTGTTCAGCCTGGCCCGTACCGCCACGGGCCCTGCGAAGATCCGGGTCTGGTTGGCTATCTGGGCGCTCGTGGTGCCGTAGCCCAGCAGATTGCATCCGATGACAAGGGCCGCGAGGGAGTCGCCGTCGAGCAGGAAGACGAGGAAGGCGGTCGTGGCGGAGACCAGGGCGATGACGTTGACGGTGTCGGGGCCGTACCGGTCGCTGAGCCTTCCGGAGTAACGGGCCGCCAGGGCGCCGGGGACGCTGCTGAGACCGAACAGTCCCGCCGCGGCCGGTCCGAGTTCCAGCGGCTTCTGGGACAGGTGGAAGGCAAGGGTGGCCCAGAACGACGAGAAGGCGCCGTAGACCCCCGCGCCGAGGAGGGCGGACAGGCGCAGGGAGGGGTGGCGGAGGACGAGCGGGGGCATGGACGCGAGCAGTTTCAGGTAACCGGTTGATCTCTCACCGGTGTTCGCACCGCGCTCCGGCATGTATCCAGGCAGGACGAACAGGAGGCAGGCCGTGACGAGCGCGGCGGCGAAATAGTCGGCGCGCCATGTTCCGGTCGCCTGGGAGAGGGCTCCCGACACAGTGCGGGAGAGCAGAGCGCCCAGAGTCAGTCCGGTGCCGACGGCCCCCAGGGCTCGGCCCGCCTGGCCCTTGGCAGCCAGCGAGGCGACGGTGGGCATGATGATCTGCGGGACCACGGTGGTCGTCGACAGGACGAGGGTGGCAAGGCTCAGCAGCGCGATCGAGGGGGCCAGCGCTCCGGCGAGCAGGGCGATCGCGGTGACGGTGAGCAAGATTCGGGAGACCCTGCGCAGCGGGGCACGGTCGGCGAGGGGGACGATCGCGACGATCCCCAGGGCGTAGCCGATCTGGCCGGCCGTGGCGACGCGTCCAGCGGCCGTGGAGGAGACACCGAGGTCCAGGGCGATCCGCTCGAGGAGCGGCTGGGTGAAGTAGATGTTGGCGACGGTGATGGCGGTGGCGACGGCGAAGACGGGGATGGTGCCGCGCTTCATGGCCGGGGCGGGGGACGGCGGGGTCATGGGGCCCTTCACGGAGACACGGGGTGAGCGGGGGCACCGCCCGGCACCGGCGTGGGGACGCCGGTGCCGGGACGGGGCCTGTTCGGTGATCGGGACGGGGGGCGGCGTCAGTCGCGGGTGAGTTCGCCGTCGACGAGCCGCCACAGGTGCAGCGTGTTGGCCTCGCGCAGCGGGCTCGGCAGCAGTTCGTCCGGGAATCCCTGGTAGGTGACCGGACGCAGGAACCGCTCGATCGCGCTCATTCCGACGGAGGTGAACCGGCTGTCCGACGTCGCGGGGAACGGCCCACCGTGGACGGAGGCGTAGGACACCTCCTGAGGGATGGAGAAGGTGTTGACCACGATGCGGCCGGTACGGCGCTCCAGGATGGGCAGGAGCCGTGCCGCGGCGGCGTGATCGGGCCGGTCGGCGTGCATGGTGGCCGAGAGCTGCCCACGGAATGCGCGGGCAGCCTCGAAGAGCTGCTCGAGGCCGGTCAGCCGGACCAGCAGGACGGCGGGGCCGAAGACCTCCTCACGGAGGGCGGGGTCGGCCAGCAGTTGCTCCCCGCTCACCTCGTACAGCAGGGACTGGCCGTCCCATGCGCGGATCGGATCCGGGCCGGCGCCGATACGCGTGGCACCGCTGTCCTCCAGCCGCTGCACATTGCGCGTGTAGGCGTCGTGGATGCCCGGTGTGAGCATGGTCCGCGCGGCCACCTTCTCCACCTCGGCACGCGCCGCGTCGCGCATCTCCTCGAAGCCGGGGCCGTCGACACCCAGCAGGACGGCCGGCTTCAGGCAGGCCTGCCCGACGTTGTACTGCGCACGCTGGGCGAGGGCCGCGCCGATCTCCGCACCGCGGGTCGCGGCGGCGGCGGGCAGGACGAAGGTCGGGTTGACGCTGGTCATCTCGGTGAACACGGGGATGGGGTCGGGGCGTTGCTGGGCGCGGCGGAAGAGCGCCATTCCGCCGGCCTCGGAACCGGTGAAGGTGACCGCACGGACCAGGGAGTGATCCACCAGGGCCTCACCGATCTCGTTGCCAGGGCCCCGGACCAGCGAGAAGACGCCTTCGTGCAGTCCCGCCTCCGCGACGGCCCGCTGGATGGCGCGGCCGGCGATCTCGGAGGCGCCCGGATGGGCGTTGTGGGCCTTGAGGACGACGGGGCAGCCGGCGGCCAGGGCGGAGACCGTGTCGCCGCCCGCCACCGAGTAGGAGATCGGGAAGTTGCTCGCGCCGAAGATCGCCACAGGACCGAGGGCCACCTTCTGCATCCGGTGGTCCACGCGTGGTGCGGGTTGCCGGTCCGGCTGGGCGGGGTCGATGGTCGCCTGCAGGAACCGCCCTTGGCGGACCACGGTGGCGAACTTGCGGAACACCGCAGCCGTCCGGATGGTCTCGCCCTCGAACTGGGCCGCGGGCAGGCCGGTCTCCAGCGAGGTGCGTGCGGCGAGTTCACCCTTGACCGCCTCGAGCTTGTCCGCGACGAGGTCGAGGAACGCGGCCCGCTCGGCCAGGCCGGTGTGGCTGTAGCTGTCGAAGGCCTCGTCGGCGAGACGGACGGCGCGGTCGACCTCGGCGTGACCGCCGAAGGCGAACTCGGGCTCGATCAGCTCTCCGGTGGCCGGGTTGAGCGCCCTCATCGTGCCTGCCGAGGCGGGCACGGCGGCTGCTCCTATCAGAAGTTCTCCGGTCAGCGTCACGCCTTGCCCCCTTCGATGGCGGCGACGAGCTCTCCCGTGTCGAGGATCGCGTGGGCGAAGGTGGGGCCGTTCAGTTCGTGCGCGGCCTGCATCATCTCGGGCCGGAAGGCGGCCGTGGCGTCGCGGACCAGTGTCACGTGGTAGCCGAGTTCCATGGCGAAGCGGCCCGTGGACTCGATGCAGGTGTTGGCCAGCAGGCCGACAAGCACCACATGGCTGATGCCGTGCTGCTTGAGCTGGAAGTCCAGGTCGGTGTTGGCGAACCCGCTCTGCCCCCAGTGCTCCTGGACGACGACGTCGCCCGGTCGCGGCTGGAAGTCGCTGTGGAACTCCCCGCCCCAGCTCCCGCGAGCGAAGCTGTGCGTCTTCATGATGCTGCGCTGGGTGGGATTGGGATGGCCCCAGGTCTCGTAGTCCCCAGGCTCCCAGCGGCGGTGCGGGACGAACAGCACCTGCACACCGGCCTCCCGGGCGGAGGCGACGGCCGAGCGCAGATTGTCCAGCAGACCGACCTCCTCGGCCTGGGCCTGCAGCCGCGGCCAGATCTTGCCTCCCTCGGACAGGAAGTCGTTGAAGGGGTCGACGAGCAGAACCGCCGTGCGGCGCGGGTCGTAGCTCTCGGACATGGTCTCTCCTCAAAATCTGGATGATGAGTAGCATCCAGAAATGAGGATTACTCCCATCATCCTGGAAGTCAAATATCAGCAGCTCAGCCCAAACTTCCAACCCATGTGTATGATGTGCATCATCTAAATTTCTTCAGGCGTCTGCGCCATTTCTCGGAGGGAGGCCCGGCATGGGGCACTCACAGGCGGAGAAGGCGGCGTCCCGCGAACGGGTGCTGCGCATAGCGGCCCGCAAGGTGCGCGCGGAGGGCGTGACGCGCCCGGGCATCGCGGACCTCATGAAGGAAGCCGGACTGACCCACGGCGGCTTCTACAAGCACTTCACCTCGCGCGAGGATCTGATCTCCCAGGCCGCGAGCCTGGCCCTGGCCGAGGGCACGGCGAAGATGGAGCGCGCCGCGCGCAGGAACGAGCAGGAGCCGCGGACCGGTCTGATCGACGCCTATCTCGGGCAGCAGCACCGCGACTCCCCCGCCACCGGATGCGCCCTGGTCACCCTGGGTGCCGCCGCCGGCCGCGGTGACGAGCACTTCAAGGAGCCCTACGAACACCAGGTCCGCACCTATTTGGACCTGATCGCCGGGCTCGACGAGGACTCCGAGGAGACCCGCGCCGAGGCGATGCTCACCCTCAGCGCGCTGGTGGGCGCGGTCCTCATGTCACGGGCGGTCGCAGACGCCGGTCTGTCCGACGAACTGCTCACCAACGTCGCCGAACAGCTCAAGCAGCGAGGGCCCCGGGCATCCGCTCCCGCGGCCTGAGGCTTCACCCTCCGACGGGGCGCGCCGCAACAGGTGCGCGCCCCGTCGCCGTGCCGGTGGAGCGGCGCAGGTCACGGTGTCTACAAGGTCACAGTCCCCCTATTTCGAGGGGTCCCTCATGTTACGCTCGCCGCATGAGCCAGCGAACCGTCCTGTCCGCGTCCCAGGCGTCGGCCAAGCCGCTGCGCCGTGACGCGCAGCGCAACAGGGACGCGATCGTGTGCGCCGCCCGCACGGCCTTCGCGGAACAGGGCCTGGGCGCCTCTCTGGAGGGCGTGGCCCGCGAGGCCGGCGTCGCGATCGGAACGCTTTACCGACACTTCCCGAGCCGCCTCGATCTGATCGAAGAGCTCTTCACGGCGAAGTTCACGGACCTGCTCGTAGCGGCCGAGGATGCCGCGGGCATGGACGACGCCTGGCGAGGGTTCTGCCACTACCTGGAGAAGCTGTGTGAGCTCCAGGCCTGCGACCGGGCCTTCAACGACCTGATCTCGGCCCGGCTGCCCACCCACGCGATCGGCCGGAACATGGACGCACGCGCGAAGGAACTGGGCGCCCAGATCTTCCGTAACGCCCAGGAGCAGGGTGTGCTCCGCGACGACGTCACCCCGGAAGACCTCGCCTTCGTGATCTGGTCGCAGGCCGGGATCATCCAGGCCACCCGTACCGTGGCGCCCAAAGCTTGGCGTCGCCATCTGCACCTGATGCTCGACGCCTTCCGCGCCGACTGCTCCCACGAGGAGCTGCCGGAACCCCCGCTGACCGCCCGCCAGGTCGAGCAGATGCTGACCACCGTCGAGTGTCCCGAAGAGGAATGCGGCGAGTGCCACGAAGAGGCGTGACCGTCCGCGCCTGTACGGCGAGTGGGCGGCAGCCTCTTTGTGACATGTGATCGGCACGGTTCTGTCGGTCTGCACGAGTCATCGGCTTGCTGCCCGCACGCGATCCGGCGATGCTGATCCGATGCCAGGGCAGCGCAGGAGGAGACGTCGACGGCGCGACGTGAGGCAGCAGGCCGCGGCCGGTGCGGGCCACTGGGACATTCTCTTCGAGACCCAGGACGAGTCGGAGTGGCGCGCCCGTATCCACCGGCTGCGTGAATCGGACGAGCGGATCGACTGGACGGCCGTACGCATGGACACGTCGTGCGGGCGCCTGGCTCAGCCGACCACCTACCGTCTCAGCGTCTTCGTGGCGAACACCACTGCCGATGCGGACGAGTAGCCCGTTTCCGGCCGGATACGGCCCCCGGACGCCACCGTGAGCCTCGGGTGTGCTCCGGGAGGAACCCCGTCTCAGCGGGGGCATCCGAATGACCGTGCCGAGCTGAACGCCGAGCGGGACCTTGCGCTCTTGAGCCTCGCCTTCGCACCTCACCCGGCTCCGCGAGAGCTGCTCGAGCGGACACGTTCCGGTGACCGTCCGGCCGGGCGCGGGCGAGTGGACTTCCAAGACGAGTTCGACCGTCACGGCGATGGCTTGTACGTCGTCGTCAGCGCGTGCCGGTGAGAGGGAAGGGGGCCTGGGAACACCGCGGTCGGCCGTACATCGACGCCGACCGCCCGGTGCAAGACGTCTCGGTGAGGACACGGCTCAGGCGCTGCGCACCAATGCGACACCGGGTTCCAGAAGCTGGGTGCCCGAGGCGGGAACCACGGCCGGGCGGGTCCGGGAGGGCTGCTGCACCACCTCGCCCGGGAGCTCGGCGTCGGCCTTCCGCACACCGATCTCGCCGTCGGCCCGGCTCTCGGCGCCGGACTCCGGTCGGAAACGATGTGACGCCGACCGCTCATGACCGCGCATTCCATGCATCCCGGTGTACGCGAGGCGGCGACATTGCCCGACGCCGGACGCACGTCACGGCGCGGGGGAAGTTCGTCGAGGGGGTCGAAGGAGGCTTCGACATCGTGTGGACTTCGGATGGCTCCGGCCACACAACGGGCCCGGTGGCACGATCGGCCGCGGGGCCCGCACGCTCCAGGGGAGCTCGTCAGCCAGGGAGCGACGTTCAGCTTCCCGCCAGCAGCTGCGCAAGCTCGCCGTCCAGGTCGAGCCGCTCCGACTCCGTCCCCAGGGGTACCAGGGACCACGTCTCACGCAGGAAGGATTCCACGCCCTGTGCGGGGAGTTCGAGCAGGGCGGAGCCCCGCGGGGAACGAAGAGAGATGTACAGCGCATCGCGTCCCGAGCCACCGGCCGGCCACATCCGGACGTCGCCATGCCCTGTGTGCTCACTCAAGGCCTGGGCCAGCATCTCGCGGCTGAGGCACCACTCGACCCTTCCGCTCCGGTCCACGGGATAGAAGGCGGCACGCACGGCATACGGATCGTCCGCCTCGTACCAAAGCCCTGCGAACATCTCCATCGACGTCTCGTGCGACACGACAAGTCGCACGGGCAGCTCATGTGCCACGGTTCTGACTGATCTCACTGTTCCTCATTCCTTTACGCCCGCCGGTCCGGCACCCCGATCGCCCCACAGTGCTTCGGGGGCTGGTGGCATCACAGCGCGCCCTGAAGCGTAGGAAGGCGAAGACAGCGCACACGGCTTCTCCGTGTACCCCGTTCGGCCGGAAGCGATCCCATCGGCCCCGGGCCGACTCAGGTCCGGCGAGCGAACCGCCGACGGGGCAAGGGCGCGCCCTCGGGCCACGTCCTTGCGACTCGGCAAAACCGCGACGACCTGCGGTCGCATCAGAGGTTGAACAGGTCCAGCTGGTCCTGGTACCAGCGTTCGGCGGTGACACCGTGCGACGAGGACACCGCGACCCACCGGTGGTCGTCACCGCCACGGACGTGGTGGACGTCTCCACGTCCGTCCCACGCGGAGTGGTGGCCGTGACGGAGGTCCTTGCGGTCGTGCGTGTACCCACCGCGGTTCCAGCCCTCGTGGCGCTCCGTGTGGTAGCCGTCACGTGCGTGACCGGCGTCGACTGCGGTGACCGAGGACTGGGCCTGCTCTACGGGTGCGGCAGTCGCCGCCGAGGCCGCGCCGCCGGCGCCGAGGACGGCTCCGGCGACCATCGCGGTGGAAGCGAGAGCGATCGATGCGCGCCTGATCATCTTGTTCATGGTCTTTCCCTGTCTTTGCGAAGGTCCGGCGGCCGGGTGACCGCCGTGGTGCCGTGATCCGGGGTTTCCGGACCAGTCGGGTTCCGAGTGACGGGGGCCTCATCCGGAGGCACCCCTCATCTTCACCTGTGCCAGCGTACTCGAGGGGTGCCTCATGTTTGCGGTGAGGCTCATCACAGCACGTCGGAGAGGTGCGAACACGAGCGAACAGGCCTGCAAAGGGGTCGCCGGCAAGAGCGCCGCCCTACCCCTCCCCCGACGATCGTGGTCGCCGGAGACACCCTCCGCGGCCGTCCGTCGATGACGTGACCGAGGGGTCGGCGGGCGGACACCACGGGCATCTGATGGCGAGATCCCCCGGCGCCCGGATCGACAGTGCCGGAAGGGGGCCGTAGATTACGTCCGCCCATCACACAGCACCCCGCCGCACCGACCGGATCGGGAACCGCTGCCACCGGGCCCTCGAGTTTCATCTCGCCGACGGGCAGGGGGAGTTCGCCGGATTCCGCGGGGAACCGCTCGCCCTCGGCCGAACCGCGTCCGGAGGCCGCACAATGCTGCTGCGTCAGCTGGAGTACCTCGTCGCCCTCGCGCGCGAACGGCACTTCGCCCGGGCGGCGGCCGCCTGCTATGTCTCGCAGCCCTCGCTGTCCGCCGGGATACGCCGGCTCGAGCACGAACTGAACGTCTCGATCGTGCGTCGCGGCAGACGGTATGAGGGACTGACCCCGGAGGGCGAGCTGGTGCTGGCCTGGGCGCACCGGATCCTCGCCGAGCGCGACGCCCTGCACCAGGAGTTGTCCGAACTTCGCGGCGGCCTCACCGGCACGCTACGGCTGGGCGTGGTCCCGACGGCGCTGCCTGCCGCGTCCCTGTTGACCACTCCGTTCTGCGAGAGCCACCCACGGGCCCGAGTGAGCGTCGATTCGCTGTCGTCCGCCGAGATCACACAGCGCTTGGGCGAGTTCGAGCTCGATGCGGCGATGACATACCTCGACGACGAAAGCCTGCGCGGCGCACGCAGGTTCCCGCTGTACGAGGAGCGTTATGTGCTCCTCACTCCGGCCGACGGCCCCATGGCCACGGCGTCCACAGCCCGCTGGTCGCAGGCCGCGTCGCTACCGCTGTGCCTGCTCGGCGCACGCATGCGCAACCGCCGGATCATGGACGAGTGCTTCGCGGCCGACGGCGCCGTGGCCGCACCGGCGATCGAGTCGGACAGCGTCGCCGGACTGTACGCACACCTGCCCGGCGGCCGCTGGTCGAGCGTGATCTCACATGCGTGGCTGCACATGTTCGGTGTGCCGGACGGAATGCGGGTGGTTCCACTGGAGGGGCCCGCGCGTGGACCGCGCGTGGGTCTGGTGACCGGCCCGGACAACCCTCCGTCCGTACTGGCCGGGGCCCTGCTGAGGGTGGCGCGGCAGGCCGGTGTACGGGAGGCGTTGGACGAACTGCTCAAGACGCACCTCGACATCGGTCGGGGCGACGGGAGTTGATAGCCGTCGGCTATACGGCCATAGCACCATTCGCTTTGACCTGCGCATTCGACCGCGAGGATCGTGAAGTGCACCTTCCCGCACGGGAGTTCGGCAGAGCTCCCGCACATCGGAGTTGAGGAGCCGCGACATGGCCAAGGTGCTCTGCGTTCTGTACGAAGACCCCACCGACGGTTACCCGACCTCGTACGCCCGTGACGATCTCCCCGTGATCGGCCACTACCCCGGTGGACAGACCACCCCCACCCCCGAGTCGACCGACTTCACCCCCGGCCACCTTCTCGGCAGCGTCTCGGGCGAACTCGGTCTGCGCCGTTTCCTGGAGGAGGCCGGGCACACCCTGGTCGTCACCTCCGACAAGGACGGCGACGGCTCGGTCTTCGACCGGGAACTGCCCGACGCCGACATCGTCATCTCCCAGCCTTTCTGGCCGGCCTATCTGACCCCCGAGCGCATCGCCGCGGCCAAGAACCTCAAGCTCGCCGTCACCGCCGGCATCGGATCGGACCATGTCGACCTCGATGCCGCCATCTCCCACGGTGTGACGGTCGCCGAGGTCACGTACTGCAACAGCATCAGTGTCGCCGAGCACGTGGTGATGATGACGCTGTCCCTCGTCCGCAACTACCTGCCCTCCCACCGGGTGGTCCTCGACGGTGGCTGGAACATCGCCGACTGTGTGGCCCGCTCCTACGATGTGGAGGGCATGCACGTCGGCACGGTGGCCGCCGGCCGCATCGGACTCGCGGTGCTGCGCCGTCTCGCCCCCTTCGACGTGAAGCTGCACTACACCGACCGGCACCGGCTGCCCCGCGAGGTGGAGCAGGAACTGGGCCTCACCTTCCACGAGAGCGCGGCCGACATGGTCCCGCACTGCGACGTGGTCACCATCAACGCTCCGCTGCACCCTGAGACGGAAGGCCTCTTCGACGACAAGTTGCTCGGCACGATGAAGCGCGGGGCGTATCTCATCAACACGGCACGGGCCCGTATCGTCGACCAGGACGCCGTCGAACGAGCCCTTCGCAGCGGGCAGTTGGCCGGTTACGCCGGCGACGTCTGGTTCCCGCAACCGGCACCGGCGGACCACCCCTGGCGCAGCATGCCGCACCACGGGATGACCCCGCACATCTCCGGCTCGTCACTGTCCGCTCAGGCCCGTTACGCGGCAGGTACCCGGGAGATCCTCGAGTCGTGGTTCGCGGGACGGCCGATCCGGGACGAGTACCTGATCGTGGACGGGGGTGCGCTCGCCGGCACCGGCGCCCACTCCTACTCCGTCACGGACTGACCGCTCGGGGCCCTCGCCTCTCGGCCCCACCGACATGACCGTTCCTGCCTCGGGCGCCTGCCTCCCTTCGGCGAACGTCGCCGAAGGGAGGCAGAGGTCGGAGCGGCCGAACGTAGCCGGCGCCCGCGTCACGGCCTTCGCACCAAGGACCGACCACGACGTCCGGACCTACGCTCCTGGCCCGGAGACCGGGTGCTTCGAGCCGCTGTACGGGCCTTGGGCGTACGACCGCGGTGACGGCGGTCTCCCTCGTCGACGGTCCGGCGCATCAGGGACTGAGCTGGAAGCGGCCCTGTGGCGCGGTGGTCCGGAAGCGGGCGCGGTACGCCGTCGGGGCGACGCCCAGCGTGACCTGGAAGACGCGGCGCATGGTCTCCGCCGAGCCGAATCCCGCCTCCTCCGCGACGACGTCGACCGAGTCGTTGCCCGCCTCGAGCAGCGCCTGGGCAGCCTCGAGCCGAACCGATTCGAGGTACTGGCCCGGCGTCATACCGACCTCGTTGCGGAACAGCCGAGTGAGATGCCGGCTGCTCAAGCCGACATGGCGGGCGATGCCGTCCGGGGTGCAGTCCGCCCGAGGGTCGGCCGCGATGGCGTTCATGGCCTGCCGCACTGCCGGATGCTGGGCCTCTCGCGGCGCCATCCGGACGCTGAACTGCGACTGACCTCCGGGTCGGGCCATGAAGACGACCAGGTGCCGGGCCACGCTGCGGGCGAGATCGGATCCGTGGTCCTCCTCGACGAGTGCGAGCGACAGGTCGATGCCCGCGGTGACGCCCGCCGAGGTGGCGATGTCGCCGTCCCGGACGAACACCGGATCGGCCTGCACCACCACCTTCGGGTAGGCGGTGGCCAGTTCGTCCGTGAGTTCCCAGTGAGTCGCCGCACGGCGTCCGTCCAGCACACCGGTCTCGGCGAGGACGAAGGCGCCGGCGCAGACGGACGCGATCCGCCGGGACCTTTCGGTCAGGGCGGTGGTGAGATCGATCAACTCCCTGTCTGCGACGGCCCGTTGCCAGGGCACGCAGCCGGGCACGACCAGGGTGCCGACACGCTCCGGCAGACTTTCGACATCCCCGTCCACACCGACCCTCACCCCTGATGAGGTGCGCACGTCCTCCCCCGTGACGGAGACGATCCGCACGTCGTAGTGGGCGCCGTAATTGTTGGCCGTGGTGAACACCTCGGCGGGCCCCGTCACATCCAGCAACTGCACTTGGTCGAAGGCCATCACGGCGACCACATGGGGCGCAGAGGAGCTCCGGCCTACTCCGTCCACGGCGAGTCCTGGATGGTGCGTACGAAGTCGCCACGCTCGAATCCGGGCACGTAGTGGGCCAGTACATCCGCCTTGACGTTTCCGAACGTCGTCTCGGGCTTGCTGCGGATCCCCTCGGTGAAGGCCTGCAGAATGCGCGTCTTGAAGTCCGGGCGCGGGTGCAGCGCGACAACGGCCTCACGATCGGCGTCGCCGACGTCCCCATAGCCGATGCCGAGGACGTCGTACTCCACACCCGCCGTGACCAGCGCGACTTCGGGCTCCATGAACTCGGGGATGCCGGGCGTCGTGTGCAGCGCGATGGCCGTCCACACACGCCGGACGCTGTCCTCCGGCGCCCCGTGCGCCGCGAGGAAACGCCGCGCCTCGTCCGCGCTGTCGACCTCGAAGCGGCGCCCGCTGCCGTGGAAGCGCTCGGACAGTCCGAGGTCGTGGAACATGGCGCCGATGTAGAGCAGCTCCGGGTCGAAGCTCAGATCGCGGTTGCGGCCCTGAAGGCTTCCCCAGAAGTAGACGCGGCGCGAGTGGTGGTAGATCAGCTCACTGGTGGTGTCACGCACCAGTTCCGTCGCCTCGCGGGCGAGCTTGGTGTCCGGCACGTTCACCCCGGCAACGGCGGTCAAAGCGGTGGTCATGGTCGTCACCTGGCCTTTCGCATCATGTGTGACGTCCGGCGGCTCGGCGACACCTGATCACCCGCCGATCCGGCGTGTTTCCAGCCTCCCGCCTCCCCCCGGCGTCCGCCATGGCCGAACGGACGAGCTCCCCACAGATACGGACATCCCCATGTCCACCCCGTCCTGAGCCCGAGCTCCGGGCGGCCGCGCATTCCGTTTCCGGGAATCACTGTGACATCCTTTTCGTTAGAGATAATGACTGTAAAGAAACTCCTCGCCCAAGAATCATGGGCTTGACCTGGGGTTTCCCGTAGATCAATTCCCCTCGCGACGCACGTCTCACCCGGCGGCACCGGACGGGGACCTCGCAAAGAAGATGGGCAAGGAGACAAGGCCTTGAGCAGTCCCGTACGACATGGCCCGGCCACAGCCGCATCGGTCGCACCGGTCGTGGGTATCAGCGTGATCGCCCTCGTGGTGCCCACCAGCGTTCATCTGGGCTCCCTGCTCATCGCCGCGCCCATCCTGGTGGCCGCGCTCTCGACGGCGCGCTGGACGGGCGGTGCGGCCGCCCTCTCGCTCCTGGCCGCGATGATCTGCGACATCCGTGACGGCCTGCTCCACTCCGCCGTCATGCCCGTCCACGCCGCCGCCCTGCTCGCCGTGTCCGTGTTCCTCGTCGCCACCTGCCGTGCGCGGGAGCGCGTCCGCAAGGAAGCAGGTCAGCTGCGGGCGATCTCCGAGGCGACCCAGCACGTCGTACTCAGGCCGCTCCCCCGCCGTATCGCGAATCTGCGGGTGGCCACTGCGTACCGTGCCGCCGAGAGCCTGGCCCGGGTCGGAGGCGACCTCTATGCCGCGGCGCGGACCCCGTACGGCACCCGGCTCATCATCGGGGACGTCAAGGGCAAGGGTCTGCGGGCGCTCGACGATGCGGCGGCGCTGCTCGGAGCCTTCCGTGAGGCGGCCCACCAGCACGCCGCGCTTCCGGACCTGGCCGCGGCACTCGAACGCAGCGTGCGCCGCCATGTCGCAGAGGCGTCCCACACCGACGCCGATGCCGCGGAACGCTTCGTCACCGCGCTGCTGGTGGAGTTTCCCGGCGACGGGGCCGTCATGAGAACGGTCAGCTGCGGACACCCCCCGCCCCTCCTGCTGCGCGACCACCGGATCACGACCCTGTCCGGCCGCGCCCCCGCTCCACCCCTCGGCCTGGCGAGCCTCGACCCGGCCGCCTACCGGCAGAACACCGTCGCTTGTGCCCCGTACGACGTGTTCCTGCTGTACACCGACGGCCTCGCCGAAGCCAGAGACGCTTCCGGCGGGTTCTATGCGCTCGCGGACCGTGGCACCCACTGGCACTCGGAGCAGGGCGACCCGGAGGCCCTTCTCCGGCGGGTGCTCGACGACCTCGTCCGGCACACGGGCGGCCGGCTCGACGACGACGTGGCGCTCGTTGCCGTCCAGTGCGCACCGACCGCCTGAGAGCGCCGGTCAGTCGGTGGGCGCGGGCTGTTCCGCAAGAGCGGGCCAGAGTGTCCGGACGACCCGGTCGGGCAAGTCGGTGACGCCCTCACCGGTGCGCAGATAGTCCGCGAAGTAGCTTCCGAAACACAGCGAGACGACGACGTCCAGGTCGACGTCCTTCCGAATGGCACCACGCTCCTGGAGCCGCCGAAGAACCTCCGTCAGCTCCTCGCAGCGAGGCTGTACCGCATGCTCACGCAGCTGCTCGAGGAGACCGGGGACGCGCTCGGCCTCCGCCATGAAGTTGCCGTGCAGCTCCATCGCGGCCTTGTTGTGGTACCGAGGATCGAGTCGGCGCACGGCCTCACGGAACGCCTCGAGCGGCGACAGCTCATCGAAGTCGACATCGGGATACGCCTCGCGCTGCGCCCGGAAGCCGAACGCGAGAGCATCGACGACCAGGTCGTACTTGTTGGCCCACCGACGGTAGAGCGTGGGCCGGGTGACACCGGCGTCGGCGACGATGTCACCGATCGTCATCCTGGTGTAGCCGTCGGTGACCAGACGTCTGCGTGTCGCCTGGATGATCGCGTCCTCGATCGCCGGATCACGCGGCCGACCGCCGGCTCGTGCGGGAATCCCGTCACTCGTGCCGGGACGCGACGCCTCGCCGCCTCCGCCGCCGACGTCGCGATCACCCCTGTTCATCCGCCGACCTCCCGGCGCAGTCCAGCACCACGCCATCGATTCATTACAGCGCCTAAAAGTAATGTAACGACGTGGGTGCAGGGATGCCACAGCACGGGCCGCGCAGGGGGATCACCGCGCATGCGGGCGTCATGGGCTCCGGCGGCCGGTCCCAGGACCGCTTCGATTACGGCGGAACGGGCACTCGTCCGGCTGTACGACCTCGACACGAGGAGCGGTACCGATGGCCGAGTACGAACGTTCACGCACCATGGCCGCGCTGCCCGAGCAGGTCTTCGAGCAGGCCGCCGACCTCGACCGGTTGGACAGCTGGCTACCGAACGCCCTCCACGTGCACGTGGAGGACCCGCCCGCCGTCACCGTGCACGACGATCACGACGAGCAGGACACCTCCGCGTTGCTCAGCGCCCGCCCGGAGCAGATGCGGCTCGAGTGGGGCACCCGCAACGAGGGCTACTACGCGGGATGGCTCCAGGTCGCCGGCATCGGCAGCGGCGCCAGCGAGGTGACTGTCCATCTGTCGTTCTTCGACGAACACCACGATCCCGGCGAGCGGTCGGTACAGGAGGCCCTCGACGCCAGCCTGCGGAACCTTCAGGAACAAGTACGGCTGCGGGTCGAGAACACGGCCGGCTGACACACCGAACACCCCGCCCTCGTCGCGCGCTTCGTCATGTCCCGAAGGCGGTGACTACACGACGCCGCTCTCCCACCACCATGAGCCGGAGCCGTAGGAGGGGTACTGCACACGGCTGTCCACGTGCTGCCAGGAATGTGTGTACGCCTCGAGGCCCGAGAAGCCGCATGTCTCGGCGATTCGGTACACCTGGAGGGTGGTGTGACCGGAGACCACGATGTCGGCGGCGTCTCCGTAGACGTGCATGCTGTTGGACGCGCCGCCCACCGAAGCGTTGTAGGACGTGCTGCGGAAGCCGGAGTTGATGGTGATCGAACTGTTTCCGGCCTTCTTGCGCACCGCCTCCAGCTTGTACATCAGCCGGCGCACATTCTCTTTGACCTGTGTCGAACCGACCTTGCCGCCGCCGAAGCCCGAGCCGTCATGGGAGGTGAACTCGCTCCAGGCGAAGTGCGCGGTCGATCCGTCGCTCTTCTCGAGGCTGTCGAGCACACCCTGAGTCTGGGGACCCACAACACCGTCCGCCGACAACCCGTAGGCGGACTGGAAGCGCTGGACGGCGGCGGCCGTGGCCGGACCGAATTCTCCGTCCCAGGCCACATAGGTCTGCTGAGCGCCCGACGCGGCCCAGCCACCGACACGGATCTGCAATTCCACCACGTCGGAGCCGGACACGCCCTGCTGCAGGGTTCGAGTCCAGCCGTAGGCCGTGGCCGTGCCGGCGGAGCCGACCTCGACGGCCGCGGCCATACCGAGCGCGGCCGTCATTGCCGCCGCGCCTTTCAGCACAGTACGACGGTCGATGCTTCGACCGGAGTGTCGTGCCCAATCCATGGAAGCCACTCCTCTTCTGGGAACCGTGCGGCCTGCGTCAGACCTTCGGCGTCATATTGAGTTGAGCATGACAACGAATGCTATGCGCATAGAACCAGGACGGGGAAGAGCGGGAGCCTCGACTGTCACAGGCCGGGCGTGTGGAGGCGGACTTCCCAAGTGAGCTCCCGCGAGCGGGCGTTGAGTGACACGGCGACCTTGGGGCACGGGGCACATCCTCCCTTCTGTCCGCCGCGGTTCCGGCGTCGCGTGTCTTGCGAACTGCCGCTGTACGGCGCATCGTTGCAGAAAATTCCAATGACTGGAGTCGTCTTCAACATGCGGATTGATCGTCAATGAGTGCGGAAGCCTCTCCCCCTTCGACCCGGCGGTGGCATGGAGTGCACAAGGCGCTGGCCGACCCCCTGCGCATCCGGCTGTTGGAGGCGATGTGGGAGATGCCGCGCTCTGCTCGCGAACTTGCCGACTTCATCGGATTGCCGGTTGATCGGCTCTACTACCACCTGGGTCGACTGGAGCAAGCAGGGCTCATCGAGATCGCCGAATACCGGCCGCTGGCCCGCGGCAAGGTCGAACGGGTCTACGCCCCGGCGGTCACCGAGCCACCGGCGGATGGCGCGACTCCAGAGGAGCAGGCGGCGTTCCTCGGGTCCATGCTCGACGCGACCCGGGCCGACATCAACGCCGCCTACCAGGCCAGACAGGTTGGCCGGCGGCGAGAAGTCGACCTGCATCGCGGTGCTCTGCGCCTGACCGACGAGGCACTTGCCGAGCTGCGCGGGCACATCGAGGAACTCGCCTCTCGGTTCGGGAACCACGACGCCCCAGGGGTCTGGACCCGGGTCGTCGTCGCAGTGGTCGACCTGCACGATCGCCCGTCCGACAACGCGCCGTCGCACGGAGGCCCAGATGAACCCTGCTGAAGAACCCCGCGACAAGCTCGCGGTCAAAGTCTCGGACGCGGAACGCGATATCGCCGTGGAGCGGCTCAAAGACCACTACGTGGCCGGCCGACTGACTCTGTCCGAACTCGAAGACCGCGCGACCGTCGCTTACCAGGCAGCCACTGTCGCTCAACTCGGCGCCATCACCGCGGATCTACCGGCGCAGGGCAAGACTTCCGAGCGGACCTCGACCGAGATGAACCCACAGGTACTGATCCTGCTGCTGTGCTTCTGCCCCCCGGCGGCCTTCGTCTACTGGCTCATCACCCGTAGTCCGGCCCGCCGGTACCACTCGCATTCACAGCAACGGCCTTCTGGTGTGTAGCTCTGCGGGCAACGGCCGTCGGCGGTCGCAGGCGTGACTCGGCGCTTCGAGGGCGCTACCGGCACTGCGGGAACGCTGTAGTTGCTGTACTCCGCCGCTCTGCGCGCTACAGCTCGACGAGTCGTGCGCGGGCACCCGGGCGCCCGTACGCCAGGATGCGCGGCGGCACTTGCGCATTCGCGCCACGTCCGCCGCCGGCGCACGGAGCAACGCCTCGGCGACGGGCTGGGCCACACCGAGGGCGCCCAAGGCGGCGCGCGGTCACCGTGGATCGTGCTGTGGCTCCGAGGACGTCTGGTCGGTCAGGGGCTGCCGCCCGGTGCTCTGGGCGATACCGGTCAGCTCGTCAACGCTCCAGCTGAGGCGACCGCTGGACAGATCGTCCGTGACTGCCCGGATCCAGTCCAGTTCTGCGGCGGTCATCGCGCGCAGATACTCCTCTTCGAGCGTCGTCACCCGCGGCAGGCCGTGGACCTCCGTCTGCTCCGCCAAGGACTTGTCGTGCGCCTCGAGGGTCTGCGCGAGGGTCGCGGCGCGCTGTTCCAGCACGTCGAGCGCCTCCTCCGGGGCCAGCATGAGGACGAAGGACAACGCGGCGGGGAACTGCGGGAACTCCTGCTTCGGCGCGGCCAGCATCTCCTTGAGCCAGACACTCATGGTCGAGCGCCCCGCGTCGGTCAGCTCATACACCGTCCGCTCGGGGTACTGCTGGTCGCGGCCGGTCTCCCGGACCGTGACCAGGCCCGTCGCGAGGAGCCGGTCGATCGTCCGGTAGAGGCTCGCGCGCTGGCCCACATTGACGACCTGGTCCTTTCCCCACTGCTTGATCAGTCTCTGGATCCCGTACGGGTGCAGCGGCTGGAAGTGCAGCAGGGCCAGCACGGTCAGCGCCAGCGGCGAACTGCGGGTCGGAGTGCTCATGCCGGCATATTACCCCCACTGCAACTAGTTGACATGAGACTAGTCGCACTGCAACTATCAAGGAAGCAAGGACCACGAGTGGACGGAGACCACGGAGATGACCACCACCAGCACTGAGACGACCGACGCCACCGAGCGCATCCACGCCGACCACGCCGTGATCAAGCGGCTGGGCAACTGGACCCGCACGGGACACATCCAGGTGCGCGCCCGCCGGGGCCTGGCCGTGCTCGATCTGCGCTCCCCGGACCTGCCCGACGGCATCGACCTGCACCTGGAACTCCAGCGCGCCACGGTCAAACTGCTCGTGCCGGACGACGCCGTCGTCGACCACTGGGCCCTGGGTTGGACCGCCCGGGGCAAGGTCAAGGACGCGCAGGGCCGGACCGCCGAGGACTCGGCCCTCGCCGACGCCCGCCGGATCCGTCTGACCGGTGTCGCAGCCGACAGCGAGGTCCGCATACACCGTGGCGGCATCGCTGTCCTCAGCGCCATGTGCTCCCGCGCCTACCTCCAGGACCTGCGGCTCGCCCACAGGACGGGCGGTCACCCGACCGTCGACGACCCGGCACGCTCGCACGGCCACTGAACATCCGACCCCGGCACGGGAAAGGGACACGCATGAGTGCGATCAAGACGGCTGCCGTCATCGGAGGCGGCATAGCCGGACCGGTAACGGCCCTCGCACTGGGCAGGGCGGGCATCGAGGCGACCGTCTACGAGGCCTACGAGAACACGGCGGACGGCCTCGGTGGCATGCTGATGGTCGCGCCCAACGGGCTCAGCGCCCTCGAAGCCGTCGGTGTGGACCGTGGCTTGGCCGGTCAGCCGATCCACCGCATGGTCATGACCGATGGGCGGGGCCGGCGGATGGGCGAGTTCGCAGGCCTGACGGGCCTGCCGCCCAGCCAGGTGATGTGGCGTACCGACCTGTACGGGGCCGTGCGCGAGCGAGCCGCCGCGGCGGGCGTACAGACCGTGTACGGCAAGCGGTTGGCCGGGGCCGAGGAAACCCCGGCCGGCGTCACCGCCGAGTTCACCGACGGGACCCGGGTGACCGCGGACGTGCTGGTCGGGGCGGACGGAATCCGGTCGACGGTCCGGCAGCTGATCGACCCGGCAGCGCCCGGCCCCCGGTACACCGGCCTACTCGGCTTCGGCGCCCACTCCAAGACGGAGGTCCCTCAGGCGCGTCCGGACACCATGTACTTCGCCTTCGGCCAGCACGCGTTTCTCGGCTACTGGCCGGTGCCCGGCGGAGGCACCGCCTGGTTCGGCAACCTGCCGTACGAAAAGCCGCTCAGTGCGGAGCAGGCGAGTGCGACGCCGTCGGCCGCATGGATGCGGATCCTGCGGGAGAGGTTCGCCGGGGACGTCCCCGGCCGCGATCTGCTCCGGGGCACCGGCGACGACGAACTCCTCACTTTCGGAGGGCTGGAGATCCTGCCTTCGGTGCCTACGTGGCACCGGGGACGGATGGTCCTGGTCGGCGACGCGGCCCACGCGCCCTCGTCCAGCTCCGGTCAGGGCGCGTCCCTCGCGGTCGAGAGCGCCGTGCAGTTGGCGCGTTGTCTGCGGGACATCCCTGATGTGGGCTCGGCGTTCGCGACGTACGAGCAGCTGAGGCGGGGCAGGGTGGAGAAGGTCGCAGCGCAGGCCGCGAAGACCAACAGCCAGAAGTCGATGGGCCCGGTCGGGACGAGGATCACGGCCCTGCTGATGCCATTGGCGACGCGCACGTTCCTGAAGCCGGAGAAGATGTTCGGCTGGACGCACCGGTACCGGATCGACTGGGACGCGCCCGTGGTGCCCGCCTGAGGACGGGCGGACCGCTACCACCGGGAAGAAGCCCTGTCCCTTCAGGAACCGGAAGGTGCGTTTGCCGATCGCGGCCGACCTGCGAAGTGCCCGGCCTGGGCCGGAGCATGGTCTGTGCCGCTGTTCGCTGTGAGTCCCCGTTGTGTCCCGCCGGAATGGGCGCGCAACGAGCACAAGGCGCCGATAGCATCAACGAGTGATCAACATGCAGGTACGCGGCGACCAGGGGGACCTCGTGGCCGGTACCAGGGCCGGGGTGGAATGGACGGACGCCCTCGCCGAGCTCGACCCGGCGGCCTTCCCGATGCTGACGGCCTTGATCCCATACGGAGACGCGATGTTCAACCATCGACAGGTTCCGTTGCTGCTCACCGAACTCGACCGGCTTCCGGACGCATGTGGTGGCGCCTGGGTCGTACAGGCTCGGGAGATGTGTCAGGTCGTCCTGAACGGACCGCACCGCTATCTCTGGTTCCTCGGCGATTGAAGCCGTCCTGGAAATCGCTTTGGCGCGCGAGTCGTCGTGAGTTGGAACGCCACACCCACCGCGCAACCGAACGGCCCCTGACCGGGCGGAACGGTCAGGGGCCACAGTGGTGCGCGCCGACCGCAAGTAACCCGTCCATCCCCGAGTTCCCCGCCCGATCGGGCACGGCTGGGGTATGGGACAAGGCCGTATGCGTCATTTCCTACGGTCGGACGCAAGCGCCAGCACCATGCTCGCGAGCAGCACGAACACCACGAGCGAGGCGAAGAACAGGGCCTCGATCCAACCAGCGGTCGCACCCGTGAGCGTGCCGTTCGCGGACGCGCACGCGAAAGCTCTGTCGACGCAGGTCGCCACAGGCGTTCGGCAGGTCGTCATTCACGACGTACGCGTTCACCCAGCACAGCGCCCAGCTGACGAGGACGACGCCGAGCGAGGCCAAGGTGACGCCCCACAACGCGGTCGGGCGGAGTGCCTCGGAGCCCGTCGGAGATGCCGTCATGATCGGGAGCGTATATGCCAACGCCGGATGTCAGCGAAACAGCCCCGGAAACGGACAGGGCACCAACGGCTCCTCCGGCCGGTCGGCCCAGCGCCACCAGACGTGCCGACCGGTACACTTCCACAGTGACCGACAGGTCCGCCGGCCGTCATTCGACCGCCAGGCGAGCACGAGACCACCGGACCTCATCGGCTGACCGCACTCGGGACAGTCCGGGGCGTCGTCGCTCATACGCCACACCCTAACGGGACGAACGGTTCCCCCTGTCGGACTTCACGACGACGGGCGGTCAAGGACCCATCCGCTCAAGTGGTGTAGCCGATCACGTGTAGCAAAAACCCAGTTCACGAACCGAATTCGGGCTCCCGCAGTCACCCTCGAACTGGAGGCACGTCAGCCTGCGCGGTCTGGGCAAGCCGGCCAGTCACCGGAACGTAGCCGAGCGACGGCCAAGATCATCGGCGACGCCGACTACACAATGTGACGGCACGCATCGTGGGAAGCTCACGTCCACCGCGCCCGAAGGCTGTGCGGAATCACCAAGTACCTTCTGGCACAGACGTGTTGGAATTTCCTCATGGCCACTGCCGCTGACGGAACCACCAGCCTGAGCCCGGACGAGCCCGCGCACCGCCTGCGTGCCGAGATCGAGCGACTGAAAGCCGAGGCGACGCAACAGAGGAGACTCGCCCACCGCCGGGCCGAGTTCTGGACCAAGACGGACATCGCCCTCGGTTTCCCCGCGGCCTTGCTCGCGGGCACGGCGGGAACGGCAGGATTGGCCTCGGCCGGCGCGCGTGTTCCCGCCGCCCTCGCCGCTCTGGCCTCAGCCGGGTTCGCGGCGGGAGCAGGCTTCCTGCGCAGCGACACCAGGCGCCGCGCCAACAAGCGCGCCCGGCACGCATGGGCCTCCGTCGAGGCCAGGGCGACGGTGGCACTGGCCCAAGAACACCTGACCCCCGAGCTCCTCGGCGACCTGCTGGAATGCCGCCAGGCTGCGCTGGCGGCCTACGACGGTGCGGAGCCCCTGTCGGGGTCGCCGTGATCCGCAACCCCTCAGCTGCCCTCCTTCCGCTGCGTCGGATGGAGCGTCGATCACCTGGCTTCATGACCCGCGACCTGGATCGCCAGGGGGACGTCGGTGGCACAGGCCGTCAGCGGCACACACTGCCTCGGACCTGTGTCGCACGCCCACCGCACGGGGACGCGAACCGCTCCTCCCGCACGCACTGCACGGCAGGGACGGCCATGACGTTGTCAGCGCTTGAAGGAGCCCTTGGTGGTCTCTTTCGCGCCCCGCATCCTCCCCCGCGCCTCCAGGGCGGCACCCTTTGCTGCGAGGGTGTCTTTGTGCACCGCGTGGGCCACCTTCCGCACGGTCTTGCCTACAACCTGTTCGGCTTTTGCCTTGGCTTTCTCTCCGGTACTCATCTCAGTACCTCCACGCTCACAGTCCGAGTGCCCCTGAGCCCGGGGGAAAACCCCGAGCAGGCGGTTTCCCGCCTCCACACCGCTGCCCGAGACGATCGGCGGCACCAGAGGCGCTCTCGTTGTACCCAAGCGCTTCTTTCGTACGCTGTCCCGGGGCCCCGGCAGCCGCCGCCCAGGCCCCGTCGTTCCGCGGCTCCCCCGCTCGTGCCGAGCGCGGATTGCCGACGAGCATCACCCGACACCCCGCGCGGCGAGCGCACACCCCGGGCGACGAACCCGCCCGAAGCCCAGATCCCGGCCATCGGCCGGGGGGCGGCCTGGCTCATCGCACCGTTTCGCCGAGGGCGACGTGCTGCCGATCCTGCACCAGCAGGGTGAGCTCGACCAGGTCGTGTCGATTCGCCACGTCGAGACCCACAGCCTTCAGCCGGACATCTCCGCCTGGTCCGGGTTCACGACACCGTGATCCGTGGTGGTGTCGGTCGGCGCCGTCGGCGGGAGCGTCCTGCCGCCCCGGCACTGCCAGCTCGTCGTCGCGAAGCGACCGGACCGGCTGCTGTCCTGTTTGGAAGGTCCCATACGCAGGTCGCGCCTCCGCCGCCCGCACGCCACCTGTGAATCAAGGACCGGTTGCTGGGAGGAGTTGGAACACGCCCACCGAACAGCATCCGTCGGTCTTGTAGAACGCACGGACTCTCCATCGTCCTGCGGCCACGGGCACCGGGGCTTCGTCCGGTCGGCCCTTGCCATCCGGGTAGGGCACGCCGAGGCCTCCGCCGGCCTCGGCTGAGTCCATCAGAACCGCCGGGCCGTCGGTCTCCCGGACTCCGCACACCGTCCATGGCGTCGCCTCATCGCTCAGGACGGCACCGGCCGCGGCGACCAGCTCGGTTTACGAGCCGGCGCCGAGCCACCGCACGAAGGCCCCTTGTTCGGGGAGGTAGCAGGTCGTGGCTGGTTCGTCGCCCAGCACCAACGCGGACACGTGCTCGGCGTCACCTAGGCTGATCGCCTCGGCGGGCCCCTCGACGGCGCAGGCCCGATCGTAGTCGTCCGGCTCGTCGGTGCCGCCGACGATGATGCCGTCCTCGGTACAGCCGCTCCACTGGTGCAGTACAGACACAGGAACGGCGATCAGCGGGCCGCCCATGGACTCCACCCATGTCAGGCCGAGCGTATGACGGTTGGTGTTGTCGCTGTCACTCATGCGCGCAGTCCGCCTTCACCCCATGACAGGGGGGCCGACGGACAGCTGAACCGACCCCAGCCCGTCCAACCGGGCCGCACCTGAGGCCATCAAGTCCTCGTCGCAACACCCCGACAACACCGTCATGCAGATCTTCCACGTCAACGACCGGGGCAGCACGGTCCCCCGCGCCCGCGCCAAGGACCTGGTCGCGCGGAAGTCCGGCGAGAACCAACGATGGAAGCTCGTGTGAGGGTGCTACGTCTCGTTCGGAGCCGACTGGGGCCAGTTGGCGATACGGGTTCGGGCCGCTTCGGCGATCACGGCCCAAGGGTCGTCCGTCAGGCGCAGCACCGCACTGCGTGGGGAGTGCTGATGGGTGGCGACGGTGCTGCGGACAGCGTCGTGCGGGTCGTCGGCCAATTCCTCCAGCAGTTCGGCCGGGCAGTTGCGACGGCTCGCCACCCTGCTGCGAACACGCCAGTCGTCGTCCTTGATCAGCTCGGTAAGGATCTCCGGCGGACAACTACGGTTGTGGGCAGCCCAGAACCGCATGTCCGGATGCTCTCGCACCAACTCGTGCCAGACCGGCAGCGGCATGGCCGCCCACGCCGAGCGGTCCCTCTCCGCCGGATCCTCGCTCGTGCGCAGTCGGATGAACTCCGCGACTGAGGTGATCTCGGGGAAACGGTCCGGCATGGCAGGACCGTAACGCACGATGCCCAGGACACGCTTCAAGACCCACCCGACGCCGACTCGTCAGGCATCAACTGAGCCCTGAGCACGGGCTTTTGGGGTGAAGCACCTCTGACAAAGAGGCCGACAAGTGTTGCTCTCCGCGCACGTGTCGCGGAGCAGATGTCACGATCGAGGACCATGGCCACGGCCGACGCGCTCAAGGCCGCATACACGACTTTGGCCGTCTTGACCCTCCGCGAGCGCACACCCCGGGCGGAGTTCGTCGGATCGAGCTGTGGGAAGTCCGCGAGTCACCTCCCGGCGGTGGCCGTGGGTCGTGATCGCCTCGCACGCGGTCGTCGCCGCCCGCCGGCGACCGCCTCGAGGACGTCGGGCCGCTGACTGTTCGGCAGTACCTCGGCGGGGCGCGTACGTGGCCCGCGTACGCCTCCGGCCGCCGGGAAGGTCGGCGAGCCGAGGCGGTCGTGGGAACCGACGCGAGAAGGGGCTCGTACGGGAGCCTTGTGCCTGCCGGTGCTCGGACTGCCCGTCGCTGGGCCCAGCGCCGTCACCATGGCCACAGGCCGGACTCCGGCGGGCCCACGGCGGCTTCGGGCGTCCTGGCCACGGCGACCCCGACCCCGGTCTCGGTCCGCACCCTGTACACAGGTGCCAAGCCCACGTCCCGAAAGCCTGGCGACGCACCGTCCATGACCGGCCGTCAAAACGATAATCAGGCACGAAACCGAGCCGCTGATGCCGATCTCGCACACCTGATCGGGTCGCTGCCCGCGCGGGCCGACCACACCCAAGGCCACGGCCGAAGATCGCGCTTCACCGCCTCACGGTCGTTCGCACGAGTATTTGATGCAACGTCATCGATCGTGTGAATGCGGCACATCGGCGTCGGCACACGCGTTCGCTCTCCATGCATTAGTGATGATGTTGGTACCGATGGGGGTGCTGCCGAACGGGTTACTTTTCGGTCTGGAGACACCCGGAGGGAGTACGGGCTTGCTCACTTCCCGTGTCATGCAGCGGTCGGAGGCGGTCTTCGGGTTGAGGGTGAACACGTTGCTGCTGCGATTCCGCTGTGCCGGCATAGTGCCGGCCTTCGTGGCGGCGGCGAAAGGACTACCTCTGATGCGAGTGACCCGGACAATGTTCGCCTCCGCTGCGGTCGCCGCGGCCGTCGCGCTCTCCGCTCCCGCCGCGCATGCCGTGTCGCTGGCCAGCGGCGTGAAGGCCGGTGACGGTGCTCTGACCATGGCGCAGACCCAGCCCGGCGACGACGACGGCGGCCGGTCTCACCACGGCCGACCGCACCACGAGCAGGGCGAGGGTGCCGAGGGCGCCGACGAGAACGCCGGTGGAGCCGACGACGAGAGCAGCGACCCCGCTGCCTCGGACGAGGACCAGAGCGACGAGGGCAGGCCCGGCAGGCCTGGCGCGGAGAGGGCGCCCAGCGGTGCCGTAAAAGCCGGTGGCGGCGGGCTGGCGCAGTCCAGCAACGGCCTGGCCGCTGGTTCGGTGCTGCTGCTCGGCGGTCTCGGCGCGGGTGCGTACATGCTGCGGCGTCGCGCGGCGGAGGCCTGATCGGCCCTCGTCGGCCGACTGTGCGGTCGCGGCCGCCGTCACTCGCGAAGGGTGACGGCGCCCGCGACTGCGGCGTTGGGGCCGGTTGTCCGGCCCCCTGATGTCCTACCGCCGCCCTCGTTCATGAACAGGCGTTGACTGATGACCCTCTTTCAACCGGCCCCGCCGGAGCAGCCGCGAAACAGGCCCACGTCCCGTACCGTCAACCGTGCCCTGTTGTTGCTGCCGGCGGCGGCTGTGGGGCTGGGCGCCGTACTCATCCACCACTCGCTGTCGAGCCCGTCGGATCCCAAGCCGCCGACGCTGCCCGCGGCCGTCGTCCCCCCGTCCGTGGTCGTGACCCCGCCCGCACTCGTCGCTCCGTCAGGAACCGGGCCTCGTAAGGGCCTTCCGGCGGCGCAGGAGCTGCCTCGGTCCGCCCCCAAGCGCATCGTGATTCCGCAGATCGGAGTCAGCGCGCCGTTCTCGGAGATCTCGCTGGACGCCTCGGGGCACCTCACTCCACCGCCCGTGACGAACAAGAACCTGGTGGGCTGGTACAAGGGCGGGGTCTCACCCGGTGAGCGGGGAACTTCGGTCGTGGTGGGTCACGTCGACACCAAGACGGGACCGGCGGTGTTCGTGCTGCTGCGCACCCTGAAGCCGGGAAGCAAGCTCGACATCACCCGCGCGGACGGCGTCGTCACCACCTTCAAGGTGGACACCGTCGAGACCTTCAGCAAGGCGAAGTTCCCCGACAAGCGGGTCTACGCCGGCAACACCACCCCCCAGCTGCGGTTGATCACCTGTGGTGGCACCTACAACCACAAGGCCCACGACTACGAATCCAACGTGGTGGTGTTCGCCCACCTCGACTCGGTCAGGCATCCCTGAGCAACCTTCGGGAACCGCCCCCGACACACTCTCACCGGTACCTTCTTCTTCCGGCACCCCCGGCCGGCCGGGAAAGCTCCCGTCACCACCTGCAGGTGCCCCCGCCCGTGATCTCGGCCGTTCGAGTGCCTCGGCGGAGCCACGTCGACCCAATGCCCGTGTGCCAGTGATCTGTCCGCAAGATGGCGTGCGGCGAGCACTGTTGCACAGCGACCGGTGAGGACGGCGTGGCCACCAAGACTCCGCCTGCCCAGCATGTGTTCGACCGATCGAAACCCCTGGGCGAAGCGCTGGACGGCGCCGCCGTTTCCCGACTGCACCTCAGGTTCTGGCTGCTGGCCGGGCTCGGCGTTCTGCTCGACGGTTTCGACTTCTTCATCATCGGTGTGGCGAATCCGCTGATCGCCGCGGACTTCTCGGTGAGTGCCGTCGAGAAGGGTTTGCTGTCCGCCGCGGCGGTGGTGGGCTCGGTGTTCGGTGCGGCGCTGCTGGGACCGCTGGGCGACCGGGTCGGCCGAAGCCGTATCTTCCGGGTCGACCTGTGGCTGTTCGTCGTCTTCTCGGCGCTGTGCGCGGTCGCATGGGATGTCTGGTCCCTCATGGTCTTCAGGTTCGCGCTGGGCGTCGCGGTGGGCCTGGACTACCCGATCGCCGCCAGCTATCTGGCGGAGATCCTGCCCTCCAGGGCCCGTGGGCGGTGGCTGGTCGCCGCCTTCAGTCTGCAGGCGGCGGGCATCCTGCTGGGCGCGGCGGCCGGGGTGGTGATCCTCGAGGCTTATCCGCATGTGACCTCGTGGCGCATCATGCTGGGATTCGGGCTCCTCCCGGCCCTGCTCATCATCTGGCTGCGCCGCCGGGTGCCCGAGAGTCCCCGATGGCTCGCCCAGAACGGCCGCGAACAGGAGGCACGCGACATCGGCCGGGCGCTCGTGGGTGTGCCCGTCCAGGTGACCGACGCGGACAAGGAACGGCACGAGGCCCCCGCGGAAGGTGTCGGTGCGTTCCTTCAGCCCCGGTTGTTCTCACGTCAGTGGCGCAGACGGACCGTCTTCACCGCGGCGCCGTGGTTCCTGATGGACATCGCCACCTACGGGGTGGGCATCTTCACCCCCACCCTCCTCGCCTCCCTGACGGTGCACGGGGCGAACACCACGTTCATCGCCGACGACATCGTCTCCACGAAGGGGACCGCACTGCTCGACGTCTTCCTCGTCGTCGGATTCCTCCTGGCCATCTTCCTGATCGACCGTGTCGGCCGCGTACCGCTGCAACTGGTCGGTTTCGCGGTGATGGCCGTCGCACTCTGTGTCCTGGCGGTCGGCAGCCAACGCCCGGCGGGGCCGGCGCCCATCTGCCGATGGTGCTGATCGGGTTCGGGCTCTTCAACATGTTCATGAATCTCGGCCCGAACGCCACGACCTTCGCTCTGCCCGCAGAGGTGTTCCCCTCGGAGATCCGCTCGGCCGGACACGGCTTCGCCGCCGGATGCGGCAAGTTGGGAGCGGCCCTCGGTACCTTCCTCTTCCCCGTGCTGCTGGCGGGCATCGGCCAGGCCGCACTGCTCTACGCGGTGGCCGCCGCCTGTGCGCTCGGTTTCCTGATCACCCTCGTCTTCCGCGTCGAGCCGCGCGGCTGTTCCCTCGAAGAACTCTCCGGCGTCCAGGCCACGCGGCTCGCACCTCGCGTCACTCCCCCGTGAGGCGCCGGCTCACAGCGTGCTTCGTACGGTCACACATCGTGGCCGTCGTGGCGCCGACCGCACTCGGCCTCGGCCATGCGAGGTGACCATGAGGACGCAGCACCGACGAAACGCCCCGCCGTACAACAACCGCTCCTCCGAGCGCGGGCGGCTCGACCCGGTGATCACCCGCGTCCACGGCCGCCCCCGTGGGAGAGGCACTCTCGGGGTCGGCGGATTGCACGGTGTCGTCGGAAGGGGGCGGTTCGCCCTACATGGCCGCCGCGGCATGCTGCTCCTCCCGCTGCGCTTCCTCGTCGTCCCGGTCGATGCACTTCGCCAGGCAGCGGGTGCGGGACAGGGCGAACACGCCGTAGGAGAGCAGGGCGAGGCCGAGGAAGGCCGGAAGAAGCCACATTCCGAGGCGCGGGGACTCCGCGAAGAGGGTCACACCCAGGATGAAACTCACCGAGGCGTCACCGAGAGTGAGAGCCGGCTGCGACGCGATCAGCGGGCCTCCCTGCATGGCGTATCCCAGCAGGAAGATCGAGAGCGATCCGACGGCCGCGAATCCATAGGTCTGCCAGGCGAGAAAGAATCCCGTCGCCCCTTCGTCGGCGAGGATGGCCATGGACGACTTGACCAGCGCCGCGGTGAGCGCGTTGCCGATGGCGGCGGCGGCAGCCAGGCAGGCCGCTCGGGCGAGTCCCTGTGGGCGGCGCAGTCCGGTCAGCACGAGTACGACACCGGCCCCGCCGACGGCTGCGAGCGTCGGCACCCACCAGACCCCCGGAATCTGATCGCGTCCACCGGAGGGGGCCGCGGAGAACAGCCCCAGAGCCAGGCCGACGAAGATGCAGGCCACGCAGAACCATGCCTTGGCCGACACCCGTACGCGGAATACCAGACTGCCGACCAGGAGCGCCAGCGGGAGCTCGAGGATGAAGAGCGGCTGGACCATGGCCAGCCGGCCCGCACTCAGGGCCAGGGCCTGGAACAGAGCGGCGAAGACGACCCCGAGAATGCCGCCGAACCAGACTGGACTGCGCAGCAGGTGCCGGACGAGGGCGAGCCGGGCCGAGGAGTCGGGCACCTCGACTGCGGCACGCCGCTGCAACACGGTTCCCACCGCGTTGCTGCCAGCAGCCAGGACGGCGAATACGACTGCCAGAATCATCCCGAACGCACCACTTCCACGTCCCGCGCCGGGTGCGCGGGTACGGCGTTTCCGTTCTTGTCGCTGCTCATGGCGGGTCTGCCTGGGCCTGTTCCACGATGGCACCTCGCGTCGGCGGTTTCCAGCCGGGCCTTCTCCTCCCGGCCCGGCCGGACCGGACGGCTGCCGCGGCGCGCGGGCGGTCTGCGGTTCCCGCCCGGGCAGGCCGGGCGTGGGCGAGGCCCGGCCACCGAGGCGGTCGACGGGACGGCGTACCCGGGGCCGGGCAAGCGTTCCTGACTCTGATCGTCCGTGGCTCCGCCGCAGGTCACGCGGTCGGCCGCGGTCCCCGGGCAGGTGCGCCCCGGGGACCGCGCCGCTCGGCGCACACGGCGTGCGGTACGGGCGCCGGCGGGGCCGCGGTACGGCACTCGGTGGTGTCCGGCACTCCCCGCCGCAGGCCTCCGGCGCCCCGCCCCCTGCTCAGGACAGCGTGCGGCACAGTACGGCCGCGGGGCCCGCCGTGCTGCCCAGACGTGTGGTGAAGGCGATCCCGGCGGCGTACTCGTTGTCGGCGCACTGGCCCTTGTAGTCGCCGTAGGCGTAGTCACCGCCGTCGGCTTCGGCCGGGCGGTTGTCCGAGCGGTCGAACCAGACCGTCCGCCCCGTGCCGCCCAGCGCGATGCGGGCGGGGGCGCACAGCGCCGCCGACACACGGCCACCGCGGCGGCTGTAGCCGATGAGGAACTGACCGGAGGGGCACTGGAACTTTGTGTAGCCCGAGGCCCAGTCGCCGCCTTGCGGAACGTGGCGCTCGTCGGTGACCACCGTCCGGGCGTTGCCCTCGGCGCGCAGATCGCCCACGCCGGTGTCGGTGCACAGACCGCGTCCGGCCGTGTGGCTGAGGCCGATCAGCCGCAGTCCGTCGGGGCAGGCCGCCTTGTAGGCGCCGGGATCCCAGTCCCCGCCCGCACGCACCCGAAGCGACTGGACCTGGTCCCCGTGGTCGGTGGTGAGCATGCGCCACGTGGGAACCGGGGCGACCGGTCCGGTGTGTGTCGGCGCCGTCATGAGATGGCTCCAGGCGGTGCCGCGCCAGTCGGCCGGGTCCAGGATTCCGTGCCGGTGGCCCTCGGTGTCGTAGCGCAGCAGGGCCCAGTCGTCGTGGCCTTCCCAACCGACCAGTGGCCAGTACGCGAAGTCCGCGTCGTGGTCGGCGAAGTAGTCGGTGATGTTGCCGAACCACGTCCGGGCGGCGGCCCCGGTCTCACCGACTCCGATGCCGAACTCGCTGATCCACACGGGAGCGGTGTAGTGGCGCCCCTCCTCGGTGATGAAAAAGGCCTCGTCGGTGAGTTCTCGGTACAGCTCCTCACGGGTCAGGTCCTGGTAGCGGGGGTCGTGGGTCTCGCCGATGCCGGTCGCACCGCTGTGGTGGGGCCCCGTGTATCCGTAGAAGTGGGCGGAGTACACCAACTTGTGGGTGGCCACGAGCGTGTGGGAGAGCGTGCGTGCCGGAGTGAGGGTGGGTCGGCCGTGCGGCAGTCCGTCGACGGGCAGCCCCGTCCAGTTGATCCCCTCGATGACGATGAGGAGGTCGGGGTTCGCCTCCGTGAGGATGCGGTCGGCGGCGAGTTGGGCGGCGGCGAACCAGTCGTGCTCGTCGCCCGCTCCCCAGTCGGGGTCGTCCAGGATGTCGCGGCGTACTTCGTTGTAGAGGTCGGCGCCCACCACTCGGGGGTCGGAGGCGTACCGGCGTGCCATGAAGACCCAGTCGTCCGCCCATTGACCGGTGGACTGGCTGCTGTTCCACCGCTCGTTGCCGTCGATGCCGCAGCACCAGCGCGAGGTGTTGGTGTGGTTGTTGAGGACGACGGCGAATCCGTCCTGGGTGAGGGCGGTCACCACCGCGTCGTAGATCTGCAGCGGCGTCCTGCCGCGCAGCTGCGGGTTGGCGGTGACGGCGGCGTCGGGCACGGCGGCCGTCGCGTGGATCATCTCGTTGGAGAACGGGAGCCGGATGCTGTTGATGCCGAGGTCATGGAAGTCGGCGAGGAGCTCGGGCAGGGGGACGCGGTCCAGGCCGAGGGGTATGCCGTAGGAGTTCTGTCCGGCGTGGTGGTTGGCGGGGTCGGCGGTACTGCCGCTGCCCGTCCACGATCCCTGGGCCCCGTCCCAGTTGGCGGATCTCAGCCGGAAGCGACGACCCGTGGCATCGACGATGTAGCGGCCGCGGGTGGACAGCGGCGGTTGCCAGGCGTCGGCCTCCTGGTCCGTGGCGTGCGCGGTGCGGGTCGGCGGCTGCGGGGCCGCGGCGACCGCTCCCGGTGCCGTGGCGAGCAGCACCAGGGCCGCTGCCAACCCTGTCAGGTACTGGACAACTTTGGTCTGCATACGTACCTCGGCGAAAGAACGGCGGTGCACGGACGGGGTGACGCGGGCGGCGGGCGGCTTGCCCGGACAGAAGCAGAGGCGGTGCGCGGCGCGTGTCGGCGACAGCGGCGGACGGCGGGCGTCAGTCTACGGAAGAACGCCTCCCCCTGTCGGCGCCGTCGAGCGAGCCGGCGCCTCGGCACCACACACCGGCCGAAAAGCGCCCCACCGGAGGGCCGGCGGGCCTCCGAGGCGACACCGCCGCAGAACATCGTGGCGTATCCCCGAGACTCCATGAACAAAGGTGATAATCAGCAATTAATAGGGCTTTTCACCCCCGTGTGCCGCAGATCACGTGGGAATGTCACGTCTCGGGTCTCCTCCTGGGAAATATATGGAGACCCCCCTCAGGTTGGTGGTTGCATTGGGTGGGCGCACTGGAGGCGGGCATGGACAGCAGGCACATGAGGCAGGCGAGGGGTCCGCGATGAGCCACCTCACACCGGGATTCCTGCGCAGCAGACCCCATCGCCCGGTGGCCGCGGCCGCGCCTCGTGAACCATGGCAGCGTGCCGCGTTCGTCCTGCTCGCGGTACTTCTGGATGTGGCGGCCGCCGTGATGGTGCTGAGCCGGCACCTTCCCAATGCCGTGGCCGGTGTGCTCCTGGCCGGAATCGGCTGGTTCACCACCGGACGCATCGCCGCCTGGTATCCCGGGTCGTCACGCACCACCCCGGACGATTCGGTGCACCGATGAGTCAGGCGACCGACCCCTTCCTGGCGACCCGAAAGCCACTGCCCGGCGCATCGACGGGCCGACCGGAGCGGAACGACCCGCGCGAACGCCGTCGGCGGCACATGGTCGAACTGCTCGCGGTGTGCGCGCTGGCCCTCGTCCCCTGGACGGTCGTCCTGGGCGTGACACTGCCCACCGACTACCGGGTCCACGCCTGGCGCACGACCTGGGTCGGCTTCGACATACTGCTGCTCATAGCCCTGGGGGCCACGGCCGTGCTCGGCAGACGACGTCACCGGGCCGTGGTGATCCCCGCACTGTCGAGCGCCGTGCTGCTGGTGTGCGACGCCTGGTTCGACGTCTCGCTCGCCTTGGGCACACCCGCCGTCTGGGCCTCCGCCGCTCTGGCCGTCTTCGTCGAACTCCCGATGGCGGTCTTCCTGTTCCACCGTATGTACAACCTGCTCCGCCTGCAGTGGACACCACTGCCGTCGGCTGACACCGCGGACCGCGCGGGAGGCCGTCGCACCGCCGTCGTCGAGCCGGAAGAGTCTCCGTAGCGCCTCCGCGGCGCCCCCGTCCGCCCACATTCCGTAGCGCCTCCAGGACGCCCCCGTCCGCCCAGGCGAAGAAGGCCCCCCAGGCGTACACGGCCCAGGTCACAGCCGCGGACGCGGTCTGTGACGACCTCGTCGTCAAGGCGTCCACCGCCTGGAGAGGACCGGAGCAGGCACGTGTCAGGGCCCGGTCTCCACGTAGGGGAAGGAGTGGTGCTCATGGGCCACCACCCAGCGGTCCCCTTCCTTGCGCAATCCCAGGGTGAGTCTCAGGCGGTTGTCCGGTCGCTCGGTCAGGTCCTGCGGCGTTCCGCAGCGGATCAAGGCGTGGGCGAACGCCACGTCGCTCCCAGCGGTGACATCGAGCGACTCGATCTCGAAGACGGCGCCCACCGCCTGCCAGGCGAAGAACGACGGCCAGACGTCTCGGTAGGCCCGAATGCCGCGCACCCCCTGGTAGGGCGGCGGCACGTCGAACATCACGATGTCGTCCGCGTGGTCCGCGAGGACCCCCTCCATCTCGCCCCGGTGCACGGCCGCGGCCCACTTCTCGACCAAGGCCCGGATCTGCTCTGTGTCGTCGGCCATGTGAGGGCGGCTCTCTGGTTCCTGTCGTCCGAGCGAATACGTTGTCGGCGTGTGCGTTGTGCGAGTCGGACTGGTGACGCTGGGGCTGTTGTCTTGAAGCGTTTTTCCAAGCCTGGTGGTAGGTCTTGAGTACGGCTTGGGCTGCCGGGGCCGGGAGAACGCCGAGCCAGTCGATCTCCTTGCGGGCCTGCCGGATCGCCTCATCAGCGACCTTCAGCGACCGCCGGCATTTCGGCGTCATTGTCCAGAAGTCGTGAAGGAGATTCCACGTCGTCCGTGCGGCGTGGGCCTGGACGTCGATGAGCCGGGCTTGCGCAGGGACCAGTGCCGACCGAGCACGATGCCCGAACTGCCGCTTCTCCCATGCACGTTCCGTTCTCACAGGGTCAACATAACCATCGGGGTGATGACGCCACGCCGTAAATCACCATTTCGATTTGTCGTATGGACGGCCACGTCGTCCACAATGCTGAATCTGTGACGGGCGCCGGAAGCCGCATCGACCGCCCCCTGCTCCGGACTTCTCGGCCCGGAGACGGGCGGGCCTCAGGTCGATTGATGTGCGATCGGTGAGCCGGTCGGCTCCGTGATGCGTCGCCTGTGCAGGGCCGGGCAAGCCGGGCAAGCCGGGCAAGCCGGGCAAGGTCAGCCCATCAGTCCGGCGGCGACCGTTGCTCCCAGCTCGCAGCACGCCTCGATGTCGGGCTTGCCCGGCTCGCCCGTCACGGTCACCGCCTCGGCCACGCGTCGCCAGCCGAGCCCCGTGGTGATGGACTCGATCCCCCGTACCGCCCCGGTCACATCGTTGCCGCCGTGCACCCAGTAGCCGAACGGCCGGCCGCGCGTCTCGTCCAGGCACGGGTAGTAGATCTGGTCGAAGAAGTGCTTGAGGGCCCCGGACATGTAACCGAGATTCGCCGGGGTGCCCAACAGGCAGCCGTCGGCCTCCAGTACGTCCGACGCGGTCGCCGACAGCGCCGCACGCCGCACCACCCGCACACCCTCGATCTCAGGCGCCGTCGCACCGGAGACGACGGCTTCGAACAGCGCCTGGCAGTTCGGCGAGGGGGTGTGAAGCACGATCAGCAAGGTGGCCATACCGTCGAACCCTGCCGCGACGCCTCCCGCACCGCAAGGCGACGCGGACTCCCTCCCCGGCGGGCGAGGACGCCGTCCTGCCCGGCCGCCGATGCCTCAGCCGCGTTCCCCAGCCGCGTCTCCCCCGGCGCGTGCCGCATGGCGCTGCGATCGCAGTGTCTCCAGGAGCCGGAGCCAGATCTCGCTCGCCGTGGGATAGCTGGGCACCACGTGCCACAGGGTGGACAGAGGGATACGTCCGACGATCGCCGTGGTCGCCGAATGCACGAGTTCGGCGATGCCCGCCCCCACGAACGTCGCCCCGATCACGATGTCCTCGGCGCGGTCGACGACGAGTTTGGCCCGGCCCCGGTAGTCCGGGCGCATGACCCAGGTGCCCGCGAGCGCACCGAGGTCGTATTCCACGACCTCGATGTCGATGCCCGCCTCCCGTGCCTGTTCTTCGGTCACACCGGCGCTGCCGACCTCCGGGGTGGTGAAGACGACCTGCGGCAGCCCTCGGTGTCCCTCGGCCGATGAGGGCAGGTCCTGGGAACCGCCGGCGCGTGCCGCGATGACCTCTCCGGCGATACGGGCCTGGTACTTGCCCATGTGTGTGAGCAGGGCACGCCCGCACACGTCGCCGATGGCGTACAGCCAGTCGCCGGGCACGCCGCGCACAGCCTGGTGGTCGTCGACGTCGAGGTAGCCGCCGGGCGACAGTCCGACGGTCTCCAGGCCGATGTCGCCGGTGTTCGGGGTACGGCCGGCGGCCACCACGATCTCGTCCGCCACGAGCACCGTGCCGTCGTCGAGGGTCACCCTCACCTCACCGCCGTGCACACGCCCCTGGCCGGTGTCCCGCGGGTCGGAGCGCTCCACCCGTGACATTCCGCGACCCAGGCAGAGCCGCACACCGCAGTCCTGCAGCTCCTCGGCGACCAACTCTCCCGCGAACGGCTCGGAGCGGGCCAGCAGCCGTGGTCCGCGCTGGACGACGGTCACCTCGGCGGCTCCGAGGCCGTGCAGCCAGGTGGACGCCTCGCAGGCGACCACCCCGCCGCCGAGGACGACGACCCGGCGGGGTACTTCCTTCATCGTGGTGACATCGCGGGAGTTCCAGGGCAGCGCGGCCCGCAGTCCGGGGACGTCCGGTACGGCGGGGCAGGAACCCGTGTCGATGACCACGGCATGTCGGGCCGTCAGTTCCCGGACCGGCCCGTCGTCCCGGCTCACCGCGATCCTTCGTTCACCGGTGAGCCGCCCGTATCCCCGCACCACGTCGATGCCGGTGTCCAGGGCCCATTTCACCTGGGAGGTGTCGTCCAGGCCGTTGATCACGACGTCGCGTCGCGCGAGCACGGCCGAGGGCTCGAGCCGCGCCGTGACTCCGGGCGAGTGCGCGGCCGCGTCGACCACCTCGACCGGTCGCAGGAGAGCCTTGCTGGGCATGCACGCCCAGTAGGAGCACTCACCGCCGACGAGCACGTTCTCCACGAGCACCGACGACAGACCCGAGAACTGGGCGGCGTACTGGGCGGCGTTCTCTCCGGCGGCTGCGGCGCCGAGGACGATGACGTCCCATTCGGAGCTTTCCGGGTCCACCGTCGCAGTCATCAGAACCTCCGCGATCGTCCTTCCGCCGCATCGGCGGTGCATGGAGTGCGGTGAGTGTGAGGGGGATGCCACGTGCCGGCCGACATGGGATCGCCGAAGCGCCGGCAACCGGCACGAGCCGCTGCGGGCCTTCCGTCAGGCTACGGTCTGCGGAGCGTTCTCGCCTGCTTCCCGGGGTATACGGGGCAGACATGGGGGAACGCCGCCCGGCGCCCGGCGACGCGGGCGGTGGACGGCGTTCCGCTCCTCGCCGGTTATGCGGCGAGGCGCTCGGCGAGCTCCTTGGCCTTGGACGCCGCCTCACCGAAGGCACGCTCGCGGGAGGCCTCGTAGAGCGGGACCAGCTCGGCCATGGCCGGGTTGTGCGGGGCCATGGTGAGCTCCGGGACGATGAAGTCGAGTTCCAGCCCGAGCGTGTCGGCCAGGACGGCCTGCAGGTAGTTCTGCACGTACTCGAAATCCTGCTTCGGCGTGCCCGGCGCGTAGGAGCCGCCGCGGCTGGCGACGACGGTGACCGGCAGGCCCTTGATGGAGGACGTCTCGCCCGCGGTCCTGCCGAACAGGATCACGTTGTCCAGCCAGGCCTTGAGGGTCGAGGGGATCGAGTAGTTGTACATCGGGGCGCCGATCAGCACCGCGTCCGCCTGCTCCAGCTCCTCGATCAGCGCGATGCGCTCCTCGAAGGCGGCCGCCTGCTCCGAGGAGTGGGTGGCGGGGTCGGCGAAGCCCGCGGTGTGCGACTCGGCGGTGATGTGCGGCACGGGCTCGGCGGCCAGGTCCCGGTAGACGACCGTGCCGTCGGGGTGCTGTTCCTGCCAGGCCTTGCGGAAGGCGTCCGCGACGGTGCGCGAGGCGGACGCCTCGCCCGAGAAGACGGACGAGTCGATGTGCAGCAGGGTGGCCATAGGGGTCTCCAAAGAACATGCCCGAGCCCGGACGAGTCGGGCTAAGAATTCGTACAGAGCTATATCTAACACAGGAGCTTACTTTTTTTCATCCCCTGTCGGGGTAGTAAGCTGTACCCATGGCGGCTCAGGGTCACGACGTGGCGGCATGCAAGCAGGTGGACGGCGGTATCACCCGCGTCTTCCAGTTGCTCGGAAAGCGTTGGAGCGGCCCGATCGTGGCGGTGCTCGTGGACCAGCCGGCGCACTTCGCCGACCTGCGGCGGGCGATTCCGGGCCTCAGCGAGCGCATGCTCTCCGACCGGCTCGCCGAACTCGGCGCCGCCGGACTGGTGGTGCGCGAGGTCGACGAGGGCCCGCCGCTGCGCGTCTCCTATCGGCTGACGGAGTCCGGGGCCGCACTCGAGCCCGCGCTCAAGGCGCTCGGGCAGTGGGCGCAGACGCATCTGCCGGATGCCGAGCCCTGCATGGGGGCCACCGAAACGTGCGTGGAGTCGGCCCGGAAGTGAACCCGCCGCCGGGCGGAACGAACGCCCGCGTCGGTATCGCCGTGCCGGGACACACTTCGCGCCGCACGCCTGCTCTCCCACTCGTGTGCCGTGGCGGCCGTCAGTCGGCCCGCCCGCGCAGGAGCCCGTCGGGGTCGTAGCGCTTCCACAGCTCCGCCACCCGGGCACCGGTCTGCCCCGGATAGGCGCGCGCGAACGTCGTCTCGTCAGGATCGCTCTCGAAGTTCACATAGGCGCCGTCGGCGTGTGCCGCGAGCCGTGCCCAGGCGGCGGCCGCCGTCGGCCGGTCGTCCGGCGGGAACGCCGACACGACGGCCAGGGTCCGCTGATGGCGGTGCGCGAAGGCCGTGGCGGACGGGGCCGGGTCGTGGGACGCGCCGCCGAGCGAACGCAACTGGACGAGCACCGGATGCGGCCCTGTCGCCGCCTCCACCAGTGCGCGGGCCGTCGCGGGACCCGTCGCGGTGAACAGCCCGTTGGTCGTGGTGGACCGCATCTGCCCGGTGTTGGGGTGTAGATGGGCGGTCGAGACCAGCTCGGTGTACGGGACGAGGTGGGCCTGCTGGACCATGACGCGGCCGATCCCGAGGAGCGGCTCGAGGGCCCGGCGGATCGCGGCGGGGCTGTCGGAGGCCACGACCGCGGTGATGAACGCGGTCACCGAGGGTCCCTGGGCCGCCAGTGTCACCGCCGTCGACAGCTTCCGCGGTGCCTGCGTCATGGCCGACTCCCAGCGGCGCAGCGTCTCACCGGCCGGATCCACCGGCACGGCCAGCTGTGCGAATCCCACTTCACGCAACTCGACGGCCTCGATCTCGAAGGCCACCGCGACACCCGCGCCGCCGCCCGCTCCGCGCATCACCCAGAACAGATCCGGATCGGTTCCGGGGTCGGCTCGTGTGATCGTCCCGTCGGCCAGGACCACCTCGACGGCGCGAATGCGGTCGACGGTCAGCCCGTAGTGCCGTACGAGCCATCCGATGCCGCCGCCCGTGGCCAGGCCGCCCACTCCGACGTTGCCGTGGTCGCCGGAGCTGATGGCGAGCCCGTACGGGGCCAGGGTGCGGGCGACCCGCGCCCAACGGGCACCCGCCTCCACCCGTACGAGGCGCGCGGCCCGGTCGACCACCTCGACCCGCCTCATCGCGCTGAGGTCGACGACGAGGCCGCCGTTGTTGGTGGACCTGCCGCTCAGCCCGTGCCCACCGCTGCGCACCGCGAGCGGGAGGCGACGCCCGCGGGCCATCCGCAGTGCCGCGGCGACGTCGGCCGCGGACTGCGGCAGGACGACCACGGCCGGGCGGCCCACCGTGGTGTAGGTGGAGCGGAGCAGGCCGTAGCGGCTGTCGTCGGGGGTGATCAGCTTCCCGGCGAGTTCGGCGGGTGCCGGTACCGGGTCGGCGCTCATCGCCCGCTCCGCAGAGCCGCCACACGCTCGCGTACGGCGGGAACCACCTCGCCGGCGAAGAGGGCGACCTGCCGGTCGGGGTCGGTGGCAGGCCAGAGGACGAAGGTGTCGAAACCGAGGTCGACGGCCCACTCGCTGAGGGTGTCCACCCACCGCCGCACGTCGCCGACGAGGCCCGGGGCTCCCCGGTGGTCCCCGATCGCGCCGATCACGTTGTAGACGCGGCGGATCGTCCGCGGATCGCGTCCCGCGGCCGAGGCCGCCTCGTCGATGATCTGCCCGCGGGAGGGCACCTGCTGCGGCGGGACGTAGATGTTCAGCGGGGAGATCCAGCCGTCCGCCGACCGGCCGGTCACGGCGAGCATCTTGGGCTTCTGCGCGCCGAGCCACAGTTCGACGGGTTTCGGGGGCACCGGACCGGCCTGGTATCCGCCGACGGAATGGTGCGGGCTCCGCAGTCGGACCACCTCTCCCGCCAACGCCCGGCGCATGACGGTCAGCGACTCCTCGGTGAAGGCGACCATGGGCTCGCCGCGTCGCGCCGGGCCGCCCATCGACGCGATGGCGTCGGGGATGCCACCTCCGCCGACACCGAGCCGGAGCCGGCCGTCGGTGAGGACGGCGAGCGACGCGGCGGCCTTGGCCAGCATGGCCGGCGGGCGAAGCTGCAGATCGGCCACGTCGGTGAGGAACGTGATGCGGTCGGTTGCCGCGGCCAGGTGTGTGATCAGGGTCCAGGTGTCCAGATGGCCCGGTTGGTAGGGGTGGTCCTGGACGGCGAGGTACTCCAGGCCTTGGTCCTCCGCCGCACGCGCGAGGCGCCGGGTCCGGTGCACGGCGTCGGCCGCGGGGTCGAGGCTCACCCCGAAGGAGAGAGGGCGTCCGTAGTCGGTCATGCGTCCACGGTGCGGGGCAACGCCTCACAGACCAAACTTCAAGTAAGGTGCTAACCTTTTGTAAGTGAACCCCATCGAGTCCTCTCCCGCCGCACCCCCGTCCCTCGAGCGTCGCTCCATCCACGACGACAGCTGCCCGAGCTTCCAGGACGCCCTCGAGCTGATCGGGCGCCGCTGGACGGGTTCGATCCTGAGCGCGGCCCGCCGGGGGGCCTCCCGGTTCGGCGACTTCCGGGCCGTGATCGACGGTATCTCCGACCGGTTGCTCTCACAGCGCCTGAAGGAACTCGAGACGGCGGGTCTCATCCAGCGCACCGTCACGCCCACCACCCCCGTGCAGATCCGCTACCGGCTGTCCCAGGACGGCCGGGCTCTGGTGGACGCACTGCAGCCGTTGGCGCGCTGGAGCCTTCACCGCTCGGGCCGCAGCGGCGGCACATCCGGTCCGGCGGCCTGATCTCCCGAGGAGCTCGACCACGTTCGGCTGCGACGACCGGCCGGGGCGTTCAGCACAGCACCGCGAGCGCCCCGGGCAGGACTCTCGCCGTCACGGGCAGGACGGCGTCCACCTCCCCGTCGGTCCCGTAGGGCACGTCGCGGTCGGCCTCCATGCGGATCTCCGCGCCCCGTACGATCCGTACTTCGCGCCGGTGGACGTGCGCGCCGGTCTTGAGTTCGTTCATCAGGGCGAAGAAGAGTCGGCGAGGCGCATGGCGGATCATCACGACCTCCAGCAGGCCGTCGTCGACGCGTGCCTCGGGGGCGATGATGCGGCCGGAGCCGTAGAAGGCGGAGTTGGCGGCCACCACGGTGTAGCCGTGGTGCGTGAGCTCTTCGCCGTCGACGGTGATCCGGTAGGTGGCCGGGCGCCAGGTCGCGACCGCCCGCAGTCCGCCCGCGTAGTAGGAGGCGGCTCCGCTCAGGAGTTTCGCGTGATTGGCATGGCGGTTGGCGAGCGCGTCGACACCCGCGTACACGCTGCCGAGCGCGACGGTGCGGCCCCGTGCGGACTCCACCTCGATGGTGTCGACACGCCGCGGCTCGTGGTGGAGCAGCGCATCGGCCAGCTCGGCCGGATCGGAGGAAAGGCCGAGCGCGCGGGCGAAGTCGTTGCCACGGCCCGCCGGAACGATGCCGAAGACGGTGTCGGTGCCGCTGAGGGCCCCACCGATACCGCCCACGATGCCGTCACCGCCGACGGCCAGGACCACCCGCTGCCGTTCTCCGGCCTGCCGTGCCAGGTCCTGGGCGTGGGCCAGACTGCTGCTGTACTCCGTCTCCAGCTCGGCCCCGGCCTCCCGCAGCAGCCGGGCCACGCTCAGCAGCGTCGCGACCCCGTTGGATCCGCCGGCGGTGGGGTTGACGATGGCGGTGAACTGTCGCATCGGTGTGCCTCCGAAGGCGCCTGACGGATCGTGGACGGACGGTGGTCGGGTGGACGGAACGGGATCAGTCGGCCGGCAGCAGGATGCCGGGGTTGAGCAGCCCGGTGGGGTCGAGACGCCGCTTGACCGCCTGGAGGGCGTCGACTGCGAGCAGTCCGGCCTCCTGGACGTACCAGTCTCGGTGGTCGGTGCCCACACCGTGGTGGTGGCTGATCGTGCCGCCCGCCGCCATGATCGCCTCGTTGGCGGCCTGTTTGGCGGGCGCCCAGTGTGCCACGGGATCGTCACCCTGGGCGGAGACCACGGTGAAGTAGAGCGAGGCGCCGTTTTCGTAGACGTGCGAGATGTGGCACATCACCAGCGGCGGGGTGCCCGAGGCGCCGAGCGTGCCGATGACGGCCTCGCGGACGGAGGCGTACAGCTCGGGGAGGCGTGACCAGAAGGCCGCGGTCTCCAACGTCTCGGCGAACGCACCCGCGTCGAGCAGCGCGTCCCGCAGATAGGGCGCCGAGTAGCGACCATGGGCCCAGCGCTCCCCGGGCTCCGGTCCCACACAGGTACCACCGCACTCGCTCAGGACCGCCGCCGCCCGCTCCCGTCGGTACGAGGTGTCCTCCTCGGTGCCCTCGTAGCCCGCGATCGCGAGGCATCCGGCGGCCTGCTCCGCACCGGCGGAACCGATGGCGTCGGGCTGGGCGAGACCGACCAGCGTCTCGGTCTCGTCCGACAGACGCAGTACCGTCGGCCGGGGCCCGTCCTGGGCCAGACGCCGCAGGGCGGCGGCACCGGCCTCGAAGGAGTCGAAGCGCCAGCCTTCGTAGCGGCGGATCCGCGGGACGGGGCGGATCCGCACGGTCACGGAGGTGATGACCCCGAACGCGCCTTCGGAGCCGAGAACGAGCTGCCGAAGATCGGGACCGGCGGCCGACCGCGGAGCGCGGCCGGCCTCGAGGGTGCCGGCCGGAGTGGCGACGGTGAGGCCGAGCACCATCTCGTCGAACCGGCCGTAGCCGGCGGACGCCTGTCCGCTGGAGCGCGCGGCGGCGAAACCGCCGATCGTCGCCCACTCGTAGGACTGGGGGAAGTGACCGAGGGTGAAGCCGTGCTCGGCCAGGAGCGCTTCGGCGTGCGGAGCCCGCAGACCGGGTTGCAGGGTGGCGGTGCGGGAGACCGGGTCGAGGGCGAGCAGTGCGTCCATACGGCGCAGGTCGAGCGCGACGAAGAGTCGCCGCCCCTCGGGGGCGAGGCCGCCGACGACCGAGGTTCCGCCGCCGAAGGGCACGACGGCCACGTCGTGCACGACACAGGCCTTGAGCACGGCGAGGACCTCGTCGTGGCTCGCCGGGAGCACCACGGCCGCGGGGATGTCGGTGGTGTCGCCCTCGCGGATGCGCAGCAGATCGGGGGTGGACTTGCCTCGCATGTGCCGGATGCGCGACTCCGCGTCGGTCCGCAGGTGCTCGCCGCCGACGGCGGCGAGCAGAGCCTGGCGCACGGCGGCGTCCAGGGGTGACTCGGGCACGGAGATCTCGTCCAGTGCGACGGGTTCGGCGCTGCGGGGCTTGACTCCGAGCATGTCGCGCAGCAGCCCGATCACCGATTCGGGCAGCGGCGTCGCCCTGGCCGGGTCTCCCCAGCCGCTCCACAGCATGTCCATGGTGCGTGTCCTCACCGGTCGTCTCGACGAAGTGCCGCCCTGCACGGCCACAGGGCGCGTTACACTGTGACACATGACGCCTATTCGTCACAACGCCTCGGACAGCGATCCGGTACTCGACGCGGTACGCGACTGCGTCCTGGCCGTCGGCGTCCGGCGCACCACCCTCACGGACGTGGCCCGCCGCGCGGGCGTCTCCCGGATGACCCTGTACCGCCGCTGGCCCGATGTGCGGACGCTGGTCGGGGACTTGATGACCCGGGAGTGGATCGAGGCGGCCACCCGCGCGATGCCCGAGCCCGAGCCGGGGACGAGCGCACGCACCCTGATCGTGGAAGGGCTCGTCCGTGGTGTCGACGCCTTTCGCCGCCACCCGCTCTTCCGCAAGATCGTCGACGTCGACCCCGAACTGCTGCTCCCCTATGTGCTCGACCGGCGCGGAGCGAGCCAGGAAGCCCTCCTCGAACTGCTCGCCGACTCCGTCGAAAAGGGCCACACCGACGGCTCGGTACGCCCCGGGCACCCCCAACGCCAGGCCAGGGCGCTGCTCCTGGTCGCCCAGTCCTTCACGCTGTCCCTGCGCACCATGACCGACGAGGGCGACGACGAGCTGAGCCCCGAGGCCTTCTACGGAGAACTGCGGACCATCCTCGAGAGGACCCTGACGCCATGAGCACCAGCAGCACTCCGTCCATGCCCGCGGCCCCGCCTACGGGCACATCCCTCAACGCCGCCCGCCGCCGACGCGAACTGGCCCTGTCCACCGACGGTTCGGAGGTGGACGTCCTGGTCGTGGGACTCGGCGCGACCGGCGCCGGAGCGGCACTGGACGCCGCCGCCCGGGGACTGACGGTTGCCGCGGTGGACGCCCACGACCTCGCCTTCGGAACCTCCCGCTGGAGTTCCAAGCTCATCCACGGGGGACTGCGCTACCTCGCCTCCGCCCAGTTCGACGTCGCCCACGAAAGCGCACGCGAGCGGGGGGTTCTGATGGAGCGCACCGCGCCCCATCTGGTACGCGCCCAGCCGTTCGTACTGCCCCTCACCCCCCTGGTCTCCCGACCGCAGGCCGCCCTGGCGTGGGCCGGGTTCCGCGCCGGGGACACACTGCGCCTCGCGGCGCGCACGGCCCGGACGACGCTGCCCGCGCCGCGTCGGCTCTCCGCGGCCGAAACCCGCCGTCTCGCCCCGTCACTGCGCGGCGCCGGGCTCCGCGGCGGCCTGCTGTCCTGGGACGGACGCGTGACCGACGACGCCCGGCTGGTCACCGCGGTCGCCCGCACGGCTGCGGGGCACGGGGCACGCATCCTGACCCGGGTGCGCGCTCTCGAACTCACCCGCTCCGGCGCCCGCGTACGCGACGAACTCACCGGTGAGGAGGGCGAGATCAGGGCCCGGGCGGTGATCAACGCCACCGGCGTCTGGGCAGGCGGCCTCGTGGACGGCGTGCACATACGGCCCTCGCGGGGCACCCACCTCGTGCTGCGCGCGGACCGCTTCGGCTCCCTGCCAGCCGGCCTGCACATCCCGATCCCGGGCGAGACCAACCGCTTCGTCCTCGTCCTGCCGCAGGGGGACGGCCGGGTCTACGTGGGACTCACCGACGAGCCCGTCGACGGCGAGATCCCGGACGTCCCCGAGGTCCCGGAAACCGATATCGGCTTCCTGCTCGACGTCCTCGGCTCCGCCCTGGACGTGCCGGTCCACCGCGAC